>Ga0209476_10000254_pt1 | contig 36498 bp, 39 predicted proteins | sample KloWWTrecipitate_FD_187179 | JGI IMG/M metagenome (GOLD analysis project Ga0209476, IMG submission 187179) | Active sludge microbial communities from Klosterneuburg, Austria, studying microevolution and ecology of nitrifiers - Klosterneuburg... | ecosystem: Engineered > WWTP > Aerobic digester... | reverse complement strand
CGTCATGGGCTCCTGGAAGACCATGGCGATTTCGTTCCCGCGGATCTTCCGGATCTCGTCTTCATCAAGCTTCAGGATGTCCCGACCCTGAAAAATGATTTCGCCGGAAACGATCTTTCCCGGGGGTTGTGGGATCAGGCGAAGAATGGAGAGGGCAGACACGCTCTTCCCACACCCCGATTCCCCCACCAGCCCGAGCGTTTCGCCTTCCTCCACCACGTATGAGGTGCCGTCCACCGCGCGGACAACTCCCTCCTGCGTATAGAAGTACGTGCGCAGGTCTTTGACCTCGAGTAGCGCCATCCCTTCTCCTTTCGACTGCCCATCCCACCGGGCAGAACGGCTTGCGCCGTGACCTTCTGGGTTTTCGAGTATGTGGGGAAGAGGAGACTCGAACTCCTACGCCTTGCGGCACATGATCCTAAGTCATGCTCGTCTGCCGGTTCCGACACTTCCCCACAAGTGAACGGGCCCGGCAGCCAGGCCCGTCGTCCGGATTCAGGGAGCTGGTGAGCCGCGGAGGACTCGAACCTCCAACCGGCTGATTAAGAGTCAGCTGCTCTGCCAGTTGAGCTAGCGGCCCCCTAGGACGCGCGGGAGTATATCACGCGACATTTGGTTGGCGACAACCCGGACCCACGTAACGACACCGTCGTGATTGGGCTTATGCCATCGGTGCCATTTCTGGCTCGTTTCCGCGCACTTTCCTTCGTTAACCAGCAGTTATCCCGTGGCTGCCGGCGCCACGCTGTTCGCGAAATTGGGGTTGGCATGGGGAAACGGCACCCCTTCTTGTTAGCCCCGGGGGTGCATACACTCGGCTGGCATGGAGCACGGACCAATGCCCGATCTCTCGCCCCGCATCGGCGGTTTGCAGCGCGTGTTCTGCTGTCACAGCGCGACGCTCACGGGGCGGCATGTGCCCAATTCGTTGCCGGCCGTGGCGGAATGCGTCGCGGCCGGTGTGCCGAGGATGGAAGTCGATGTGCGCTTCCTCGCCGATGACGCGATGCTCATCTTCCACGATGGCGAGCTTGACGTGGAGACCACCGGCCGCGGGCGCGTGGACGAGCTGGTTCGATCGCGGGTGGCCCGTCTTCGCTACCGGGAAAACGAACGCGTGGGGCTCTGCTTCCTTGAAGACGTGGTCGATCTCGCCCGGGCGAGCCGGACGCTGCTCCAGGTCGACCTGAAGCTGATGCGCCCGATTTCGCCAGGCCGCTGCCGCGCGCTCGAAGAGGCTCTGCGGCCGGTCGCGGGGCAGGTGCTCGTCGGTTCGCAGGCGCACTGGAACCTTCGGATGCTGCGCGGCCTGCCGGTGGCCATCGACCCGACCCTCCACTGGCACGCCGATGGCGGGCGGGGCGGGCTTGTGGTGCCACGCCAGCGAGGAGCCCACGGCCTCTGGGATGATGCCCCGCTGGCGATGAATGCTCGCGCGACTGCGAGGAGCTATGTCGAAAGCCGGGTAGCCGACATCCAGGGCCTTCTGCCGGCGGCTACCGAATGGATGGTGGACATCGCGACCGTCGAACACCTCGCCGGAATAGGGGCGCCCCTCGGCACGATCCTCGATGAATATGGAGTGGCGCTCGCGGCGTGGACGCTCCATGAGAGTGAGCCGGACCCCGGCGCGCGCCTGGCCCGGCTGTTCGCGGCAGGGGCTCGTACCGTAATCACCGATGCTCCCATCTGGGCCGCCGGGTGTGCGGCCGCGCTCAACAGGGCTCGCCTGTAAACGGACTGTAAATTCTTCACCGTGGCGCCACGCAATGGCTCCCGTTGGCACCGGTTGATCTGTTCCCCCGCTGCCGTATTTCGGAACAGGGAGAGACTCAGCAGGGGAGTTGTCGGATGGACCGGTTACGATCGAAGTTCCGGAAGTTGCGCCGCATCGATGTGGCAGAGGATGCCCAGGGGCTGGCCGAATACGCGCTGATCCTCGCTCTTGTTGCCCTTGCCTGCGTGGCAGCGCTCGGGGCCCTGGGCGACGCGATCTCGACATCCCCGGGCTTCACGGAGCTCCCGGGCGCCCTGACGGGAAGCTAGCGCCCCCCGCACCCATGTAGCAGCTCACAACTTCACGAGCCCACAGTTCGCGGCGGTGCCCTCAATCCAGAAGGCGCCGCCGCTGAGCGTCTGGAGGTTGTTTGCATAAGCTGGCAGGTCCGGCGAGTAGCGCCGCCACTGCCCTTCCTGGAACTGGTAGACGACTCGATAGCACCCCTGGGCCCGGGCGAGCACCTGTCCCGGCGCCCCAACCGGGAGCGAGACCAGGTTCCAACCAGCTCCGATGAGGACCGACGGCGCCCCGGGCTGAGCGGTCGGGGTCGGCGGTTGGGTGGGTGTGGGCGATGGCGTGCTGGTCGGCGTTGGCGTGAGTGTGGAAGTTGGCGAGCCCGTAGCCGTTGTGCCAACCGTGCTGGTGCCACCCCCGCCCGTCCCGCCCGGGCACGGCTGGGAGGTGGGGTACTGTGCGACGATGACCACCCATGCGACCGCCGTCCCGGCAGTGTTGCGCGCGACTCCCACGCCAACGCACTTGAACGGCGGCGATGAAGGGGTCCATGCGTAGATGCCGCTGCCGCTGTGGCCCGCCATCCCCGCGAGTGCCTGGGACGGCCCCACGCTGGCGTTGCCGGATGAGGCGACGGCCCAGATTCCTTCGCCGCTACCCGAGGCGTAGTACTGCCCCCCGGAGGTCGCCAGCGAGTAGCCGCAATCGATGGACCGTTGCACCCAGGTCCGGCCGTAGCCATCGTTGTGGCCGCCGAGAGACCCGTTGTTCACCTGCCATTCGGCGAACCACGCAGCGGCCGCGTTGAGTGCTCCGGAGGTCTGGAGCGTGGTGGAGACGGAGAGGTGGCTATTGCGCCAGCTCTGGAGCAGGCCAAGGAACTCCTGTTCCTCGGCGCTCAGGGAATCGTGGGTGGTGCCGCATGGCCCCGGGGCGGCGCCCGCGGGCGTACCGCGCAGGGCAAACGCCGCAAGCGCGAGGCCTGCCGCCATGGTCAGCAGTGCGTACGAGCGAATTCTCATGATCCACCAACCGCAGGGGCGCCGGTTCCGCCACCATAACACTGCATCTTCACCTCTGGTCAAGAACAAAGGTATGGATGCCGCGAGCGCCGGAGCGTAGTATCCTTGTGGCGAATGCCGACGAAGTATTTGGTTCCTGGAGCGGTCAACATGTCAGCCACCGGCCGGATCACGATTCCTCGACTTCCCCGCCGGCTGGTTGAACGCCCCCGGCTGCTCAAGCGCATCCATGAGGGAATCGGCAACGGCCTGACGGTCGTGGTTGCTCCGGCCGGCTATGGAAAGACAACCCTGGTAGCCATGTTCGCGGCCGAGGTCGAGTTCCATCCGGTCTGGCTTTCGCTCGATTCGTCGGCTGGCGCGCCAGAAGTACTGGCCCAGCAACTGGGCATCGCATTTGCCGGCAACCGGGAATTCGAACCCCCGGCAGTTGCAACCAAGTTCAGCGACCTCCAGGCCTACGTCCATGCCGCGGCAAGGCGGGCAACTTCTGAATCCTGCCTCCCCCTCCTGCTCGTCGTCGATAACGTTGAGGAGCTTGCCGACGCGCGCGAGGCGTGCGCGCTGCTCGTCTGGCTGCTCGACGTGTTGCCTGAAGGCAGCGAAGTGATCCTCTCGGGCAGGGAGATTCCCTTCATCCCGGCCATCAACGCGCGGATGGCTACTGGCGACGTGGTCGTTCTCGAAGGTGCCGACCTGGCGTTTGACGACGAGGAAACCGCGAAAGCCCTGGCCGCCGCCGAATCCGCGGAAGGTGTTTCCGCTGTCAGGGAGCGGACTGCCGGCTGGCCCGTCGCCGTTATGGCATCGGTCATGGGTGGGACGGTCGCCTCGACCGGCGCCGGGACCGCGGCCTTCGATCTCTACCTCGAAACGGAAGTCTGGGACGGGCTCCCGGACTCACTCCAGGATGTGCTGCGTCCGCTCGCCCTGGCGCCCACGATCGATCGCGCAGTGGTGGAGCTGGATTTCAGCCCGGCCGCCTGGCGCAAGCTCACCGCATGGATGGGCACGCGGGACTTCCTTTGCGAATACCTGTCACCGACAGAGTTCCGGCTCAACCCCATGCTGCGCCAGTTCATCGCGGCAGAGTTCCAGCGCCAGGATCCGGAAGCCTATGACGCTGCCGTTGAGCACCTGATCGAGGCGATGATCGCGGCGGGCGATGTGGCCGAAGCGATAGAATTCGCCCGCTCTTCCGCATCCGAACGCGACCTGGCCAACCTGCTCGAAGCGCAGAGCGCGCCGCTGATTGTCCAGGGATCGTTCACCTTGCTCTGGCGCGCATTCGAGTGCGTCAGCACCACGACACTGGGCCGGCGGCCTCTGTTGCGCTCCCTCTTTGCGCGGCTCAATGCCCACATGGGATTGCCGGAAGAGGCGATCCGCCGGGCTGATGCCATCCTTCGCGATCCCGGCCAGGGCGGCGCCGTCCGGGCCCATTGCCTGCTCGCGCGGCTGCGCGCCCTACGATTGATGGGCCGTATGGAAGATGCGACTGCCTGCGCCGAACAGCTGAAGAACCTCGACTGCTCGTTCGACCCTGTGCTCCAGTGCGAAGTCACGTACCAGATCGCCGAGTTCGAGCTTTCGGTCACGCGGAACTTCGTCAACGCGGCGCGCCTGTTGAGCGATGCGATCCGGATGAGCGAGCTGGCCGGGGCCGAGACGCTGGGTCTGCTCGCCCGCTCGACGCTCGGGCAAACGCTGGCCATGCGCGGGGATGCGCCCGCCGCTGTGACCGTGCTCACGCGGGCGGCGCAGGGGTGGCGGGGCCTGGGCCGCTCATCGAACCTGGGCTGGGTGCTGAACAACCTTGGCATGTCCCACCTGCAGGCGGGAGATTTCGCCAGCGCCGCGACGGTCCTCCAGGAGGCAGTCCAGGAGGGCCTGGATTGCGGAAACCAGCGCAACGTGGCATACGCGACGGCATCCCTCGGGGATGCCGAGCTGGCCCTTGGGCGCTTCCAGAAGGCCCGCGAGCACTACGAGGAAGCCATCCGCATCTGTGCAACCGATGCGCTCGATGAGACACTTGCGGCGCTTTCGATAGCGGGCCTTTCCGCCGCGTTCCTGGGCCTTGGCGACCTTCAGCAGGCCGATTTCTTCTCGCGGCGGGCGTTGCTGGTGGCGCTCACCTCGGCCAATGACTACGAAGTTGCCTATTGCAAGCTCCAGCAGGCCAGCTGCGAGCTGGCAGCGGGCAACAATGTGGCCGCGCTTTCCGAAGCGGGCGATGCGGCGCAACGGTTCGAGGCGATGGACGTGCCCCCTTCCCTTGCAATGGCGCACTACCGCATCGCCATGGCGCACTTCCGCGCGAACCGCCGCGCCGAGGCGCAGGAGGCGATCGCACGGAGCGCGGCGGCGCTGAGGGAACCGTGGATGGCCGGCGCGCTCGTGCCGCTGATGCGGGAAAACCCGATGTTCGCTCAGTGGGCGGCTTCGCGCGGCAGCGGCGGCCGCATATTCCGCGATTTGCTCGAACGCCAGACGTTTGGCGTGCTGGCCACCGAGGAAGAGGAAGCGCAGCCGGCAGAAGACCGCGGACGTTTGCCGCGGGTTGTCGCGCGGAGCCTGGGGCCGGTCACCGTCACCGTCGGCGGGCGCGAGGTCTCTGACGAGCAGTGGGCCAGCGTTCGTGCCAAGGAGATGTTCTTCCTGTTGCTCTCGCGTCGCGGCGGCGTGCGCAAGGAGGAGGCCGTCGAGCTCCTCTACCCGGAATTGCCGCGCGAGAAATGCAACAGCGCATTCCACTCCAACCTCTACCGCATCCGCCACGCCGTCTACCAGGACAGCGTGGTGAAGCGTGATGGTACCTACCTGTTGAACCCGGAAGGCCAGTTCGAGTGGGACGTGGAGCAATTCACCGAGGCCCTCGAAACGGGGCGCCGTTCGCCATCCGGGTCGCGTGAACGCGCGGTCGCGTTCCAGCAGGCGATTGAACGCTACGGTGGTCCGTTCGCCGAAGTCTTCCATTCAGAATGGGCCGAAGTGACGCGCGAGCGGCTGGAACGCGAGGCGCACGAATCGCTCGCCATGCTGGCGGCCTATTTCGCCGGGCGCGAGGATTTCGAATCAGCCGCGCTGTGCATGGAGCGCGTGCTGCGCGCGAACCGGTACAACGAAGAAGCCGCCTACCAGCTGGCGCGCTATCGCGGCAAAGCAGGGCAGACCGTCCAGGCAATCCGGTTCATCGATGACTTCGGCGCCACCTACGAATCGGAGTTCGGCGAACAGCTACCCGATCGGTTCCAGGATCTGCGCGCGCGGATCGCGGCAGGGGTCGCCGTCTAGCAGATTTTCGGCATGCGCCAGCTTCGCGAGAGTTTCGCGAGAACCCGGTTCATAAGCTCTCCTCGACATCATCAAAGTGTCCAGGAGGGACAAAGAAATGACCCGGTTGATCTCGACTCTCGTTGCGGTTTCTTCTCTCGCGATCATCGCTCTCGCCGGCGCTGCCCCGTTCCAGTCCTGGTAGTCGAAGCATCCTTGGACGAAATGCCAGGGAACGTCCCCCTCGGAATCGCCCGCACGGTACGCCGCGCGGGCGATTCGTGGTTCATGGGTGGCGCGGCCCTCATCTTCCTCGCCCAGCAGGCCGCCATCTCCAACCTTGCCCTTGAAGGGGTGGAGGGCGTCTTTCGCCGGGCCTTGTTCTTCACGACAACGATCATCCTGGTCCTGCTGGCGCTTCGCTTCCGCCGTTTCTGGGGCGCGTGGCTGGTGGCAGCGGGCATCGTGCTGAACCTGATCCCCATGGCGGCCCACGGCGGCTCCATGCCGATCGACTACGCGGTCGTCGAATCATCCGGGGCATTCCCCGAGGTAACCCGCGAGGACATCGGGCGGCAGACGAACCACGGCAAGGATGTGGTGCTCGAACGCGCCGATATCCACTTCTTCGCGCTTTCGGACCGGTATGTGATGGAACTGCCGGTTTATGGCTCGAACATCTACTCGCTCGGCGATTTCGTGCTCTTCGCGGGTGTCGCCCTGATCCTGCTCCAGGCGCCGCTGATGCTGATGGCGCCGCGGCGCGCGGAAGAACAGCCGCGGGCCGTCGTCTGACGGTCTCCCGCATCCCCTCCTCTCCTCTGCCTCGCTGATGACCCTTCGCCGGGGACTCCGCTACGCTGGGGCCGGGAGGTAGCGACGTGCGTTTCGTAATTTATGGTGCTGGCGCTATCGGCGGGACGATCGGTGGCCGGCTGTACCAGGCGGGTCACGAGGTGGTGCTGATCTGCCGGGGTGCGCACCTCGATGCAATCCGTGGCGGAGGGCTCCTGTTGCGGGCGCCTGAAGGCGATTTCCGCCTGCCGATCGCCACTGCCGGCCACCCCCGGGAGGTCGCCTGGCGGGCGGGCGATGTGGCTATTCTGACGATGAAGACCCAGGACACGGAGGCCGCTCTCCGCGACCTCGAGGCGGCCGCGGGCGTGGATGTGCCGGTGATTTGCGCGCAGAACGGTATCGAGAACGAGCGGATGGCGGCGCGCCGGTTCGCCCGGGTATACGCGATGCTTGTCGCCCTGCCCGCCACCCACCTCGTACCCGGCGAGGTGATCGCCTCCGCGGCGCCGCTCAGCGGGTGCCTCCACGCCGGGGTGTACCCCACGGGCGTGGACCCGCTCATCACCGAGGTCTGCACAGCGCTGGCTGGCGCGCACTTCCACTGCCTGCCATCGGCCGACGCGATGGCGCTGAAGCACCGCAAGCTCACGCTGAACCTCGGGAACGGCCTGGAAGTGATCACCGGGCTGCGGACGTGGGGCGCCGTTGGGGCCGTTGGCGAATTCGCGGCCCGGTTGAGGCGGGAGGCCGAGGCGTGCTATAAGGCCGCTGGCCTCGCCGCGGTCTCGCCGGAAGACTATGCCGAGCGGGTGACACGCCACTACCGCGCAACAGAAGTCGGCGGCGAGGCCCGTACAGGCAGTTCGACGCTGCAGAGCCTGATCCGGGGGCACTCCACGATTGAAGTTGACTACCTCAACGGGGAGATCGAGCTGCTCGGAAAGCTCCACGGCGTGCCGACGCCCTACAACGCGGCAGTTCGCCGCGTTGCCACCCACCTTGCCGCGCGGGGCGCGAAGCCGGGCGAGATGACGCTTGAGGAGCTGGTGGCAATCGCCGGCGGTTGAAGCGGCGTTTGCCCGGGGGCGCACCGGCACGTCAGAGTTTGCCCACCACGGACTTCAGGATCGACACGACCTGGTCCTTTTTCGCCCGTGCCCCGAGCGTCATCAGCTCCACGCTGACGGTCAGCCCCTTCACCAGCGCCCGGCCCTCGGCATCGGCCGCGATGGGAGAAATGAAGACGGCAAAGTCGCCGATTCCGGAAAGCTCCGCGCCGTTTTCCTTCGCATCGCGAACGCTGGTCTGCCAGGAGGTGCGCACCTGGTCCAGCGTCGAACCTCCCGGGATGACCGCAACGGTGATTTCCAGGCTGGCGGGAGTTCCGGAAGCATCGACCCACTCGTAGTAGCAGCTTGCGGTGGGGGTGGTGGAAGCTGTATCGGTGGCCGTCCTTCCGGTCGTCACCATGGGAGCGATTTTCTGGAGTTCGGCAGGCGGGAAGAGGTCGCAGGGAGCGGAGGGGAGTTTCGATCCATCGGGGAGTGCTGTCGGGCCCGCCTGGGATTGCGAAGGCGCCGGCGTCGTCTTCGATGAGCCCGAAGGCGTGGTGGAATCCGGCTCGGAGCTATCACCCCCGCAGGCGATTGCGGCGATGCAGGCCGTGGCCAGCGCCAGGTTCCCCAGGAGTTTCAAATGCACGGCGAACCTCCCGGCATTCAGTTCGAGCGGATCGTAATCCACGGTGTCAAGGATGGCGGGTTGGAGAGTCGCCGGAATACGTTGTTCCCATTAATGCAGCCCATTCATTACAATGCGCCCGCCCCGGTGACCTTATCCAGGGCGAACAGGAGGAAATCAGGTTGGCGAAAATCATCGAGATCGAGGGCATTGGCGACACATTCGCCGCCAAGCTCGAAGCAGCGGGTGTCGCGACTGTCGAGGCACTGCTCGAAAAGGGTGGCTCGGCTTCCGGACGCAAGGCGCTGGCCGAGGCCACCGGCCTCTCCACCGATCGCATCCTCGAGTGGGTCAACCGCGCGGACCTGATGCGCATCAAGGGCGTTGGGTCCGAGTACTCCGACCTCCTCGAAGCGGCCGGGGTCGATACCGTGAAAGAGCTGGCGACGCGCCGGCCGGATAACCTGCACGCGAAGCTCGCGGAGGTCAATGAGGCCAAGAGTCTCGTTCGCCGCGTGCCCACGCAGAACGAAGTCGAGGCATGGGTTGCCGAAGCGAAGACCCTTCCCCCGGCGGTTACGTACTAGCGAGGTGCCGCAATGAACGAACAGATCGCGAAGCTGGTCAGCGAAAAGGCCGGCGTCGATGCAGCTGTCGTGGAAAAGGTCCTGGGCGCGCTCCAGGGCTTCCTCAAGGAAAACCCGGATAAGCTCAGCGCCTTCCTGGGCGAGGAAAGTCCGGGAGGGGACATTGCCGGCAAGCTCGGCAAGTTCTTCAAGCACTAACGGAAGAGGCCGCCCTGCGGGGCGGCCTCTCTGGTTCACGGCCGGTGCAGGCTGGTTACCACTCCTTGCCGATGCCGCCGCGGCTGCCGAAGAAGGCCGAGGGCCAGTTCCGGCCGGTGATCATCGCCTTGTCGATGTCTTCCTTCGAGGCGATGCCCTGTTCGGCGATGAGCCGGGCTTCGCGGGCGGCCGCGCCGAAGATCCGGTTGAGCAGGAACCCGTAGGTTCCGGGCGTGTCTTTCACCATCGAAACAGCCTTGCCCGCGGCCTCACCAAGCTGGCGGACCGTCTGCACGTTCTCCTCGGTCGATTCGGGAGTGTAAATCACCTCACACATGCGCATGGTTGGCACCGGGTTGGAGAAGTGCATCCCCACGAACTTCGCCTTCCTATCGGCGGAGACATCTTTCGCGACGTCCTGGATGCAGAACCCGGAGGTGTTCGAGGCGAAGATTGCTTCCGGCTTGACGATGCCGTCGAGCTCGGCGAACACCTGCTGCTTCAGCTCCAGCTTCTCCGGGATTGCCTCGATGATGATGTCGCAGTTGGCCAGGTCCTCGGCCCTGGTGGTGAAACTCACGCGGGCCATGGCGGCTATCGCGTCGTCGAAATTGACTTTGCCGCGTTCGACTGCGCGCTTGATGCCCCACTTGCCCTCGCAGAGCGCGTGGCGGGCAGCCTCGGTCGCTTCATCGTTGATGTCGCGGATGACGACGTTGTAGCCGGCCAGGGCAAATACCTGGGCGATGCCGCCACCCATCACGCCGCCACCGAGCGCGCCAATCGTCTTCACATCTTCTAATTTCACTGCTGGAACCTCGTCACGGATATACGCCGAATACTACCCGCCGCGGGGCTGAGCCGCAGGCGGGGTGACGGTGGGCGGCTGGCAGGGTAGCGTTGCGCCCACAAATCAACAGGATGGTGAAGCATGTTCAAGGGTGTTGACCACGTGGTCATCGCAGTCAAGGACCTGGACGCCGCCGTCGGGCGCTACGAGGCGATCTATGGCACCGGCGTCAGCGATCGCAGCGAGGCCGCCGCCGCCGGGATGGCCATGGCCTTCTTTCGCTTCGGCGATTCGTACATCGAGCTTGTCTCGAACCTGGGCGACCAGGGGCCGATCGCGAAGCGGCTCAACGAGATGGGCGAGGGCGTCCACCTCATCGCCATGAAGGTGGACGACATCCAGGCGACACTCGCCGGCCTCCGCGAAAAGGGCATCCGGCTGGTGGGCGACCCCGGTCCCGGCAACCCGGTGAAGGGGCAGGTGTTCATCCACCCCTCCGTTACCGGCGGCGTGCTGACCCAGATCGTCGAGCGCTGAGCGCGGGGCAGCGGCCGGGCGAAAGCAGAACGGCGCCCCGGTGGGGCGCCGCTGCTGGTATCGACGTTGGGCGAGTGACCTGGCGGGTCAGTCCAGGTAGTCCTTCAGCTTCTTGCTGCGGCTGGGGTGGCGGAGCTTGCGGAGCGCCTTGGCCTCAATCTGGCGGATGCGCTCGCGAGTGACGCCGAATTCGCGGCCGACTTCCTCGAGCGTGCGGCTGCGGCCGTCTTCCAGGCCGAAGCGCAGCTGGAGCACGCGCCGTTCGCGGCTGGTAAGGCTCGCGAGGACGTCTTCCACCTGCTCGCGCAGGAGCTGCTGGCTGGCGGCTTCGGCTGGCGCGAGCGCGGTCGGGTCTTCGAGGAAGTCACCGAGGTGGCTGTCTTCCTCTTCGCCGATGGGGGTCTCGAGCGAGACCGGTTCCTGCGAGACCTTCTGGATTTCGCGGATGCGTTCCGGGGTGTAGGAGGCGGCGGCATCGGGCTTGCCGGTTTCGGTCATCCCGCGCGCGATTTCCTCGCTCGTGGGTTCGCGTCCGTATTCCTGCACGAGCCGCCGGCTCACGCGTACAAGCTTGTTGATCGTCTCGACCATGTGGACCGGGATGCGGATAGTCCGGGCCTGGTCCGCGATGGCACGGGTGATGGCCTGCCGGATCCACCAGGTGGCATAGGTGGAGAACTTAAAGCCCTTGCGGTAATCGAACTTCTCGACAGCGCGGATGAGGCCGATGTTCCCTTCCTGGATCAGGTCGAGGAGCGACATCCCGCGGCCGATATACTTCTTCGCGACCGAGACGACGAGGCGGAGGTTCGCTTCGGTCAGGCGCCGGGTAGCCTTCTGGCCATTGCGCTTCACCGTGTCGAAGTGGTAGCGAAGCTTCTCCTCGAGGGGAGCAATCTTCTCGATGAGACCATCGACAGGCGGCACCAGGTCGTCTTCACTGCCCGCTTCCTCGCCCATCTGGGCTACGAGGTCGGGAGTGAAAATGTGGGTGACGATCGAGAGGGTGACGATGCGGTGGTGGGCATCGTCCTCTTCGATCTTGAGCTTGTTCACGATGTGGAACTTGAAATCGGCGTCGGTTTCGCCATCGATCAGGCCACGGAACTGCGGGTCGCCGATAGTCTCGCTGAACGAGAGATTCTTGAGCTTCTGGCCCTGCGGGTTGCGCCACTTGCGGACGACGGAGACCTCATCCGGACCGGCGGGCTTGACGATCTTGTCGAAATCGTCGATGAAGCGCTTGGCTTCCTTGTAGACCGGGAGGAGCGCGCCCCACTGCGCGAGCAGGTTAACGGCAACACGCGCCGCGGACGGCGGGTGGCCGTAGTTCGTGACGTATTCCTGCTCGATCGCTTCAATGTGGAGGCCTTCCTCCATCTGGCGGGCGAGGTGCTTCTCGTCGTCGGCGGTAAGGAGGTAGACCTTGCCAATCTCGCGGAGGTACATCCGGACGGGGTCGTCGATGCCCTCGGACTCCTCGCTCATGAGCGCGATGCTGGCTTCTTCCTCCTCGTCATCCTCTTCGTCGGGAGTCTCTTCGTCCTCATCGGCTGCGATATCAGTGAGCTCGTCCTCGCCCGCATCGTCATCGCCAAAGGCGGAAAGACGGCTGAGGACGCCGTCGATGACGGCGCCATCGCTCGCGGGGGAGGTATCGGTGAGAGCATCATCGGTCATGCGCGGAAACAAATCCTTCCAGGTAAGAGGGGAGGCAGCAGCGGCGGAGGGCAGACTCCTCCTTTTCCAGAATAGCAAGGGCGTTACGGGTTCACAAGGGGCGAATTCGGTGTCTAACGCGCGGAAACCCTACCCTGAGTGCATGGGAAGACGCGCCAACAAGTACCGCACCCCCGCAGAACCGCAGATCCTCACCCTCCGCGTCGAGTCGCTCGTCTTCGGCGGCGCCGGGCTGGCCCATGGGCCCGATGGCCGCGTCGTCTTCGTTGCCTTTGCCGCGCCCGGCGAGCTGGTGGAGGCGCAGGTCGAGCGCGAGTACCAGGACTACATCGAGGCTGTGACCACCCGCGTCATCGAGCCATCGCCGGAACGTGTTGAACCGCGCTGCGCGCTCTTCGGCGAATGCGGCGGCTGCCAGCTCCAGCACATGGCCTATCCGGCCCAACTGGCGGCGAAGGAAGCGGTGGTGCGCGAGCAGCTCAGGCGCATCGGCCGCCTCGATGAGAGCCTCGTGCAGCCGATCGTGGGCGCCGCCGAGCCGTGGGGGTACCGCAATCACCTGCGCTTTTCGACCGGGAAGCAGTTTGGCGATGTCGGCTACATCAGCCGCCGTGGACGCGGGCTCCTGAAGGTCGAATCGTGCCCCATCGCCGACCCGTGGGTCAGCGACCTGCTGCCGAAGCTCCAGGGCCTTGGCGCCGGGCTCCACCAGATCCAGGTGCGCCATTCGCCCGCCACCGGCACGTTCCTCGTGACCCCGGCCATTCCCGGCGCGCCGGTTGAGACCGGCCAGACGTCCTACGTGGAGGAACTGGCAGGTCGCCGCTTCCTCGTCAGCGCCAGCGCATTCTTCCAGGTGAATGCCGCCCAGGCCGAGCAAATGGTCCGCCTGGTCGGCGAGGCGCTGCCGCCCCGGGGCGAGCTGTTGATCGATGCCTTCGCCGGTGTCGGCACGTTTGCCGTCATCTTCGCCGACCGGTTCGAGCGAGTCCTGGCTATCGAGGAATCGAACAGCGCGGCGCGGGATTCGGAGGCCAACCTGCGCCAGGCGCCGAACGTGGAAATGCTGGCTGGCAAGGTCGAAGACGTGCTTCCCGAGCTGGAGGTGCAGCCGGATGCAATCGTGCTCGACCCGCCGCGGCCGGGCTGTGCGCCCGTGGTGCTGAGCGCGATCAAGGAGTTCAAGCCGCGCGTCGTCGTCTACGTCTCGTGCAACCCGGCCACGCTCGCCCGCGACCTCCGCGTGCTGGTCGATGGCGGCTACCGGCTGGAGTGGGTCACACCGCTCGATATGTTCCCGCAGACGGGCCACATCGAGTGCGTCAGCAGGCTTGTTTTCGAAGGCCTGCCCGAGTCCGAGTCCGAGTCCGAATCCGAGCCCGGGCCCGAGGCTGCAGGTGAACCCGCCCCCGCCATTGCCGTCTCGTCCGGGCCCGGGGACGAATGACCCGCGTCGTCCTGGCATCGGCCTCGCCGCGGCGGCGCGAGCTGCTGGTTGCCCTGATCGACCACTTTGAGGTGGTCCCGTCCTCTATCGAAGAAGTACTCGGTGGGGATCCAGTGGCCGATGCGGAGGCACTCGCGCTGGCGAAGGCGCGCGATGTGGCGGGCCGATTTCCGGATTCCCTTGTGATGGGTTCGGACACGATCGTGACGGATGGGGAGCGTTCCTATGGCAAGCCGCGCGATGCGCAGGACGCCCTGGAAATGTGGCGTTCGTTGCGCGGCAGGGTACACCGCGTGGTCACCGGCATCGCCCTGGTGGGCCCGGGTGGGGAAGTCGCGTCCCATTCGGTCAGCGAGGTGGAGCTGAGCGCACTCGATGACGCGGCGGTGGAAGCCTACATCACAAGCGGGCGCCCGATGGACAAGGCCGGGGCTTATGCGATCCAGGACGCCGATGTACCGGCGGTGGCGCGTTTCGACGGGTGCTATTGCTCGGTCATGGGGCTGCCGCTCTGGCGTTTGCGGGAGTTGCTGGCCTCGACCGGGGCCACCTGCCGCGAGCCGTCCGCCTCGTTCGAACGCTGCGTCGGGTGCCCGGAGCGGAAGTGACAATCGCGGTACCAGTTGGCAATCTCTGTACGGGGAGTACACTTGCGCCCTGGGCCAGCTGGCGTGAACGCCGCAACGGCGCCGCTAGAGTGGCCCGCGGAGGTGAGTCGTGAGCATGCAGCGATCCTCCCGCCCGATGCAGAGCGGCGGGAACAATAGCGCGCCCATCCGCGTCCTGGTGGCCGATGATCACGCTGTCATCCGGCAGGGGCTCAAGATGCTGCTCGAAAGCCGCCCCGAGATCGACGTCATCGGTGATTGCGAGAACGGGCGCGAGGCGCTCCTCATGGTCGAAGGCTCGAAGCCGGATGTCGTGCTGATGGATGTGGTGATGCCCGGTCTCAACGGGATAGAGGCGACCCGCCAGATCCGCAGGGCCTCGCCAGCGACCCGCGTGGTCATCCTGAGCGGTTTCGTCGATGAAGAGCAGATCACGGGCGCGATTCGCGCCGGCGCTTCGGGCTACCTGGTCAAGAATTCGGATGTTTCCGAGTTGGTCCTGGCCATCCAGACCGTTCACCGCGGCAACCAGTACTACTCGGCCGCACTCAGCGAAGGCTTCGATATCCCCGAGCTCCAGCTGCAGGCCCGCCGCCCCGATCAGCGCACCGGCGTCGATGCGCTGACACCCCGCGAACGCGAGGTGCTCCAGCTCATTGCCGAGGGCCGCACCAATCAGCAGGTCGCCGATGAGCTGGTGGTGAGCATCAAGACGGTGGAGGCCCACAAGGCGCACATCATGGACAAGTTGAAGGCGAAATCGCGGACCGACCTGATCCGCTACGCCCTCAAGCGCGGCATCGTGAAGCTCGAAAGCGTGGACGAGGCGGAACGCAGCCTGGCCAACCTGGCGGGCACGGGCGACGGGTAACGGTTAGCGCGTCTCGTAGGCGAGCACCCGCTGCATCGCGGTAGCGGCGCGTTCGAAACTCTGGAAGAGCGGCACACCTTTTGCGTGGAACTTCGGCGCGATGCTTGCGACGTACTCGGCCTCGTGCGCCGGGTGCAGGATCGCGAGGAACGGCTTTTCCGAGCGGGCCATGTGCGTGGCGAGCGTGTCAATCGTCTTGTCGAGCGATTCCGGCATGCGCTTCCACTGGCGGGCAGCGAACATGGCAGAGAGTTCCATCGCCATCGCATCGATGTTCGGGTCGGCATCAATAATGCGCAGGATGCGGTCCAGCGTATCCATCGAACCCTGGATGGTCCCGGCCATGTCGAGCGGGTTCTGGTAGCTGCCGCCGACAATGTTGAAGAACTCGCCGAGCTCGGTGTAGGTGGCATCGGCGAAGCGCGGCACGCGCAGGCCGGCCTTCGCGAAGGCATCGGTTATCGAGACCGACTGGCCGCCTGTCTGGGCGAGCAGCGCCATGCCGTTGCCGCGCGGACGCTTGGTGTTGAGCAGGAGCTTCATCACGTCGAGCGTCTCGTCCAGGTTGTTCGTGGTGATCGCCCCGCACTGGCGCATCATCCCGTCCCAAACGGCCTGGGGCGCCGCGAGCGAGCCGGTGTGCGACATCGTGGCGCGGGCGCCGGCCTCGGTCTGGCCGCCCTTCCAGACGACGACCGGCTTGCGCCGGCAGGCTTCGCTCAGAATGTCGAAGAAGCGGCGGCCGTCCTTCACGCCTTCGACGTACATCCCGATGATCTCGGTTTCGTCATCGAGCATCAGGTAATCCAGGTAATCCGAGACATCGAGCACGACGGCATTGCCGAAGGAGGCGCAGCGGCTGACATGCAGTCCGTTGGCCGCGGATACCAGGCTGAACATAATCCCGTGCGTTCCCGACTGGGAGAGGAAGCCGATCTTGCCATCGCTGGTCACCGGTGCATCGGCGTTGAAGCGCACGCCCGATTTGGGCAGGTAGAGGCCCATGCAATTCGGACCGACCAGGTTGAAGCTCGCATCGCGGGCCATGGTGGTCAGCTGTTCCTGGAGTTTGATGCCGAACTCTTCGCCGGTCTCGGCGAATCCCGAGGTGAAGAAGCCAGCGCCGTTCGCTTTGTTCGCGATCAGGTCTTTCAACACGTAGGGCGAGACCTGGCGCGGAACGGCGACCAGCGCGTAATCGATCGGTTCGGGAACCTCGGCCATCGACCTGAAGTTCTGGATGCCGAGTGCCTCGATCCCGGGGATTTCCTTCTCATCGAGCTGGACCGAATAGAGGCGGCCGCCCTTCTCCTTGAAGGGCAGGTTGTTGTGGAGCCACATGTAATTCGGCCCCTTGTCGCCCACGACAGCGACGACTTCCGGGTTGAACATTCGGTCGAGCCTGTGACCTGGGACTGCCATGGAGCACCTCAAACACTGGTCATGCGACGCCCGGCGGCAATGCAGCGCACCGCGGCGGGGAGAGCGTCCTAACTCTCGGCGATGACGATGCGGGCATCGACAGCGAGAGCGCCATTCGGGTAAGCGAAGACCGGGTTGAGGTCGAGCTCACGTACTTCCGGGTGCTGCTGCACGAACTCCGAGACCTTGAGGATCGTCTGCCTGAGCGCGGCGATATCGGACGGCGGCTGCCCGCGCACGCCGGCAAGCACCGGCCGGCCCTTGATCTCATTGATCATCTGGTCGGCGTCCTTTTCGGCGAGCGGCACGAGGCGGAAGGAGACGTCCTTCAGCACTTCGACCATGATGCCGCCGAGGCCGAACATCATGACCGGCCCGAACTGCGGATCGGTGGTCATGCCGACGATCACCTCGGTCCCCTGCGGCGCCATGTATTGCACGGCGACACCGAGGATCTTCGCGCCGGGGACGGCCTTCTTCGAATTGGCCACGATCTCATCGAAAGCGGCGCCGACCGCATCCTGATCGCGCAGGTTGAGTTTCACGCCGCCGACGTCGCTTTTGTGTGCGATATCGGGCGACACGACCTTGAGGACGACTGGATAGCCAGCCGCTTCGGCCTGGGACTGGGCTTCTTCGCGGGTGGTTGCGAGCGTCGTGCTGGCCACTGGAACGCCGGCATCCTTGAGGAGGGCCTTGGCCTCGACTTCGTTCAGCAACGTCCGCCCTTCGGCGCGCGCCTGGGCGAGGACTGTTTCGAAAGACATGCGGGGAGCCTCGATGCGAGGAGGATGTGGCCCGGATTGTACGGCAGCGGCCCGGGAGTGTCGTCCGGGAGGTCCTTGCGCTCAGGGACAGGCGGCCGCAAGGGCAGCGGCGTTGGATTCCAGCACGTCCGCCTCGCGATGGCGCGCCAGGTTCCAGGCCTGCCACGGGGTGTCGCCGTCCCGGCGTTGGGCCAGCGTCCGCGCGACTTCGCAGCGGGTAGAGGGCTCCAGTGAGGGTAGCTTCGCCACAAGCGTCGGGGTCGCATCCGGGCTGAGCGAGAGCGCATACGCGGCATCGAACGGGCGCTCGCCCATCCGCGCCAGGTTCGTGCGAACGATGAAGGCATCCGGATTCAGAACATTGAGCCCGGCAACGGTGGCGAAGCCAGCAGCGAGCGCGCCGAACACGAACCGGTTGGGCCGATCGCGGAGCACGGTGACGATGAGCCAACCGAAAACGATTGCGAGCCAGACCATGAGGGCGGCGGCATAGAGGCGGACCTGCGTCAGCCCGAATTCGCCGGTATAGGCGCGGAGCCGTTCGCCCGCTGAGGCCATCACCACGAAGAGCAGGAGCACCAGCCCGGCGCCCAGCAGCCCGAACGTACGCCGGGCGGTTCGCGATTCCCGGGGGAGCAGCCAGTTCAATCCCAGCACCACGGGGAGCACGAGCGCAGCCACAGCCACGAGTTCGAAGAAGCCGCGCCGGGCGTATTCGGCGTAGGTCAGGTCCACCGAGGCTTCAACGTGCCCGGCGCCGCCAAACAGGTAACGGACCTGGACAACGACAAACCCCAGGAAGAGCAGGTCGAGCAGGCCAAGGACGGTTACGACCTCGATTGGGCCGATTCGCAGCCATGAAGCGGGGCGCACCTCGGGTGCCTCCCCGGGGGTCTGAATGAGCATCCCATAAAGGATTCCGCCGCTGATCCACGACCATGCAAGCACCCCGGCAATATGCCGAAGCGCCCGGCCCAGGTCAGCGTCCACGCTGGTGGCGAGGAAGTGGGCGAAAACATCGTCCGCCGCTGCGAAGAGTGCACCGAACGCGATCAGCAGGGGCACGCCCAGGGCGAGCCCCCGGGCAAGCGCGGGAATCCGGGCCGTGAAACGCCGCCCGGGGAGCGCCGTCCAGGGAGCCTCCCGCAGCACCGCGATCGCCCCCGTGGCTGCGGAGAAGGCGGTCCTGATGCCGAGCCAGGCGTAAGTCGATACTGGCCCGGCCCGAACCACCCCGTCCCGGACACGGAAGGTTGCGACCCCGAGCGTGGCCACCACGGCGGCTCCGTTGAGCACCTGCAGAATGGGGGAGGCTCGCCACGCCGCGAGCAACGAAAAGAGCAGCAGGGGCGCAAGCAGCCATCGGCCCTCACCCCGGAGCCGCGTCCCGTGAACCCGGGCCAGGATCGTGACGGCGGCGACCAGCGCCGCGGTGTAAAGAAGGAGGTTGATTCCCACGAGGGCGGGATGGAAGAGGACCTGGGCGAAAACTCCCAGGCAAAGAGCGGTGGCAAGGAGTGCCAGGGGCCGGTTGTCTTGCACGTCCATTTCCATCCAGACGATTGTCGCGCGGCACCGGTTCCGCGCCATGTGCGTCCTTCCCCATCTCCCCGTAAAGTTCGGTTTCCACAGGAGGGTCCCGTGGGCGAGCAGTATGATCTCATCGTCATTGGCGCGGGTTCGGCTGGCGCGGTTATCGCTGCCCGTGCGAGCGAGGACCCGAACCGGTCCGTCCTCCTTGTCGAGGCCGGCCCGGACTATGCCGACAGTTCGGCGACACCGTTCGACCTCGTGAATAGCCACAACAATTCGTACACCGGCCACGACTGGGGGTTCGACTACCGCCCGACGGCGCGCGGTGGCTCGGCCGCGTTTCCCCGCGGCAAGGTGACGGGCGGATCGAGCGCGGTGAATACCACCATCGCGCTGCGCGGGATGCCGGAGGACTACGACGGCTGGGCGGCTGAGGGGAATCCCGAATGGGCCTGGGAAAAGGTGTTGCCGGCGTTCAGGCGCCTCGAGCGCGATCTCGATTTCGGGGCCCGGCCGTATCACGGCGATTCGGGGCCCATTGCGATTCGCCGGTACCGGCACGAAGAATTGACCCCGGTTCACCAGGCGTGGCTGGCCGCGGCCGCCGAGCTTGGCTATCCCTACTGCGAAGACGCGAATGACCCGGCGAGCTGGGGCGCCGGCCCTCACCCCATGAACAAGATCGGGCGGCTGCGCATCTCCACCGCGATCGGCTATCTCTCGGCTGCCCGCGCGCGGCCAAACCTCACGATCCGCGCAAACACGCTGACCCGCCGCGTACTCATCGAGAACGGGCGGGCCACCGGCGTTGAGGTGGAGACCGGGGGCAACGTCGAGGCGCTGGAGGGCCGGCTGATCGTCCTTTCGGCCGGAGCGCTCCAGTCGCCGGCGATCCTGATGCGCTCGGGAGTCGGCCCCCGCGAGGAGCTTGCCGAGCACGGGATCGCGGTGATCCGCGATGTCCCCGGCGTTGGTGCGAACCTGAGCGATCACCCGGCGCTCGCCGTGGTTTGCCGCGCGAAAGACCCTTCGCTGCTCCATGCGGATCAGCCGATCGTGCAGACGATCCTTCGTTACACGTCACCGGGCGGCGAACACCGGAACGACCTGCAAATAGAGGTGTTCTCGTTTTCGCCGCGCGGTGGCATGCTCAACAGCTTCGCCCTCGCGACAGTGCTCGAACAGGCCTACGGGACGGGCACCGTGCGCCTTTCATCCGCCGACCCGCACGCGCCACCCATCACGGAGCAGCGCTTCTGCGAAGACGAGCGGGATCGACAACGGCTGATTGCCGGGTTCCGCGACACCATTGCCTTCACGAAAACCGCGGCCATGCGCGAAGTGATGGCAGAGGTCACCTTCCCGGACCCTCGCCGGGACCTTTCCGATGAGAGCGTCGGCGACCTGGCGCTCAGGCTGGCCGCGAGCGGCTATCACCCTTGCGGGACGGTCCGGTTGGGCCCGGCGGGCGATTCCCGCTCAGTCGTCGATCAGTTCGGGCGCTGCCACGCGGTCGAAGGGCTGGTGGTGGCCGATGCCTCGATCATGCCAACGGTCCCACGCGCGAACACCAACCTCACCTCGATCATGATCGGCGAGAAAGTTGGTGAGTGGGTGAGGACCCGCCCGGGGGAATACGGGCTATAGGGGTTCCGGGCGGACGGTGGTAAGATGGTGGTATGAAGGTCAAGACGTCCGTTTCGCTTTCCGAAGAACTGCTCGCTGCCATCGATGCGACTCTCGGTGACGGCGGCAACCGTTCGGCGTTCATCGAGAAAGCCGTGCGTGGGCGACTCCGCGAGATTCGCCGCGCCGAAAGGAACGCCCGCGACCGCGAGGTCTATGCACGTCTCGCGAGTGATCCCCAGCACCAGCGTGAGGTCGAAGAAGTCCACGCAGCGGCCGTTCAGTGGTGGGAGCTCGGGGATGACGTCGAACTGAGCGAGCAAGTTCTCGAACGCCTCGCACGTGAGGACGCACTCCGTGCAGCGGGGTGAACTCTACCGCGTTCCAGCAGTTCCCAACGACCCTCGCCCATCCCGGGTCTACCTGGTTGTGAGCCGCGACGGATTCCTGGCGGCCCGCCACTCGACGGTTATGGTCGTACCGGTGTACTCAGCGTCGCATGGACTCGAGACCGAGGTCACTGTTGATGAGACCGCAGGATTGAAGCACGCCAGCGCGCTCCATTGCGACGAAGTCATGAGCCTGAGACGTACGCTACTGCGCGACTACGTTGGCTCACTCGACGAATCCCGGATGCGCGAGGTGAGCCGTGCCCTCGCCATTGCCCTCGATATCGCCCCCGAGGATATCGAGGATCTCTGATGCCGCGGCTCTTCCACTTCTCCGAAGACCCGCGCATTGAGCTGTTCGTGCCGCGCTCACCGCTCCACCGGCCCGGCGTGCCACCGATGGTCTGGACTGTCGATGAAGAACGCGCGTGGACCTACCTTTTTCCGCGCGACTGTCCCCGCGTGCTCCTCTGGCCCGAGCCGGCCACCACTGGTACTGACCTCGACCGCTGGTTTGGCGGGCGAAACGGCGCGCGAATCGCCTGCATCGAGTGGACGTGGCTCGAAACGCTGGCCAACGCCGCTATCTTTCGGTACGAGCTGGATCCGGCCGGTTTTCACCCGGTCCAGGGCGACCCCTGGATGTGGGTGAGCGCGCAGTCCCATCGGCCCCGCGAGGTTCAGCGGCTCGCCCGCCTGCTCGATGAGCTTGAGAGCGAGGGCGTCGAGCTCCGGGTGATGCCCTCCCTCGCGCCGCTCCAGGGGGCGTGGGAGCACAGTTTCCACGTCTCGGGTATCCGCTTGCGGAATGCGGCAGGCTGGCCGGGGAACGGGTAGGGCGCGGTCAGTGTGGCTCGGCCGGGCTCGAAAGCCCGCGTACCAGCCCCGTCCGCAGCGCGTGCAACGCCGCCTGGGTGCGCGATTGCACGCCGAGCTTGGCGAGGATGTTGCTCACGTGCGTCTTCACCGTCTTCTCGCCGATGACGAGCTCGCGGGCAATCTCCTTGTTCGCGTAGCCAGCCGCCAGCAGGCGCAGGACTTCGGTCTCGCGTTCGGTGAGGGTCTCCGGCGATTCGGGCGCGCGCACTTCGCGCAGGAGCCGGGCCGCGGCCTCGGGCGAAAGCTGGACCTGTCCCCGCGCGGCGGCCCGGATTGCCGCGCAAAGGTCATCCGATTGGGTGTCCTTGAGCAGATAGCCGATGGCGCCCGCGCGCACCGCCCCGATGACCGCGTTGTCTTCGAGGACGCTGGTCAGAGCGATGACCTCGATCTCGGGGAGCTCCCCGCGGATCACGCCGATTGCGGATATCCCGTCCAGCACGGGCATGATCAGGTCCATCAGGACCACATCCGGCGCGAGTTGCCGGGCGAGCTCGACGGCCTCGGCGCCATTCGATGCTTCGCCAACAACCTCGAAGTCCTCGTCCAGGCCGAGGAACATGCGCAGGCCCCGGCGCACGACCGGCTGATCGTCGGCGATGAGAATACGGATCGGCATCGTGCTCACTCGTTCACGAACTCGCGGCGGTAGTCTACACCCCCTGGCCGCGGGCTGGCCGCCGCGGTCAGAGCTTGTCGCTGCAGACCGCGATGGTCAGGTAGAAGCCCGGATCGAGCTCCGGCCAGAAGCGTTCCTCGGCCCAGGGGTCGCCGCGAAGATGGTAGCCCCGGCGTTCGTAGAAGCCGGGTTCCTCCCCAGCGGTGAGCTCGATGCCCATCACCCACTTCGCGCTCTTGTAGGCGTAGCGCGATGGCACCACGAGCCGCACCGGCCAACCGTGGTCCGGCGTGAGGTCGCGGTCGTCGAGCCGGTCGGCCAGGAGCGTGTCGCCGGCCGTGAGCGTTTCGAGATCGAGCGAGGTGGTGAATCCGCCGTAACAGTGGATGGTCGCGAAACGCGCGCTCGCAAGGGGCCGCGCAAGTGCGATGACATCGCGCGCGGGCACACCCTCCCAGCCGTTGTCGAGCCGGCTCCACTGCGTGACACAGTGGAGGTCGCTGGTGGCCCGGGTGCGCGGGAGCCCGCGAAAAGCGGGCAGGGCAAGCTCAACGGGTGCCTCCACCAGCCCGAAGACACCAAGCCGCCAGGTGGCGGGATCCAGCTCGGGAGTCCGGCCAAAGGTACGGACCGGGAGGTGCGATTCCCGTTTCTGTCCCGGCGGGAGCCGCGAGGCGCTGGTTGCTGGTGGGGTCGGCAGGCTCATCTGGGCACCCTCTCAGGCCGGTGTCGAAAGGTGCTTCTGGAACCAATCGAATACGCGGACCCACGCGTCGATGGCGGCTTCCTGGCGGTAGCTCGGGCGGTAATCGGCGAAGAAGGCGTGGCCGGCGTTCGGGTAGACCTTGAACTCGAATTCCTTGCCGTGCCGCGCGAGCTCTTCGCGCAGACGCTCCACATGCGCGACGGTCGGGTTGGTGTCGTCCTCGCCGAAGATGCCGAGCAGCGGGCAGCAGAGGCGGTCGATCAGGTCGATCGCGAGCACGGGACGCGCCGGAGAGACCTCGCCCTCGACGGTTCGCCCGCCCCAGCAATCCACGGCGGCGTCAACGCGCGCGCTCTGGCAGGCGAGCAGCAGCGTGTGCCGGCCGCCGGAACAGAACCCGATGACACCCACCTTCCCGTTCGTCTGCGGGTGCTCCTTGAGGGAGGTGATCGCGCCTTCCAGGTCGCCGATTGCCTGGGCATCGGTCAGTGCCATCATCTTCGGTCCGACGGATGTCATGTCGGTGGGGTCGGGTGGACCTTCGCGCGTGTAGAGTTCCGGCGAGATGGCGACATAACCGCGGGCCGCAATCCGGCGCGTCACCTCCTTGATATGCGTGACGAGGCCGAAGACCTCGGGGATGACGATGACCCCGGGGAATGGCCCCGGGCCAAGTGGCCGGGCGAGGTAGGCATCGATGCTGTCCCCGTTCAGGCCGGGGTAGGTGATGGTCTCGGCAATCATGCCTTCGTAGGGCATGCGCGGGGGGGTAGACATGGGGAGTTGCTCCGCTGGAGATGTGTGGCGCAGATGATAGGACAACAGCGCGCCCGGGGTACAAAGGCTTCGCCGCCTGCCGGATTCTCAGCGTGCGACCGGCGGTGGGCTTGGAGATGGTTTGGGTCGGGCCGGGGTCCTGGTTGGCGTTGGTGTCCACGTCGGCGTGGGGGTGATGGTGGGTGTCGGGGTGATGGTTGGTGTATTTGTCGGGGTCGTGGTTGGACCGGGTGGTGTTGGGGTTTCCGTGGCAGTCTCCGGCGCAGGTGAAAGGGCAGTCCCCGTTGGCGTGGCGGTCTGGGTCGGCGTTGGCTGTGGAGGGGGAGTGGGCGTGGCAGCGGGCCGGGGAAGGTCCAGGTAGCCTTCGGGGTCGATGGCTACTCCTTCGTAAAGGATGCCTGCGTGAAGGTGACCGCCGGGTGTGCCCCGTCCGATCTCCGAAGCCGGGCTCGCACCATCGCCGGGCTTGACCGAGATCTCCTGGAGGAAGCCCGCGACGAACGCCCAGCCATCACCGCAATCGACCACGACGTGCTTGCCCAGCGTCGGGGATTCGCCCACTTCGGCGATGACTCCCGGGCAGGGCGAATAGACGGGCGCCTCGGAGAGCCCCGCCAGCGAAAAATCGACCCCGCCGTGGACCTGGCCATAGAGCCGCGGCGTGCCGAACCAGTCTTCGATGCCGCCGTGCGCGTGCAACGGGAGGCTGAATCTGCGGCCGCCGTTCGCGCGAAGCTCGCTGACTGGCGGGATCGGTTGGCTGGTCTGGGGCGCGATTGCCCCCTCGGAGAGTCCGCCGGCACGTTTTGAGAGATCCGGTCTGCCGGGAACCGCGGGCGTTTCACCACTCGCGGCGGCCCCGGAGCGGTCACCCGATTCGGGACTGGCGAAGTGGCGCAGGGCGATCGCTCCGGCGGCAGCCCCGCCGATGGCGATCAGGACTGCCGCCGAGGCTATCAGCCAGCGGTGCGGCTGGCCCGGGCGGCGCGCCCTTTGCACCCCTGGCGCCGGGCTCATGCGTGAACCCCGCGCCAGCAGGGGAAAGCGCTCGTCCTGGCGGTGGTGGCCGGTGGCGGTTTCACGTGTTCACTGGCTCCGTTCCGGCGGGATGTACGGGCAAGACGGTACGCGTTGCGCGAATGAAGTTCCACGATTCAGGGCCGTGGGCCGCCGCCGGGAATCGCCGTGCGCCTCTGGTACACTCAACCAATGCGCGTTACGAAGATGCACGGGCTCGGCAACGACTACGTCTACCTGCTTCCCAAAGAAGATCTCGACTGGCCGGAGATCGCTCGAAAGGTCAGCGACCGCCACTTCGGAGTGGGCAGCGATGGGCTCATCCTCGGCCTGCCCTCGACCGTTGCCGATATGCGGATGCGGATGTTCAACGCCGATGGATCCGAGGCGGAGATGTGCGGAAATGGCATCCGGTGCTTGGTCAAGTTCGCCGCCGAGGAGGGCCTGGTGCCCGCCGGCGCCGAGACGGTGCGCGTGGAAACGCTCGCCGGGATCAAGACGCTGCAACTCTTTCGCGAAGGCGGCGCCATTGTCGCGGCCCGGGTGGACATGGGCCCGCCGAGCTTCGATCCCGCTTCGCTGCCCGCCAGCGTGGATAGCCCCGGCCCCGTGATCGACCTGCCGCTTTCGGCCGGAGGCATGGACCTGAAGCTGACACTCGTGAGTGTCGGCAACCCGCACGCAATTCACTACATCGACTCTGACCCGGACGGGTTTCCGCTGGAGCGCATTGGCCCGCTCGTGGAAAACCACCCGATGTTCCCGCGGCGGACGAACTTCCAGGTGGTCCAGGTGCTGGATCGCGGCCATGTGAAGCACCGGGTCTGGGAACGGGGATCCGGGATCACGCTTGCATCGGGCACGAGCGCGACCGCAGTCGCGGCCGCCTCGCGGCTGCGTGGCTTCACGGGGGATCGATTGGTCGATTCGCTCCCCGGCGGCGACCTCGTGCTCGAATGGGATGGCCATGGTTCGGTGTTCATGACAGGACCGGCCACGCGGGTGTTCGACGGTGAGTGGTACGGGGCCTGAGCCCGCAACCCTGATTTCAGCGTGCGGTTTCCCCTATTGATTCCGGCGGATGGCGCCACGCATATCCGGATGTGCGATGCTTGGCAAGGCCGGCTACCGGTCCGGGAGGCGTCCGTCCGTGAAACTGCAATCCGTCCTCGCCGCCAAGGGGCCGCAGGTCTTTACCACCGGCCCCGATACGCCGATCGCCGATGCGATCAGCGTCCTCGCCCGCAATAACATCGGTGCCCTTGTGGTCGTCGAAGCCTCCGGGGTGCCGTGCGGAATCCTCTCGGAGCGCGACATCATCCGCCATATCGCCGCCGATGCCGACCCGGCCGAGGCTGCCGTGGGGGATTGGATGACCAGCCCGGTCACGGTTGCCGCTCCCTCGGATGACCTGGAGGCCGTACTCCATACGATGACCTCGCGCCGCTTCCGCCACATCCCCGTTGTTGAAAGCGGTGGGCTCGTGGGCATGCTCACAATCGGCGACATGGTGAAAGCGCAACTCAACGAGTACCGGGGCGCGGTGGAAACGCTCGAAACGCAGTTGATGGACGCATGAGCGACGAAGCGAATTCCGGCGCGCTTTTCGTTGCGATCATCGGGGCTGGCCCGGCGGCGTTCTACGCCGCGGATGCGCTCCTGCGGGATGGCCCGGCGGGCACAAGAGTCGACATGTTCGACCGGCTTCCCACGCCATTCGGACTGGTCCGTCATGGCGTCGCGCCCGACCACCAGAAGATCAAGACCGTCACGAAAGCGTTTGCCCAGGTTGCCGATGATCCCCGTTTCCGCTTCTTCGGCAATGTGGAATTCGGCCGCGATTTCTCGCTCGATGACGTCCAGCGCCATTACCACCAGGTACTCTTCGCGACCGGTGCGCAAACGGACCGCCGGATGGGGATTCCCGGCGAGGACCTTCGCGGGAGCCATCCCGCAACGGCGTTCGTGGCCTGGTACAACGGCCACCCGGACTTCCAGGAGTGCCAGTTCGATCTTTCGCACGAAAGCGTCGCCGTTGTGGGCGTTGGCAACGTCGCGATCGATGTTGCCCGCATCCTCTGCCTTTCCCGGGATGAGCTGGAGCAGACGGACATGCCCCGCCATGTCATTGAGGTGCTCGCCGCCAGCCGCGTCCGGAGAGTGTCCCTTCTCGGGCGGCGCGGACCGGCCCAGGCTGCCTTCACGAACCCGGAACTCAAAGAGCTCGGGAACCTGGACGAGGCCGCGCTCGTGATTCGCCCGGAGGAGGCGGTGCTCGACGATCTGAGCCGCGCCGAGCTCGAAGCGGGCGGCGACCGGATGCTGCAGCGCAAAGTCGAGATGATCCAGGAACTTGCCGCGAGGGAGCCTTCGGAAAAAGAGCGGCGGCTCTTCCTGCGCTTCCTCGTCTCTCCCGTGGAGATCATCGACGATGGATCTGGCGCGGCCGCGGCTATCCGGATGGTGCGCAACCGGCTGGTGGCTACGGAGTCGGGTGCTCTGGCCGCGGAGGCAACGGGAGAGTGTGAGACCATCGAAGCGGGGCTCGTCTTCCGTTCGGTGGGCTACCGTGGAGTGCCGCTGCCCGGCGTGCCCTTCCACGAGCGCTGGGGAATCATTCTCAACCAGGGCGGGCGGGTGCTCGATGACGTGAGCGGCAGGCAACTCCGCGGGATGTACGCCTCGGGCTGGATCAAGCGCGGCCCCTCGGGCGTGATCGGAACGAACAAGCCCGACTCGGTCGAAACCGTGGCGGCGATGCTTGAGGATGCGGCGGCGTACTGGACCTTCGAGCCCGCGACGCTCGCTGTTGGCGGCATCCCGGCGCTGCTCCGCAGCCGTGGCGTGCGCTACGTCACGTTCGAGGATTGGCGGAGGATCGATCGGGCGGAGATCGCCATGGGCGTGAGCGAGGGCCGGCCGCGGGCGAAGATCTGCTCGGTGGAAGAGATGCTCGCCTGCCTCGATGGGGCCGGTGGCGATGAGGCGAAAGTGGCGCGAGCGGGCTGATGTCCGCCCGGCCGGGTGGCCCAGCCGGAGCCGCATGATAGGATCAGCCGGTGCCGCGAAGGCCGGGTATCCCCCCTTCGCCGCCGCTAGCCGGCAGCACCAGACCTCAGACAGGACCTGCTCCCATGAAGCTCGCGAAGCGCGTCGAGGCCCTGCCTCCGTACCTGTTCGCCGAAATCTCGAAGAAGATCGCGGCAAAGCGCGCCGAGGGTGTCGATATCGTCACGTTCGGTATTGGCGACCCCGATCTTCCGACCCCGCGGAACATCCTCGATGCGCTCCACCAGGCGGCCGAAGAGCCGCTGAACCACCGCTACCCGGAGTCCGAGGGGCTGCCCGAGCTGCGGCAGTCGATCTCCGACTGGTACGAGCGCCGTTTCGAAGTGAAGTTCGACCCGCTGAAGGAGACCCTGCCCCTCATCGGCTCGAAGGAAGGCATCGGGCACATCGCCCTCTGTTTCATCGACCCGGGCGACATCGCCCTGGTGCCCGACCCCGGCTACCCGGTCTACGAAATCGGCACGATGTTTGCCGGTGGCACCAGTTACAGGCTGGATTGCACTCGTGAAAGCGGCTGGAAGCCCGACCTTGACGCCATTCCCGCCGATGTCGCCGAAAAGGCGAAGGTGCTCTGGCTGAACTATCCCAACAACCCCACCGGCGCCGTCGCCGACTTCGCTTTCTTCGAAAAGGCCGTCGCCTGGGCGAAGAAGTACGACGTCGCCATCCTTCACGACAACCCCTATTGCGATGTCTCCTACGATGGCTACAAGCCGATCAGCATCTTCCAGGTGCCGGGTGCGCGCGATGTAGCGGTCGAGTTCAACTCGTGGTCGAAGATCTACAACATGACCGGCTGGCGGATCGGCATGGTCGTCGGCAACGCCCAGATGGTCGATGCCCTCATGAGAGTGAAGTCGAACATCGACAGCGGCATCCCCCAGGCGATCCAGAAGATGGCAATCGAGGCCGTCTATGGGCCGCAGGATTGCATCGACGAGCACAACGCCATCTACCAGCGCCGGCGCGACCGGATCGTCGAAGTGCTGCGGAAGTGCGGGCTCGAAGTCGATACGCCGAAGGCATCGCTCTATGTATGGGCGAAACTGCCGGCCGGGGTTACCAGCGCCGACTACGCGTCCCGGTTGATAGACGAGACCGGTGTGGTGGTCACCCCCGGCCGCGGCTACGGGCTGAACGGCGAGGGTTACATCCGCCTGAGCGTCACCACCCCGGATGACCGCCTGGAAGAGGGCATGCGCCGCCTGGAGGCGTGGTCAGCGAAGTAGTGGGGCTTTCTGAGCACAGGCGAGAGGACTTGTGGCAAACTGGACCTATGAACCCACGCTATCATCCCGATATCGCCGTGGTGAACGACAACGGCATCGTGGCCCTGGTGGAAGTGAAGGCACGCTCGCGGACGAGCGCAGCTTGGGCAGAGCGCATCCGAGAAGGCCTCGTGGGACACGATCTGGGAGCCAGGTATTTCATCCTTGCGACGCGGGATCACGTCTACTTATGGCTGCGGGATGACGCGACGCGGCCACCCATCGTGTTCAAGTCAGAGAAGCTTCTTGGCCCGTTTCTGCAGGCTGCAGGCGTAGAGGGAGAGAAGGCCAATGAGGAGACGCTTAGCCTGGCCGTTTCCGAGTGGCTACTCGGGTTCACGGTCAGCCCCCCCCGTGGCGGTAACGGGTTTACCCACGAGCAGGCGAGCCTCATGGACCTGGGTAAACACGTTCGGGACGCACGGATTATCCGAGAGCCCATCCCGGCGTGAGGGTCTATGTTGAGAGCAATTTCGTGCTCGAGCTGGTGTTTGGCCAGGAGCAAGTCCAGTCGTGTGAGAGCCTCCTGACCCTCGCCGAGGGCGGCCGAATTGAGCTAACGATCCCGGCCTTCTGTGTGATGGAGCCCTACCAGCGAATCACTCGGAGGAAGCGGGACCGTGACGAGCTGCAGTCGAAACTAGAAAGGGAACGAGCTGAGGTGGCCCGGGTTTCAGCCTATAGCGCACCGGCCGGGCAACTCCAACAGATCGCCAGCTTCCTCATTGCGAGCTCCGACCGTGACGGCGCCCGGATGTCGAAGATCCGAGACCGTCTTCTCACGAGCGCCCGAGTCATGCCGCTCGACGCGGCGGTGCTCCAGGGGGCGACTCTCCTGACGGAGCGGTTCGGGTTGTCGCCGGAAGATGCCGTGGTGCTTCAGTCGGTGCACACCGACCTTGCGGGCTCCACGACTGTCGAGGCCATGTTCCTGAACCGGAACTCGAAGGACTTTCGCGATCCGGAAATCTCCGACTTTCTGGGTTGCAGAGTCTTGTTCGACTTCAACGACGGGCTAGCCACGATCCGGAGTCACATCGGCCCGTAGTTCCTGAGTTGCACCGCGATCCATGTCTTCGGATTGCTCTTGCCCCCACCAGATACCTGTCATACCGATGGCCGAGTCCCCCGCTGGAGTCCCCCGCCGCCGCCGGGGATCACCCCCGGCCGCGGCTACGGGCTGAACGGCGAGGGCTACATCCGCCTGAGCGTTACCACCCCGGATGACCGCCTGGAAGAGGGCATGCGCCGCCTGGAGGCGTGGTCAGCGAAGTAGTGGAGACGGGCAGCCTACCCTGTTGGACCGGCCCCGTTCGTCCGAAGCATACCCATGACAGCTTCGCTGTGAGGGCGGGATGGACGAGCGGTATAAGACACTACTCCAGCGTTTTGTGGCGAGCCTGATCGACGGGGCGGTGCTAAGCCCGGTTACGATGACCACGACGCTGCTCGTTGGCTACGGGCCCCGGCCGGTTGCGATTGCCTGGCTCACCTGCACGTTCCCGGTGGCGTGGGCTTATACGGCGTACTGCCATGGGCGTTGGGGCGCGACGTTCGGCAAGCGGATCATGGAGATCGCCGTGGTCCGCGCCAGCGATGAAGGCCCCTGCGGCTATCGGGCGGCGATCCGCCGCGACTCCGGCGCGATCGTGCTTGGAGTGCTGTACACAATCCTCCTCATCCAGCTGGTCAGTTCTAAGCAGACCGAGGGCTTCCGAATCTTCAGCCCGCCGGCTGCCCTGGAATACGACCCGGAGGCACCACCGTCATTCCTCCAGATCTACCGCGACACACTCCATGCAGCATTCCCGACCTGGCAGATGGTGGTCATTGCCGTGCTTGGCTGGCTCTGGTCATTGGCGGAGCTCGCAACCATGATGACTAACCGCCGCCGAAGGGCATTGCACGACGTGCTCGGCGGGACTGTGGTCGTCAAGACCGGTAGGCCCGGCGGGACGGGCCCGGTGCATGGGGTTGCCGCTCCCCCGGCGCAGCGCCCGGCGTCTGAGACTACCAACGCGCTGCGGACCGGGGGAAGGCCGCGCGGCTGGTGAGAACCCGGCCGGGCGGGTCTTCAGTACACGGAGGTTGTCTCTGGACAGCGCGACAGCGTACGGCGGATACTCTCACCGGATAACGTGATAAACACTGGAGAAAACGAGTATGCCGACTCGCCCCATGATCGCTGTCCAGAACGTCAACACGCCCGGCCGCAAGTCGAACGTCGGCGCGGAGAAGTACCTCGCCATGCGGGAAGCTCTCCTCGCGGCGCTCCCGCGGGAAGCACCCGGGATGACGCAGGCCGAAATGGGCTCGGCCGTGCTGGCTCATCTCCCTCAATCGCTGTGGCCCGGTGGCGAGAAAGCGATGTGGTGGGTGAAGACGGTCCAGCTCGACCTGGAGGCGAAGGGCGTGGTGGTGCGAAACACCGGCACGAAGCCGGCTCGCTGGTTCGCGCCGCGGCCAACCGCGGGCAGCCGCGCGCGCTGATGGCGCAACCGTTCAGCGCCACGGCGCTATCGCGTCATGCGATCTCCCCGTTCACCAACTCTTGCCAGTGCGATCACCTTGTAGCCCCATGAAGACCAAGCTCATCGGGGTTGGAAACTCGCGCGGCATCCGGATACTCCGGGCGTTGATCGATGCGGTCGGCCTTGAGTCTGAACGTCCGCCCGTGCGTGATGGTCTCGCCGGACGAGATCAACCGCCACCTGAGGAGGGCGATTGGCGCGCCGCTGACGACCGCCGGTAAGCCGCACACGTCCAGGGTTGCATGCAGGTTCCCGGCGCCCGAAGGAATGGTAGTGCTCGACCAGCCGCGGACAGTCGATCAGGGACGTCTGGTCCGCCGGTTGGGGCAAATCGACCGCGAGACCGCGCAGGCAGTCTTCAGGACGCTGCAAGAAGTGTTCGCCGGCTAAGGCCTACGCCGGCCGAGTGAGGGGCTGGATTTCACGCTCGATGGTGTCGCCCAGCCCACGCTGGGCCCTGCGTACATCGACGTCCGTCTGTAGGTTCAGCCAGAACTGCGCCGAAGTCCCGAAGAATCGTGCCAGGCGAAGAGCGGTGTCCGCGGTGATTGACCTGGTGCCGTGGACGATCTCGTTGATCCGCCTTGGGGGGACCCGCAGCTCGCGTGCGAGCCTGTACTGGCTCATCCCGAGTGGCTTCAGGAACTCTTCCAGGAGAATCTCGCCGGGAGTCACGAGTTCGAGCAGCTCACTCGAGGCATCAGTGGTAGTCGGCAATTTCGACATCGTAGGCATCTCCATCCTCCCAGTGGAAACAGATCCTCCATTGGGCATTGACCCGAAGGCTGAATTGACCTGCGCGATCGCCGGTCAGTCGTTCGAGCCTGTTACCGGGCGGGCTGCGCAGATCCTCAACGGAAACCGCAGCGTGCAGCAGCACGAGCTTGCGAAATGCGGTTGCCTGGATTTCGCGAGGGAAACGCCGGGACGTCTTGCCGTTGAAGACCCGCTCGCTTTCCCTGTCGCCGAAAGACCTGATCACATTCCAGCTTGACTTGCCCGCATGCATAACGTCAAGCGTTATGCATGCGGGCAAGTTCCGGTCACACCCTCGCTTCCGGCCGCTGCGACCCGTTACGCTTGATCCAGATGGCAAAAACCCTCCAATCCACCGCTCGCATCGCCGACCGTGCCTACCTCGTCGCCGCAGATACCCCCGATGCACTCCTCCCCGCCGAGGAGTCGTTGCAGGAGCTTGCCGAGCTGGCGAAGACGGCCGGTGCCGAGGTCATCGGCGCCGCCACGCAGAAACTCGAACACCCGCACCCCGCGACGTATATCGGCAAGGGGAAGGTTGATGAGGTGACCGAGGCGCGTAAGCAGCTCGGAGCGAACGTAGTCATCTTCGATGACGAGCTTTCGCCATCCCAGCAGCGGAACCTCGAACGCATCCTCGGCGTAAAAGTCATCGATCGCACCGCGCTCATCCTCGACATCTTCGCGACGCGGGCGCAGACCCGCGAAGGGCGGGCGCAGGTCGAACTCGCCCAGCTGCAGTACCTCCTCCCCAGGCTGGCTGGCCAGTGGTCGCACCTCGAACGCATGGAAGGCGCGATCGGCACCCGCGGCCCGGGTGAAACGCAGATAGAGACCGACCGCCGCCTGATCCGCGGCCGCATTGCGAAGATCCGCCGGGACCTGGAGGAAGTACGCACCCAGCGCGAGCTCTATCGCCGCCGCCGGGCGCGAAACAACATGCCCGTCGTTGCGCTGGTCGGGTACACGAACGCGGGCAAGTCCACCCTGATGCGCGCGCTCAGCGGCGCCGATGTACTCGCCGAAGACAAGCTCTTCGCCACGCTCGACCCGGTGACGCGGCGCATCTCATTGCCGTCCGGCGAGGTCGTGCTGCTGACCGACACCGTCGGCTTCATCCAGAAGTTGCCGACGCAGCTGGTTGCTGCATTCCGGGCCACGCTGGAGGAGCTCGAAGAGGCCGACCTCCTGCTCCACGTGATCGACATCGCGCACCCCAACGCCTTCGAACAGACGCAGACCGTCGATGCAACCCTGAAGGACCTTGGCGTGGATGCGAAGCCGCGGTTGCTCGCGCTCAACAAGGTCGACCTGCTGCGGGATGAGGAGGGCGTGCAGGTAGCGGACTTCGATGAAGCGCGCGCAGCGCTCCAGGGAGCGGGGGCGCCGCCCCGGGGTGTGGTGGTCATCTCGGCCGGGCGCCGCTGGGGTCTGGACATGTTGCGCCAGCGGACCCAGGACGCCCTGGATGGCGACCTGGACGGTGAGCCTGGCTCGACGGCAGCGCTGGTGCGTTCCGCCGTTTGAATGCGGCCCGGCGAACCGGTAGAACAGCCGTATATGAACCCAGAAAGCCCCACAATCCCCCTTGAGCACCCGGCAGGCCCGCTGGCGGGCTACCGAGTGCTCGACCTGGCCGACGAGAAGGGTCAGCTGTGCGCCCGCATCCTCGGCGAACTTGGCGCTGACGTCATCAAGATTGAGCCCCCTCGCGAGGGCGACCCCACCCGTCAGAACGGCCCATTCTTCCGTGGCGAGACTGGTCCGGACACGAGCCTGTACTGGTGGACCATGAACGCCGGCAAGCGATCGGTCACGCTCCAGCTCAAGCTGGCGGCCGGGCGCGAGATCCTTGGGCGGCTCATCGCTGTCTCCGACATCGTGATCGAATCGAACGTCCCGGGCGAGGCCGCCGCGATTGGCCTCGATTACGCCTCGGTCAGCGCGGCCAACCCCGCCGCCATCCTGGTAAGCATCACCAACTTTGGCCAGACAGGCCCCCGGGCGAAGTGGGCGGCGACGGACATCGTCGGCCAGGCGATGGGCGGACTGATGCACGTTAACGGCGATGCCGAGCACGGCCCCGTGCGCATTACCGCGCCGCAGTCCCACGCCCAGGTGAATCTGCAAGCTGCGGTTGGCGCGATGATCGCCCTCTTCGCACGCGGCGGGAACGGCGGCGTTGGCCAGCATGTGGACGTCTCGATGCAGGAGGCGGTGGCCAACGCGCTGGATAACACCCAGCAGACCTGGGACATCCGTGGCGTCAACCCGTCCGGGCCGGGCATCTACCGGAACTCGGATGGCGTCCCTCACCAGCGCTACTTGTTCGAAACCGCGGACGGCTGGGTGGCCTGTCTCCGCATCGGGGGGCTTTCGACCGTGGACGCCAACGCCATTGTCGATTGGATGGCGGAGCACGGTGAGGCTCGAGACCTTGATTCGCCCGTTTGGCGGGCACGCCTCACCTCGCTGCAGCCGCTCACACCGGAGGACACGGCCTACGTCGAGGAAACCCTCGCTGCATTCGTGAAAAAGCGGAAGAAGGAAGACCTGGTTGCCGAGGCACAGCGCCGCGGCGCGGGCTGGGCGCCCGTGTTCGGTCCCCGCGAGATCGTCGAGAGCAAGCAGCTGGCAGGGCGGGAGTACTGGGTCCGCGTCCACCACGAGGACATCGGCGAATCGTTCATCTACCCGGGTGCCCCGTTCAAGCTGAGCGAGACCCCATGGAAGCAGCGCGGGCGGGCGCCGCGTGTTGGTGAACATAATGCCCAGGTCTATGGCGGCCTCCTGGGGATCGACGATGCCGAGCTCCGCCGGCTCAAGCTGAAGATGGTGGTGTAGGGCATGACCGAGGAACAGAAGAAACCGTTTGCCGGGATCCGCGTCGCCGATTTTGCGTGGGTTGGCGTGGGCCCGATCGTCTCGAAGTACCTTGCGGACCACGGGGCCGAAGTCATCCGGATCGAATCCGCTACGTACCCCGAGACGTTGCGGCGTGTTGGGCCGTTCGTGGATGACAAGCCCGGCATCGACCGTTCGGGGTACTACGCGAACTTCAACAGCTCGAAGCTCGGGGTCACGGTGAACCTGAAGGACCCGCGCGGGCCGGAGCTGATCAAGCGGCTCATCGCGAAGTGCGATGTGGTGACCGAGTCGTTCACTCCCGGGACGATGGCGAAATTCGGTCTCGACTATGCGGCGTTGAAGGAGATCAACCCGTCACTGGTGATGATTTCGATGCCGCTGTACGGGCAGACCGGCCCATGGGCGAATTACATGGGGTACGGGCACGTGCTCCAGGCGGCTACTGGCTACAACCATCTCACTGGCTGGCCTGATGGTCCTCCGATCGGGACCGGGGTGGCCTACACGGACTTCCTGGTGCCGCACCTGGCTGCCACTGCTCTGATCGCGGCACTCGATTATCGCCGGCGGAACGGGACCGGGCAGTACATCGATTTTGGCCAGATGGAGGCGGCCATCCATGGCCTCGGCACGGCGATAGTCGACTGGACGGCGAATGGCCACGAACAGATTCGGCTCGGTAACCACGATGCTGAGGCGGCCCCGCACAATGCCTACAAGTGCCGCGATGGCCGCTGGGTGGTGATCGCCTGCGCCACCG
>Ga0209476_10000252_pt1 | contig 36603 bp, 28 predicted proteins | sample KloWWTrecipitate_FD_187179 | JGI IMG/M metagenome (GOLD analysis project Ga0209476, IMG submission 187179) | Active sludge microbial communities from Klosterneuburg, Austria, studying microevolution and ecology of nitrifiers - Klosterneuburg... | ecosystem: Engineered > WWTP > Aerobic digester... | reverse complement strand
TGAAACGACGTCGCGCCGATGATATTGCGGATTGCCCGTGAGAAAGTAGGTCATCGCCAGGGCCTTACCCCCAAAAAGCCCGACCCCACAAGGTCGGGCTTTTTGCCTTTCGGCTCCCGCCTTGCGCCCCCCGGGCGCCGGGCGATAACCTCGTGCGAACACCTCCCGGGGAGTCCGCCTTGAAAGCCCGCGCCGCCGTCCTTCACACCGTTGGTGCGCCCCAACCCTACGCGCAGAGCCGGCCGTTGCGGATCGAGGAGGTCGAGCTCGCCCCCCCCGGCCCCGGCGAGGTGCTGGTGCGCGTGAGGGCAGCGGGGCTTTGCCACTCCGACCTCTCCGTCATCAACGGCGACCGGCCGCGCCCGGTGCCCATGGCGCTGGGCCACGAGGCCGCCGGGGAGGTCGTCGAGTGCGGCCCCCTGGTCGCGGACCTCGCCCCGGGCGACCACGTCGTCATGGTGTTCGTGCCGAGTTGCGGGCACTGCGTGCCTTGCATGGAAGGTCGCCCCGCGCTCTGCGAGCCCGGCGCCGCGGCGAACACGGCGGGCACGCTCCTCGGCGGCGCGCGCCGCCTGTCGATGCGCGGCGCCCCGGTCAACCACCACATGGGCGTCTCGGCCTTCGCCGACCACGCCGTGGTGTCGCGGCGTTCCCTGGTGAAGATCGACCCCGCGCTCGCCTTCGACGAGGCGGCCCTCTTCGGCTGCGCCGTCCTCACCGGCGTTGGCGCCGTGGTCAACACGGCGAAGGTGCCGCCGGGCGCCTCCGCGGCGGTCGTCGGCCTGGGCGGCGTGGGCATGAACGCCATCCTCGGCGCGGTGCTGTCCGGCGCGCGTGCCGTCGTCGCCGTCGACCTCTTCGACGACAAGCTCGCGCTCGCCCGCGAGCTCGGCGCCACCCACTGCGTCAACGCGAAGGCGCCGGACGCCATCGAGCAGGTGCGCGCTGCAGGCGGCGGCGGCGTCGACTTCGCCTTCGAGATGGCCGGCTCCGTGCAGGCGATGGAGCTCGCCTACCGCGTCACGCGGCGCGGCGGCACGACCGTCACGGCGGGGTTGCCCCACCCGGAGCACCGCTGGCCCCTGCAGCACGTGAACCTGACCGCGGAGGAGCGCACCGTCAAGGGAAGCTACGTCGGTTCCTGCGTGCCCGTGCGCGACCTCCCGCGCTACATCGCGCTGTACCGCGAGGGCCGGCTTCCCGTCGACCGCCTCATGAGCGACCGCCTGGCGCTCGAGGACATCAACGCCGGCTTCGACCGACTCGCCGCGGGCCATGTCGTGCGCCAGGTCGTCATCCCGTAGAGACACCGGAACCCGAGATCGCCCTCGATGGCGGCACAAGGCGCACCGATGGTGGAAGGCGAGCCCCGCGCCCGGGACCTGCGCGCCATGGCGCTGCGACTCTGGAGCCAGCCGCGCTCCCGCAGCGTCGTCCTGTACGCCCTCGTGCTGATCCTCCTCGCCGCGGCGAGCCTCGTTCCGGGCAAGGACGAATCGCTGCTCGCGCGCCTGGAGCGCGACGCCTTCGACGCGCAGATGCAGGCGTTGCGCGACCGGTGGCCCCGCCCGCTCGCCGGCGACGTCGTCCTCGTGGGCATCGACGAGGGGTCCGAGGAGGTGTTCACCGAGCCGCTCGCCCTGTGGCACCGCCACTTCGCGCGGCTCCTCGGCGCGCTGGGCGAGGCGGGCCCGCGGGCCGTCGGCGTCGACATCGTCCCTCCGGAGCGCTCCTACGACGACATCGTGCCCGGAAGCGACCTCGCGCTCTTTCGCGCGATACGCGACCTGAGGCAGAAGTCGACCGTCGTCTTCGCGCTCACCGTGGACCGCGAGGGCCGCGCCGCGCGCATGCACCCCACCTTCGCGCGCGTCATCGGCGAGGACGGCCTGGGCGTCGACCAGCAGTTGCAGGACCCCGACTCCGTGAGCCGCCGCTTCAGCGAGGCCGAGCTGGGCCGGACGCAGGCCGCGAGGACGCTCGCCGGCCAGGTGCTGAGCGGCGCCGGGCTGCCCGTCGGCGCCGGCTACATCGACTACAGCGTCGGCGAGCGCGTCGAGTACATCCCGATGCAGGACGTCATCGCCTGGAGGGAGAAGGGCGACACCGAAAGGCTTCGCCAGGCCTTCGCCGGCCGGCTGGTCCTCGTCGGCTACGTGATGAAGCGCGCGGACCGGTGGGAGCTTCCCGTCCAGCTGATCGACATCGACCCGGAGAAGACGCACGGCCGCGGCCGGTCGAGCCAGCCCGGCGTCATCACCCACCTCCAGGTGCTGCGCAGCCATCTCGCGAGCGGGCTGTTGCAGCCGATGCGCGAGGAATGGCGCTGGGCCCTCTGCCTCGTCGCGGCCGGGCTGGTGTTCTTCCACTTCCGGCTGGCCACCGCGCTCGCCGTCGCGCTCGCGCTCACCGCCGCCGTCTTCGGCGCGGGCCTGTACGCCATCCGCGCGCACCAGGCGCTGCTGCCCGTCGCCTCCCTCGCGTTCACGCTGTGGGCGGGCTTCATCACGCGCGCGATCGTCGACGGCATCGAGAACACGGTGGAGCGCGGCAGGCTGCGGCGGACCTTCGCGGGCCAGGTGAGCCCGGCGGTGATGAACGAGATGCTCGCCGGCAGCCTCTCGCCCGGCGTGAGCGGGCAGCTCGCCGACGTCTGCATCCTCTTCAGCGACATCCGCGACTTCACCACGCTGTCCGAGCGGATGCCGCCGGTGGTGGTGACCACGGTCCTGCAGCGCTACTTCGACCGCATGGTGCACGCCGTCCACCGCCATGAAGGCACCGTTGACAAGTTCATCGGCGATGGCATGATGGTCCTGTTCGGGGCGCCGCGCCGGTCGACGGATCCCTGCGGCGACGCGGTCAAGTGCGCGCTCGCGATGATGTCCGCGCTGGACGACCTCAACGCCGAGTTCGAGGCCGAAGACCTGCCCACGCTCACCATCGGGATCGGCATCAATTTCGGCTCGGTCACCGTCGGCAACATCGGTTCCTCCGAAAGGCACAACTATTCCGCGATCGGCGATGCGGTGAACGTCGCCGCGCGGCTGGAGGGGCTCACCAAGGAACTCGGGCGTAAGATACTCATCACCGAGGCCGTGGTGAGCCGGATCGGGGCGGGCTTCCAGTTCGACCCGCTCGGCACGCACCAGGTCAAGGGACACAGCCCCGTCAACGTGTGGGGCATCCGGACGGCGAGGCCAGCGCCGGCCGCGACATGACGGAGGTCCACATGAAAATGGCTCTGCGCGCACTGCTTGCATCCGCCGCCGCCCTGCTCGCTCCCCTCGCCGGCGCGGCCGACGGCATCGCCTTCATCACCAACCTCCGCGGCGAGGTCGCCGTCGACGGCGCCGCCCGGCCGCTCCTCATGAGCGAGCTCGGCAAGGGCCAGAAGATCACCATCGGCAAGGATAGCCAGCTGGCGGTGATGTACATCCAGTCGGGCAAGGAGTACCTGCTCAAGGCCCCGGGGGACTACACCGTGGGCGAGCGCGAGGTCACGGCGGCCCACGGCATGCCGCCGCCGGCGCGCGAGACGCCGTGGCGCGCGAGCAGCCAGGTTCTCGTGAAGGTCGCGCAGTCCTCCTCGGCCAGCATCCGCATGCGCTCGCTGGCGCCGCCGCCCAAGGCCGAGCCGAAGCCGGCGCTCGAGTTCCCGGTGCGCGGCGCGGTGACCCTCCTGCAACCCACGCTTCGCTGGGCGGTGCCGGAGTCGAAGGGGCCGGCCGAAATCACGCTCGCCATCGCCGGCAGGGAAGACAAGCCGCTCGCGCGGGCCAAGGTCGCGGGGACCAGCCACCGCTTCCCGGTGAAGCTCCAGCCGGACACCGAGTACGCATGGAAGGTGAGCGTGGCCGGCCAGGAAGTGGGCACTGCGCGCTTCCGCACGCTGCCGGCCGCGGCAATCCAGGAAGCGGAGAAGAAGCGCCCCGCCGAGAAGGCCGACTTCACCGACAGGCTCATGCACGCGCTCCTTCTCCAGGACATCGGCGCGTCGCAGGAGGCCCAGGAGGCCTGGGCGAAGCTCGCGCTGGAGCGCACCGACCTCCCGGAGCTCGCGAGCCTCGCCAGGTAGGTTGCCAGCGCCGCACAGCCGGAGACACGCATGGATCGAGCCGCCCGCGCCATCGCCGCGACCTTCCTTTTCCTCGCCTCCGTGGTCGTCCAGGCAGCCGATCCGGTCGCCTTCGTTTCCGACTTCCGCGGCGATGTCGCGATGAACGGCGCCGGCCGCCCGCCCTTTCTCGCCGAGCTGATCCCGGGCACGAAGCTCGTTCTCGGCGCCGAGGCGACGGCGACGGTGATGTACGTGGTGAGCGGGGAGGAGTTCCTGCTGAAAGGCCCGGGCGATTTCACCGTGACCCGCCAGGGCGTCAAGGCGGTGAAGGGGCCGGCACCCGCGATCCGCGTGCCGCCGCTCAAGGCGAGCACGACCGTCCTCGTGCAGACGTCGAGGACGGCCACCGCGAGCCTTCGCATGCGCAGCGCCACGGCGCCGCGCAGCGACCGGGCGGGCCCGCTCTATCCGGTGAACGCGAGAATTGCGTCCGCGCAGCCCGTGCTGCGGTGGGCCGGGGATCCCGGCGCCACGTGGACGATCACCGTGGCCACCGCCGCCGGCAAGGAGGCCTTCCGGGGCACCGCGAAGGGCACGTCGCTTCGCCTTCCCGTGCGGCTCGCGGCCGGCGAGACCTTCCTTTGGTCCGTGTCGGCCGGCAGCGAGTCCGGCGAGGCGCGCTTCGAGACGCTGCCCGCGGACGCCGTCGCTGCCGCGGACAAGGCCCGGGCCGCGGCGAAGTCGTTCGCCGACCGGGTCATGCTCGCGATGTACTTGCAGGACCTCGGCGCGGCACAGGATTCCCGCGAGGTCTGGGCGCAGCTCGCTGCCGAGCGCCCCGACATCCCGGAGCTCGCCGGCCTCGCCCGCTGAGCGCCGCCCCGCCTGCGGGCCGAGCCCCGGCGCGGCCTCTTGAGCGATAATCCGCCCTTGCGGGCCACGGCGCCGTCGCCGCGGCCGCCCAAGACGATGACAACGGGGATCACCTCGACCAGCCTGCGCACGCTCGCCGCCCTCGCGGCGGCCGTGATCGTGCTCGCCTTCGCGCCCGCGGCGGCGGCCAACGGGCGCGTGGCGCTGCTCATCGGCAACAATGCCTATCCCTCGTCCCCGCTGCGCAACGCGGTGAACGACTCGCGGGACCTGGGCGCGGCGCTTCGCGAGCTGGGATTCCGCACCATCGTGAAGGAGAACACCTCGCGCGCGGACATGATCGCCGCGCTGCAGGAGTTCGGCCGCGCCCTCGACGGTGCCGAGGCCGCGCTCTTCTTCTACGCCGGCCACGCGATGCAGTTCAAGGACCGCAACTACCTCATCCCCATCGACGCCGTGATGGGCTCCGAGGACGACGTCACCTTCTTCTCCGTGGAGGTCTCGCAGGTCTTCGACCGCATGGAGCGCGCGAGGACGCGCTTCAATTTCGTGATCCTCGACGCCTGCCGCGACAACCCGTTCCGCGACACGTTCAAGGTCTCGGCCTCCGGCCTCGCGCAGATGAGCGGCCCTTCGGGAACGCTCATTGCCTACGCGACGGCGCCGGGCGCCACGGCCGCCGACGGCTTCGGCAGGAACGGCGTCTACACGGGCCACATCCTGCAGAACATCAAGGTGCCCGACATGCCCGTCGAGGTCCTCTTCCGCAAGGTCCGCGAAAGCGTCGAGCGCGACACGAAGCGCCTGCAGACGCCGTGGGAGCTTTCCTCGATCAAGGGCGACTTCGTCTTCAACTCGACCGGGCGCGCGGCGGCGGCCGGGGCGGCTCCGGCCGGCGGTCCCTCGGCGGACGTCGCGGCCCAGCTGGAGCTGCAGTTCTGGAAGAGCGTCCAGGACTCCAGCCGCGCCGACGACATCCAGGCCTACCTCGACAAGTACCCCAACGGCGTCTTCGCGGCGCTTGCGAAGAACCGCGTCGATGCGCTGCTGGGACGCAGCCGTGTGGCCGCCGCATCTCCCGCCCCTGCAACCGGCGCGCCTGCCCCGGCCACCGCTGCCGCAGGCGCCCCGGCCGCCGCCATGGTAAAGAGCCCGCCCGCGGCGAGCACCGGCTCGCCCGCGGTGGCGAAGCCCGAGCCCGCTCCGCCCCCGGTGGCCGCGGCCGCCAGCACGCCCGCCCAGCTGGCCGCCGCCGCGCCGGCGCAGGTGATCGCGGTGCCGCCGACCCCGGGGCCGGCGCCCGCGACGGCAGCCGTGCCCGTGCCCGCCGCGGCGCTGCCGCCCAAGCCGAAGGACGACCAGCCCGGTCGCGAGATCTCCCCGGGCGTGCGCGAGGTGACCTTCGCCGACGGTGCGGTGTACGTCGGCGCGATGCGCGGCGTGCAATTGCACGGAAAGGGCCGCTATACCTCCAAGGTGTTCAAGTACGACGGCGAGTTCAAGGACGGGCTCAAGCACGGCACCGGCCGCTACGAGTGGGAGAACGGCGACCGCTACGAGGGCACCTTCGCCGAGGATCGCCCGAGCGGAGCCGGCAAGTACCAGTTCGCCAACGGGGACAACTACGAGGGCGAGGTGAAGGCCGGCGTGATCGCGGGCCGCGGCACCTACGTGACGCGCGCGGGCGACCGCATCGAGGGTTCCTTCGCCGGGGGGCTCGCCAACGGGGTGGGGATCTACCGCTTCGCGAGCGGCGACCGCTACGAGGGCGAGATGGTGGACGGCAAGCTCCAGGGGAAGGGCCGCTACTTCGCGAAGAACAACGACCGCATCGAGGCGCCCTTCGTGAACGGGCGCGCCCACGGGAAGGGCACCTACTTCTTCTCGAACGGCGACCGCTACGAGGGCGACCTGAAGGAGGGCGCGATCACCGGCGTGGGCGTCTACACCTACGCCTCGGGCCCGAAATACGAGGGCGAGATGGCCAACGGCCTGCCGCAAGGCAAGGGCACCTTCTGGTTCGTGGACGGCTCGCGCTTCGAGGGCGCCTTCGAGGGCGGGCTCACGCGGGCCAAGGGCGCGCTCATCCGCGCCGACGGCTCGCGCACGGACGCCGAGATCATCGATGGGGCGGTGAAGCTTCCCGGCTGAGCCGGCCCCGGCGGGGTGCCAGGGTCGCGGGGCTCGGGTATAATCGGCGGTTCCGCAACCAGGAGCTGGCAATGGCCGAACGCAAACGTACCCGCCGCAACACGCTGGAACGCCGGTGCCTCCCGAAGGCCTTCAAGCGCCTGTTCCACGGCGCGCCGAAGTCCACCTTCAAGGTGCTCGAGCAGATCAAGAAGAACTGACCCCCAGCGGTCGTTCCTCCCCGACGGGGCCGCCGCTGGCGGCCCTTGTCGTTTCCGGGCGCCTCAGGCGAGGGCCCGGCCCACCACCTCGGCGACGTCCGAGGAAAGCCCGGGGGCCCCGGCGATGGATTCCAGCGCCGCGCGGGCGTGGGCCTGCCGTCCGTCGTCGTACTTGCGCCAGCGGTCGAAGGCGCGCGCCAGCCGCGAGGCGACCTGCGGGTTCAGCTTGTCGAGCTCCACGACCTTCCCGGCGACGAGGGCGTAGCCCGAGCCGTCCGCGGCGTGGAAGTGGAGCGGGTTGTCCAGCGCGAACGCGTGCAGCACCGAGCGCGCGCGGTTGGGATTCCTCAGGTCGAAAGCCGGGTGGGCGAGGAGCTTCCCGATGCGGGCCGCGCCGCCGGGAAGGCTGCTGGTCGCCTGCACGCGGAACCACTTGTCCACCACGAGCGCCTCGTCCTTCCAGCGGTCGAGGAACATGGCGAGCGCGCGGTCCCGCTCCGCGCCGGCGGAATCCGCCAGGCACGCGAGCGCGGCCATGGAGTCGGTCATGTTCTCCGCGCGCCGGAACTCGAGGAAGGTGAGCGCGCGCGCGGTCGAGTCGTCGATCGCCATGATGTAGGCGAGCGCCGCGTTGCGCAGCGAGCGCCGGCCGGCCGCCGCTGCATCCGGGGAATACGCGCCCGGGACGGCGAAGTGGCGGAAGGCGCCTTCGAACCGCGTGCGGTAGCGCTGCGCCACGGCGAGGATGAGCTGCTTCCTCGCGGCGTGGATCGCGTCGGGGTCGGCGATCGCCATCTGCTCGGCGAACGTGCCTTCATCGGGCAGCTGCAGGCATTCGGCGGCGAAAGCCGGGTCGCGCGCCCCGCCCGTGAGGATCGCGCCCAGCGCCTCCACGAACGCGGGCGGCACCTCCATCGGGCGGCCCGCGCCGATGGCCTCGACGCCCGCGAGCAGGATGCGCGTCGCAAGCACCTGCCCTGCCTCCCAGCGGTTGAACGGATCGGCGTCGTGCGCCATGAGGTGCGTGAGTTCGGCGTCGGCCAGCTCCTGCCGCAGGACGACCGGCGCGGAGAAGCCGCGCAACACGGAGGGCACGGGCTTTCCGGGCACGTCCGCGAACACCAGCGTCGCGCGTGGCTCGGTGAGGGAGAAGACGCGCGTGATGGCGCCGGACTTTGGGTCCGGCGTCGCGTGCGCGGACTCCTCGTCCGCGAGCCGCAGCGCCATGTCCCGCCCGTCGGAATCCACGAGGCCGATCGCCACCGGGATGTGGAAGGGGAGCTTCGTCTCCTGCCCCGGCGTGGGCGGGCAGGACTGGGATAGCTCGAGGGTGTAGGTGCGCGCGGCCTCGTCGTATTCGCCGCGGGCGGTGACGACGGGAGTGCCCGCCTGCGAGTACCAGAGCCCGAACTGCCCGAGATCGGCGTCGTTCGCGTCCGCCATCGCCGCGCGGAAGTCGTCGCAGGTGACGGCCTGCCCGTCGTGGCGCTCGAAGTAGAGGTCCATGCCGCGGCGGAAGCCGTCGCGCCCGAGGAGCGCCTGGTACATGCGAACGACCTCGGCGCCCTTGTCGTAGACGGTGGCCGTGTAGAAGTTGTTGATCTCCGCGTAGGCCTCGGGGCGCACCGGGTGGGCCATCGGGCCCGCGTCCTCGGGGAACTGGCGCGCGCGCAGGTCGCGCACGTCCTGGATGCGCGAGACAGCCCGCGAGTACTCGTCGCCGCCGTACTCCTGGTCGCGGAAGACGGTGAGGCCCTCCTTGAGCGAGAGCTGGAACCAGTCGCGGCAGGTGACGCGGTTGCCGGTCCAGTTGTGGAAGTACTCGTGCGCGACGACGCGGTCGATCATCATGAAGTCCGTGTCGGTGGCGGTGTCGGCGCGCGCCAGCACGTACTTCGTGTTGAAGATGTTGAGGCCCTTGTTCTCCATGGCCCCCATGTTGAAGTCGCCCACGGCGACGATCATGAAGCGGTCGAGGTCGAGCTCCAGCCCGAAGCGCTCCTCGTCCCAGCGCATGGCGCGCTTCAGGCACTGCATCGCGAAGCCCGCCTGGTCGAGCTTGCCGGGCTCCACGTACACCTGAAGCAGCGCCTTGCGGCCCGACCGCGTGGTGAAGTGGTCCTCGTGGAGGTCGAGCTTCGCCGCCACCATCGCGAAGAGGTAGCAGGGCTTCGGGAACGGGTCCTCCCACGTGGCGCGGTGCCGCCCGCCGTCCTCGTCCGCGGATTCGACGAGGTTGCCGTTGGCGAGCAGGTGCGGGAACTCGTCCTTCGCCGCGTGCAGCGTCACCCGGTAGGTGGCCATCACGTCCGGGCGGTCGGGGAACCAGGTGATGCAGCGGAAACCCTCGGCCTCGCACTGCGTGAAAAGCCCGTCCTTCGAGGCGTAGAAGCCCTCGAGCCGCGTGTTCTGCCACGGGTCGAAGCGAACGACCGTCTCGAGCGTGAAGGACTCCGGCACCTCCGTCACCCGAAGCTTGCCCTCCGCGACCGCGTAGCGGCCCCCGTCGAGCGCCGCGCCGTCGAGCGCCACCGACAGCAATTCGTGGTGGGCGCCGTCGAGCAGCAGCGGGCCGCCGGCGCCCTCGGGATTGCGCCGCATCGCGAGCGTCGCGCGGACCGTCGCCCAGGGCCGGGCGATGTCCACGTCGATGGCGACGGTGTCGACGAGGTAGGCGGGCGGCGTGTACTCGGCGAGGCGGATGGTGCGGGAGGCGGGATCGCGCATCGCGAGGCGCGCCTCAGGCGGCCTTGCGGCGGAACAGCGCCGGCACGCCGTGGCTGGGCTTCTTCCTCACCGGCGCCTCGTCGGGTTGCTCGACCGGCTTCGCGTCCGCGGCGGGCTCGTAGGGCTTGGAGAAGTCCATGTCGCCTGCGGCCGGCTTCGGCTCGGGGCGCGGCGGGCGGGACTCTGCCCGCTTTTCCTCGCGGGGCGGGCGGGGTTCAGCGCGGGACTCCTCGCGGGGCGGGCGGGCCTCGGGGCGCTTCTCGCCACGGGGCGGGCGGCTGCGCTCGCCACCGCGGCCGCCACGGCCCCGGCCGCGCTCGCCGCGCGTATCCGGCGCCTCGTCGGGATAGGAGGCGGCACGGGTGCCGTCGAAGCCGGGCACGGGGCGGATCTCGATCTTCTTCTTGATGAGCGCCTCGACGGCCGCGAACATCGGGCGGTCCTCGGCGCACACGATGGTGATGGCCTCGCCCTCCATGCCCGCGCGGCCGGTGCGGCCGATGCGGTGCACGTAGTCCTCCGCCACGGTGGGCAGGTCGAAGTTCACGACGTGCGGCAGCGCCTCGATGTCCAGGCCGCGCGCGGCGATGTCGGTGGCCACCAGCACGCGCACCTTGTTCGCCTTGAAGCTCTCGAGGGCCTCGATGCGCGCGTTCTGGCTCTTGTTGCCGTGGATGGCCGCGGCATTGATGCCGTCGCGCTCGAGCTGGTAGGCGAGGCGGTTGGCGCCGTGCTTGGTCTTGCAGAAGACCAGCACCTGCTCCCAGTTGTTCGACTTCACGAGGTGCGAGAGGAGCTCGCGCTTGCGCTTCGATTCCACCATGTGCGCCCACTGGGTCACGGACTCGGCCGGCGTGTTGCGGCGCGCGACCTCGACCGTCTGCGGGTCCTTCAGGAACTGCGCCGAGAGCTTGCGGATCTCGTCCGAGAAGGTCGCCGAGAAGAGCAGCGTCTGCCGCGAGCCCGGGATCATGTTGATGATGCGCTTGATGTCCGGGATGAAGCCCATGTCCAGCATGCGGTCGGCCTCGTCCAGGACGAGGATCTGCACCGTGCGCAGGTCCACCGCCTTCTGGCCCACGAGGTCGAGGAGCCGCCCGGGCGTGGCCACGAGGATCTCGACGCCCTTGCGCATCTCCTGGATCTGCGGGTTGATGTTCACGCCGCCGTAGACCACGAAGGGCTTGAGCGGGATGTGCTTGCCGTAGGTCTTCACGCTCTCGTAGACCTGGATGGCCAGCTCGCGCGTCGGCGTGAGGATGAGGCATCGCACCGGGTGCAGCGCGGGCGAGAAGCTCTTGCTCGCGAAAGGCGCCAGCCGCTGCAGCAGCGGCAGGGTGAAGCCGGCGGTCTTGCCGGTGCCCGTCTGGGCGGCGCCGAGAAGGTCGCGCCCGGAGAGCACCACGGGGATCGCCTGCGTCTGGATGGGGGTGGGTTCGGTGTAGCCTTGTTCCGCGACGGCGCGGACCAGCTCGGGCAGGAGCCCGAGACTTTCGAAAGCCTGGCTGATGGTCATCTCCTGAAGTTGTCGGCCTGGAAGGACATTGCGCCCTCGACCGGTTCAGGCAGGTGAAACGTGCTGCGTTGGGAAGTCCGCGCCTCGTGGGCTTGCGGTGGGGCTTGAAGCGCTAACCGGTTGAAGCGCCTCGGAAACCTTGGACGCGCATTGTACGCGAAAACGGGGTCGAGGCCCCGCTTTCCCCAGCTTCGTCAGTGTGCCCTCACATTTCAGCGGGGCAGCTTCGAGAGGTCGACGTCGATGTACTTCCAGAAGTTGTTGCTCTGCACGGCAGGCCGCCGGTAGCCCACCACCCACGGGTACCAGAGGTCGGTGAGGATGCGGTGCGTGTTCACCTTCCACGGCGCGTAGGCCACCACGAGCCTCGTCATCTCCTGGTAGAGCTTCGTGCGCTCCGGGCCGTCCGGGAGCACCCGCGCCCGCTCGTAGAGCCGGTCGTAGGCATCCAGCCGGAAGCGCGCGCGGTTGCCCTTGAACCCCGCGTTCGGGCTGTAGAGGGTGGAAAGCCAGGTGTCCGCGTCGGGCGAGGAGGCCGCGCCCCCCAGCTGCCACATCATGAGCTTCCCGGCATTGGATTCCTTCAGCAGGTCGGGCCACTTGGCCTTCTTGAAGGTCATCTTCAGGCCCACGTCGTCCATGCTGCGCTTCCACAGCTCGTCGATCTGCTGGTCGCGCGCACTGGGCGTCGAGGCGTTCTCCAGCACCAGCGGGCGGCCGTCGGGCTGCTCGCGGTAGCCGTCGCCGTCGCGGTCGAGGTAGCCGTACATGTCCAGCAGCGCGCGCGCCTTGGCCACGCTGTACTCGTTGGCGGTGGTGCGGAAATCCGGGTCGTAGCCCGCCACGCCGGGGCTGTAGGGCGTGTGGGCGGGGATCGCCTGGCCCTTGCGGACGATCGCGATCTCGTCCCTCGTGTTGTAGGCGAGCGAGATCGCGCGGCGTAGCGCCACCTTCTCGGGCGTGTAGCCGCCGACCAGCGGGTCTTCCATGTTGAAGTAGGCGAACGTGAGGTCCAGCCCCGGCACCTGCCCCAGCTGGATGCCGCGCCGGCGCAGGTTCGCCGCGAGCTGGTTGCCCGGCCACCCCGTGTTCGCGAACTCGGACGGCGCCTCGAACAGGAGGTCGTGCTCCTCGTTCAGGAAGGCGAGCCAGCGCGGCTGGGTCTCCTCGACGATGTAGACCTCGACCCGGCCCACCTGCGGCAGGCGCTTGCCCTTCTGGACGGCCAGGATCGCCTCGCCCTCCGCGTCGCCCGGCCGCGGCTCGCCGTCGAAGAACTCCTCGCGGAAGCCGGGGTTCGCCTCGAACACGATCTTCGACGAGCGCTTCCAGTAGCCGAGGCGGTAGGGGCCCGTGCCGACCGGGTGCGAGCCGACGTCGTCGCCGTAGCGCTCCACGACCTCGCGCGCCACGGCACAGGAGACGCGGCAGTCCGCCAGGTTGTAGATGAAGACGTAGTAGGGCTTGGTGAGGCGGATCTGCAGCGTGTAGCGGTCCAGCACCTTCAGCCCCTCGATCGGCGCGTCGTAGTCGAAGCGGTTGGCCTTGCGCGCCTTCGCGAGCGCTTCATCGGTGCCGGCGATGATGCCTTCCACCTCCGCAAGCAGCGGGGCGGCGAGCTTCGGGTCCATCAGCCGCTTGATCGAGTAGGCGTAGTCCTCGGCCACGAGCTCGCGCTTCTTCCCGTTGAAGGCCGGGTCGTCGGCGAAGTAGATGCCGGGCTTCACGCGCAGCGTGTAGGTGAGGCCGTCGGCGCTGATCTCCGGCAGCGCGGCGAGCGTGTTGGGCTTGAGCTTCAGCGGCCGCGCGAGGTAGTCGTACTTGAGGGGCGCGTCGAACATCGCCGAGTTGAGGATGTTCGAGTAGAGGTCGCTGATCTTCTGCGGGTCGAAGGAAGTCTCCGCGATGGGAAACGCGTAGCGGAAGACCTTGCTCTGGTCGGCCGCCGCGGCGGGGGCGGCGGCAGCCCCAAGCGCGGCGGCAAGGGCGAGTGCGAGTAGGGGGCGGGAACTCATGGTGCGCGCATTATCCCCCTGCTCGCCGCGTCGTTGGAGGAGGGATGCTCCTGCGCAGGCGCGAGGGGCCGGGACGCGTCGAGAGGAGTTCAGGCGCCGCCCGAAAAGTCGAAATCGCGGAGTTCCGGATCGGAATTCGGCTCGCGGGGCAGCCGCCGGCGCTGCTATTGATCGGGCCGTCCCGATTCACCGCGCTCCCCTCCCGGGGGCCAGCGGGGCGACAGGAGCCGACATGAAAGATCCGAAAGCCGAGTTCGAGAAGACCATGGCATCCCTCATCTCGGGAAAGCGAGGCCTGGGCACCGCACCTCCCGACCGGAACAGCCGGTTCGTGGGGACTTGTCTTCGCGCCCTGTCGTCGCTCTTCACCGAGGCGGTCCGCATGAAGGCCGTGGACGTGCTCGCCGATGTCCTCGCCTGGCAATTGGCGGTGATCGGGACCACAGGCGGGCCGGGTGGCGGCACCTGCGTGGTCGGCCTCCTGGAATGGCACCTGGGCCGCATGGCGAACCCGGACCATGAGGAGGGCGGAGGCCCGGAGCCGCGCCCGCACTGAGGCGGGACGGCCGGCATGTTTCCATGGAAAGGATATGAGACAATACTTTCCATGAAAGGCAAGCGCCTTCCCGCCCCCCGCCCCGCCCCCGAGGAGCGCCACGTGCTCTCCAAGGCGGTCGTGCGCGCCGCGGGGCTCCTGGGACTCACGCAGCGCCAGCTAGCGGAGGTCCTGGGTGTGTCCGAGCCCACGGCGTCGCGCCTGGCGGCCGGCACCTACGTGCTATCGCCCGCCCGGGCCAAGGAGTGGGAGCTGGCCCTGCTCTTCGTGCGCCTGTTCCGGTCGCTCGACGCGATCTGGGGCCGGGAGGATTCGGCGCGCAAGTGGCTTCGCAGCCCCAACACGGCGCTCCATGCCGCGCCCATCGAGCTGATCGGCTCCATCCAGGGCCTCGTGCGCGTGGTGGGCTACCTCGACAGTGCGCGCGGTCGCCTCTAGCGCGAGGGCCTTCTCGCTCAAGCCCTGGCGCGCGGTGGAGGCGCAGCACGTGGTCGCCACCCTGCCGCTCGTCGATTCGCTCGAGGAGCAACTCGTGCTGGAAAGACTCCTCGATCATTCGAAGCCGCCATTGCCCCCGGAGGCCGAGGGGCTGCACTGGCTCCTCTTCACGCCGTTCCGCTATCCGCCTCCGCCGGGGGGCAGCCGCTTCCGCGGCGAGCACGATGCGGGCGTGTTCTACGCGGCCGACTCCCTGGAGACCGCCTGCGCCGAGCTGGGCTACTGGCGCTGGCGGCACCTAGGGGAATCGCCGGCGATGGATCACATCCCGACGCGCGCGCAGACCGTCTTCCAGGTTGCCGTGAAGGCGAAGGGCGTCGACCTGCGGCTCGCGCCCTTCCTGCGGTCGCGCGCGAACTGGACGAGTCCTGAGGACTATTCGGCGACGCAGACGCTGGCGCGCGATGCGCGCAAGGCGGGGCTGGGGCTCATCCGCTACGAATCCGCGCGGGACCCGCAACATCGCGGCTGCGTGGCCGTGATGACCCCCGCCGCCTTCGCCCGCAAGGAGCCGATCGCCACGCAGACATGGCATCTTTCCGTGTTTCGCGAGCGGGTGGTGTGGCGCAGCGACGATCCGCTCGATCCCCGTTCGCTCGAGTTCCATGCCGCTTCATGGCCTTGACATTCTGCCCGAGCGAGCGACGGCTCAACGGGATGCCAGAAAGCCCCTCATCGCCTGCCCCGTATGAGACCCTTTCGCGGAAGAAGAAAGGAACTCCTCCGGCGCCCCCGCCATCACTATTTTCCCGCCGCCGTCTCCCCCCTCAGGCCCCATGTCCACGATCCAGTCCGCCTCCGCGATGACGTCCAGGTTGTGCTCGATGAGCACCACCGTGTTCCCGGCATCCACCAGCCGGTGAAGCACGCGGATCAGCTTTTCCACGTCGGCCATGTGGAGGCCGACGGTGGGTTCGTCGAGCACGTAGAGGGTGTGTTTACCCTCACCCCCGACACCTCTCCCAGAGGGAGAGGGGAGAGATTTCGTGGAACCCCGACCCGCTTCCAAGGGAGAGGGAGAAGACCGCACCTTCGCGAGCTCCGTCACCAGCTTGATGCGTTGAGCCTCACCCCCTGACAGGGTGGGGCTCTGCTGGCCAAGGGTCAGATACCCCAGGCCGACATCCTGGAGCAATAGAAGCGCATGGTGGATGGACGGATGCGCGGCGAAGAACTCCACCGCCTCGTCCACGCTCAGCGCCAGCACCTCGCCGACCGACTTCCCGCGCATCTGCACCGCCAGCGTCTCGGGGTTGAATCGCGCGCCCCCGCACGCCTCGCACAGCACCTTCACGTCCGGCAGGAAGCTCATCTCGATGGTCTTGATGCCCTGGCCCTCGCACGCGGCGCAGCGCCCGGCATCCGACATTACCTTGCTCCGCGCCTTGCCCTTCGCCTTGCCGCCGCCGCCCGCGTTGAAGGAGAACCGGCTCGCGGTATAGCCGCGGATGCGCGCCTCCTGCGTATCCGCGAACAGCTTGCGGATCGTGTCGAAGAAACCCACGTAGGTCGCGGGACACGAGCGCGGCGTCTTGCCGATGGGCGTCTGGTCCACCTCCAGCACGCGCGACACGCCCTCCCAGCCGGAGATCGACTTGCAGCCGAATACGGAGGGAGCGGCCTTCCGGTCCCGCGCCGCCCCCACCAGCCGCTCCAGGTTCTCCCGCAACACGTCTCGCGCGAGCGTGGACTTGCCCGAGCCCGAGACGCCGGTGACCACCGTGAGCCGCCCCAGCGGGAAGCGCACCGTGACGTCCTGGAGGTTGTGCAGGTTGGCGCCTGCGACCTCGATCGAGGGGGTCTTCCGGTTCACCGGCCGCCGTGGCTGCACCGGATGCTTGAGCGGCTCGCGCAGGAACTTGCCCGTCAGCGACTTGGGATTGCGTGACAGCTCGTCGGCCGTTCCCTCCGCCACCACCCACCCGCCGAGCCTTCCCGCCCCCGGCCCCAGGTCGATCACGTGCTGCGCGTGGCGGATGGTGTCCTCGTCGTGCTCCACCACCACCAGGGTGTTGCCCTTGGCGTTGAGCTTGGCGAGGGTGTCGAGCAGGATCCGGTTGTCGCGCGGGTGCAGGCCGATGGTGGGCTCGTCGAGGATGTAGCAAACACCACGCAGGTTGGAGCCGAGTTGCGCCGCGAGCCGGATGCGTTGCGCCTCGCCCCCGGAGAGCGTGGGCGCGCCGCGGTCGAGCGACAGGTACCCCAGCCCCACCTGCTCGAGGAAGTCCAGCCGCGTGGAGAGCTCGGCAAGGATGTCGCGCGCGATCTCTGTCTCGCGAGCACTGAGACCCTCACCCCGACCCTCTCCCAAGGGAGAGGGAGTACGTATTTTGTCGAAGAAGCGGTGCGCGGCCGAGATGGGTTGCGCGCTCATGGCGGCGATCGACTGCCCGCGGAAGCGCACGGCCAGCGCCTCGCGGTTGAGGCGCTTGCCCTCGCACGCGGGGCAGGCCTCCTCGAGCTGCAGCCACTCCACCCAGGAATCGAGCACGTGGTCCTCGGTGCCGGTCCGGGCTCGCTCGTCGTTCCAGTCGACGCCCTCCAGCTTCACTCCCGTGCCGTAGCACGCGGGGCACCAGCCGTGCTTCGAGTTGTAAGAGAAGAGCCGGGGATCGAGTTCCGGGAAGCTCCTCGCACACGAGGGGCAGGCGCGCTTCGTGGAGAACACCGTGACGTCTCCCTCTCCCTTGGGAGAGCCAAGGGCTCCCTTCTCCCTTGGGAGAAGGGTTGGGGATGAGGGTGCATTGAATCCACCGGCCAGCAAGTGCACGACACCCTTTCCCAGCTCCGCCGCCTGCGCGAGCGCATCACGAAGGCCCTGCTCGTTCGCGGCGTCCACCTTGAACTCCGCGACCGGCAGCTCCAGGGTGTGCTCGCGGAACCGGTCCAGCCGCGGCCAGCGCTCCGTGGGCAGCCACTCGCCGTCCACGCGCAGGTGGGAGACACCCTTGCCGCGCGCCCACTTGGCGAGGTCCGTGTAGAGGCCCTTGCGGTTGACCACGAGCGGGGCGAGGAGCGCCACGCGCCCACCGCGATGCTCCTTGAGGATGCGCGCCGCGATCGACTCCAGGCTCTGCGGCTCGATGGGCACGTCGCACTCCGGGCAGTGCTGCGTGCCCAGCTTCACGAAGAGCAGGCGCAGGAAATGGTGGATCTCGGTCTGCGTGGCCACCGTGCTCTTCGAGCCTCCGCGCGAGGTGCGCTGCTCGATGGCCACGGTGGGCGGGATGCCGAAGATCGCGTCCACGTCGGGCTTCGAGGCCGGCTGCACGAACTGGCGCGCGTAGGCGTTGAGCGACTCGAGGTAGCGGCGCTGGCCCTCGTTGAAGAGGATGTCGAAGGCGAGCGTGGACTTGCCCGAGCCCGAGACGCCGGTCACCACGGTGAACTTGCCGCGCGGGATCTCGACGTCGATGCCCTTCAGGTTGTGCTCGCGGGCGTGACGCACCTGGATGAAGGCCGGCTTCGCGCTGCGCGCGGTCAAGGCGGTGGAACCGCGGATCAACGCAGATGAACGCAGATGATCGGGGTTGCCCAGCGCAGCCTCGTAGTCCTTGAGCGCCTTTCCCGTGTGGGATCCGCCGTGCGCCATGGCAGCCTGTGGCGTGCCGGCAAAGACGACTTCGCCCCCCGCGTCGCCCCCCTCCGGCCCCAGGTCCACGATCCAGTCGGCGGCGCGGATGACGTCCAGGTTGTGCTCGATGACGATGAGGGAATTGCCCGCGGCGATGAGGCGGCGGAAGGCCGTGAGGAGCTTGGCCACGTCCTCGAAGTGCAGCCCCGTCGTGGGCTCGTCGAAGAGGAAGAGCCGCGTGCGCGCCGGCGCCACGGGCGGGTTGAGCGCGGCCGCCACGACCTCGGCCGGCCGCTTGGGCAGCATCTTCACGGAGCCGCCGCCCGCCTCGACCAGGTGCCCCGCGAGCTTCAGGCGCTGCGCCTCGCCCCCGGAGAGCGTGGGCACGGGCTGGCCGAGCCGCAGGTAATCGAGGCCCACGTCGGCCAGCGGCCGGAGGCGCGCCACCACGTCCTTCTCGCCGGAGAAGAAGGCGAGCGCCTCGGTCACCGTGAGTTCCAGCATCCCGGCGATGGAGCGCCCGGCCACCTTCACCTCGAGCACCTCGTCGCGGTAGCGACTGCCGTTGCAGTCCGGGCAGCGCAGGTACACGTCGGAGAGGAACTGCATCTCCACGTGCTCGAACCCGCTGCCGCTGCAGGTGGGGCAGCGCCCGTTGCCGGAGTTGAAGCTGAAGGTGCCCGCGGTGTAGCCGCGCGTCTTGGCCTCGGGGGCGCGCGCGAAGATCTCGCGGATGGCGTCGAACGCACCCACGTAGCTCGCGGGGTTGGAGCGCGTGGTGCGGCCGATGGGCGACTGGTCCACGAAGACGACGTCGTTGATTCGCGCCGCACCGTGCATCTCGCGGAAGGCGCCGGGCGATTCCGTCGGCTTGCCGAGGTGCTTGAGGAGCGCCGGGTGCAGCACGTCCTGGACGAGCGTGGACTTTCCCGACCCCGACACGCCCGTCACGCAGACGAGGCGGTGCAGCGGGAACTCGACGTCGACGCCCTTCAGGTTGTGCTCGGTGACGCCGCGGAGGGTGAGGCGGGGAGGAGTGCCCTCACCCCGCACCCTCATCCCCGGCCCTTCTCCCAAGGGAGAAGGGAGCGCTTTTCTCCCCTCTCCCTCCGGGAGAGGGGTCGGGGGTGAGGGCAAGTGTCGCCCATCCGCCCGCTTCCTCCCCGACAGGTACTGCGCCGTGATCGTGTCCGCCCGCTTGAGTTCCTCCGGCGTCCCGAAGAAGACGATCTCGCCCCCCCGCTCACCGGGGCCGGGACCCATGTCCATGAGCCGGTCGGCCTCCAGCATGATCTGCGGGTCGTGCTCCACCACCACGAGCGAGTTGCCCGCGTCGCGCAGCCGCTTCATCACGCCGATCACGCGGCCCATGTCGCGCGGATGCAGGCCGATGGAGGGCTCGTCCAGCACGAAGAGCGTGTTCACGAGCGAGGTGCCCAGCGCCGTGGTGAGGTTGATGCGTTGCACCTCGCCGCCGGAAAGCGTGCGCGACTGGCGATCCAGCGTGAGGTAGCCCAGCCCCACCTCGCACACGAAGCGCATCCTCGCGTTGACCTCCTCCAGGAGAAGCTCCGTCGCCTCGTCCAGCGGGGCGGGCAGCGCCAGGCGCTCGAAGAAGGTCCGCGCCCGCTCGATGGGCAGCAGCATCACGTCGTGCAGGCACAGGCCCGGGAGCGCGGCGAGTTCGTCGAGACTCCACTGCGTGCCGCGCGGGGGATAGCGCTTTTCGGGGGCGAGCACCGCGTCGGCCTCGGCCTTCGTGCCCACGCGCCAGAGCATCGACTCGGGCTTGAGCCGCGCGCCGTCGCAGTCCGCGCAGGGCGTGTAGGCGCGGTACCTGGAGAGCAGCACCCGGATGTGCATCTTGTAGGCCTTGGTCTCCAGCCACTCGAAGAAGCGCGCCACGCCGTACCAGTGCGTCTTGCCGGACTTGTGCCAGCTCACCCAGTCCTCGTCGCCGTCGATCACCCAGCGGCGGTGCTCCGGGGGCAGGTCGCGCCAGGCGATGTCGAGGGCCACGCCGCGCCGCTTCGCGTATTTCTCCAGGTCGTCCTGGCACTCGTCGAAGCTCGCCGTCTGGAAGGGCTTCACCGCGCCGCCGCCGAGCGATTTCGCCTCGTCGGGAATCACGAGGCCGTAGTCCACGCCGATCACGCGCCCGAAGCCGCGGCACTTGTCGCAGGCGCCGACGGGCGAGTTGAACGAGAATCGCGCGGGGCTGGGGTCGGCGTAGTGGATGTCGCAGTCGGGGCAGTGGAGGTCGTTGGAGAAGCGCCACGCATTGCCCTCACCCCCGGCCCCTCTCCCGGAGGGAGAGGGGAGAAATGCGCTCCCTTCTCCCTTGGGAGAAGGGTTGGGGATGAGGGGCTCAACGAACACGTTCACCCGCCCCGCCCCCACCCGCAGCGCCGCCTCGATTGCCTCCACCACGCGCGCCTTCTCGGCCGACGCCATCCGCACGCGGTCCTGCACCACGTCGAGCCGCGTGCCCTGGCGCGAGTGCACGCGCGCGTAGCCCTGCGCCTCGAGGTGCTGCAGGATCTCGGCCTCCGTGAAGTTCTTCGGCACGTCGATGGGGAAGGTGATGGAAAGCCGCGGGTCGCCCGCCGCCTTCGCCCGCGCCGCCATGTCGGCGAAGATCGACTCGGGCGAGTCGCGCCGCACGGGCCGCGCGCACTTCCGGCACGAAAGCCGCCCCGCCCGCGCGAAGAGCAGCTTCAGGTGGTCGTTGATCTCCGTCATCGTCCCCACCGTCGAGCGCGAGGTGCGCACGGGGTTCGTCTGGTCGATGGCGATGGCCGGCGGGATTCCGTCGATGGAATCCACCTGCGGCTTGTCCATGCGGTCGAGGAACTGCCGCGCGTAGGGCGAGAAGGTCTCCACGTAGCGGCGCTGCCCCTCGGCGTAGAGCGTGTCGAAGACGAGCGAGCTCTTTCCCGAGCCCGACGGCCCCGTCACCACCACCAGCTCGCCCGTGGGGATGTCCACGTCGAGGTCCTTCAGGTTGTTCTGGCGCGCGCCGCGGATGGCGATGGTCTCGTGCGAATCGGCGTCGGCGGGGGCGGGGGGCTTGGAGAGGTCGGTCATGGTTCCGGGATCGGCAGCGGCCACGGGGCCGGGCTTCGGGGGCGGGGAAACGGACATTCTAGGCACGGAAAGCGACCGTCGTGGCGCGTATGGGCCGAGGGTCCAAGCGATGTGGATAAGTCCGCGGGCGGGCTGGAGGCAAAGTGCAGGTATCCCCATCGGACGGGCGATCTGCATTCCAGGTTGACTCAGGCCGTGGGGCTATCGAGCATGACGAAATGAGGGCGTCAACATCGCCGACGATGTGCTTCAGGCCGCCAGGGAACGCGCGCGACGCGATGGCACGACCGTTGGAGAGGTCATTTCGGAGTTACTGACACCGCGGCTTTCCGAATTCCCCGGGTTCCGGACGTCTCGTCGCAGGTCGAAGGCTGACCGAGGCTGGCGCAGACGAAAATGTTCAACGTTGCTTGACGCCCCGGGGGCTCCGGTTTACCCTATGTTCGGCAATGTTGAACAGGACGATTCCATGGAGATCGTGCTTCGCAAGTACGGCAACAGCACCGTCGCGGTGCTTCCCCCGCCTGTGCTCAAGGATCTGGGCCTTGCCGCGGGCCAGGCAATGACGCTCGACACGACCCCGGACGGCCGGATCGTCCTCGCGCGCAAGCGCAAGTACCGATTGGCCGACCTCGTCGCTCAGTGCGACTTGACGGCGCCCCCGCCGGCGGATCTGGCCCTGTGGGGATCGGCCAAGCCAGTGGGCCGCGAGGTGTGGTAATGGCGGTGTTCGACCGCGGCGACATCGTGAGCGTCCCGCTGGACCCCGTGGCGGGCCATGAGCAGCGGGGCACGAGGCCGGCGCTTGTGCTGACTGCGCGGGAGTTCAACACCCTCGGCGACGTGCTGGTGGCGCCGATAACCCAGGGAGGGGACTACGCGCGCTTCGCGGGCTTCGCGGTCTCGTTGTCGGGAACGGGATGCCGGACGCAGGGTGTGGCCCTCGTCAACAAGATCCGGATGTTGGATCTTGCCGCACGCAAGGCGCGCAAGGTCGAACGGGTGCCGCACGAAGTCGTCGAAGATGCGCTTGGGCGTCTGTCGGCCCTTCTCGAGTGACCCCTATATCCCATTGATCGAGGTCAGCCGCCCGGCGGGAGGCGGTAGCATGCTGGAGTAGCCGCCGGCCCCACCCCAGGTGCCCCGATGCCCGCCCCCATCTTCCGCATGCGCGACGTGTCGAAGGTCTACCACGTCGGCGACCTCGAGGTGGTCGCCCTGCGCGACGTCTCGCTCGAGCTCTACGCGGGCGAGTTCGTCGTTCTCCTGGGCCCCTCGGGCAGCGGCAAGTCCACGCTCCTGAACCTCCTCGGCGGCCTGGACACGCCCACCACGGGCGAGGTCGACTACCTTGACCACGACCTCTCCGAGGGCGGCGACGAGAAGCTCACCGCCTTCCGGCGCGAGCACGTGGGCTTCGTCTTCCAGTTCTACAACCTCATCCCCAGCCTCACCGCGGCGGAGAACGTGGCGCTCGTCACCGACATCGCCGACAAGCCCCTGGACCCGCGCGAGGCGCTGGCTCTCGTGGGCCTTGCGGAGCGCGCCGACCACTTCCCGGCGCAGCTCTCCGGCGGCGAGCAGCAGCGCGTGGCCATCGCCCGCGCCGTGGCCAAGCGCCCCGACGTGCTGCTGTGCGACGAGCCCACGGGGGCGCTGGACGTGGAAACCGGCCGCCTCGTGCTGGAGGTGCTGGAGCGCGTGAACCGCGAGCTGGGCACCATCACCGCCGTCATCACGCACAACGCCTCGATCGCGGCGATGGGCGACCGCGTGATCCGCATGTCCAGCGGGCACATCGTCGAGATCACGCCCAACGCGAAGCGCCTGCCCGCCTCGGAGCTCGCGTGGTGAGGATCGGCGCCCTCGATCGCAAGATCCTGCGCGATGCCTGGCACATCCGCGCGCAGATCATCGCCTGCGCGCTGGTGGTCGCCGGGGGCATCAACTCCTTCGTCTCGCTGTCGTCGCTCAACCGCTCGCTCGCGACCTCGCAGGCCACCTTCTACGAGGAGTACCGCTTCGCCGACGTCTTCGCGGGCGCCGTGCGGGCGCCGGAGCCCGTCGCGCAGCGGCTCGCGGCCATCCCCGGCGTGGCGGCGCTGGAGACCCGCGTGGTGGCGCGCGTGAACCTGGACGTGCCGGGGCTGGACGAGCCGGCGCGCGGGCGGATCGTCTCCATCTCGCGCGACCCCTCCGGCGGCCTCAACGCGCTCTACCTGCGCCGCGGCCGCCTGCCCGCGCCCGCGAGCCAGGACGAGGTGCTGGTCGCCGAGGCCTTCGCGATCGCCAACAAGCTGGAGCCGGGCGACGCGATCCGCGCGGTGGTGAATGGCCGCTACAAGAGCCTGCGCATCGTCGGCGTGGCCATCTCGCCCGAGTACATCTACGCCCTGGGCCCCGGCCAGCTCGTGCCCGACAACCGGCGCTACGGCGTGCTGTGGATGGACCGCAAGGGGCTCGCCACGGCGTACGACATGGAAGGCGCCTTCAACGACGTGACGGCCAAGGTGAGCCCGGGTGCGGCCATCGAGCCGGTGCTGGGGGAGATGGACCGCATCCTCGGCGCCTATGGCGGCGTGGGCGCCTACGACCGCGAGGACCAGCTCTCGCACCGCTTCCTTTCCGACGAGATCGCGCAGAACCGGACGATGTCGCGCATCACGCCGACGATCTTCCTGCTCGTGGGGGCGTTCCTGCTCTACACCATCCTCACGCGCCTTGTGCAGATGCAGCGCTCGCAGGTGGGGCTCCTCAAGGCGTTCGGCTACTCGGGGGGCGAGATCGCGCTGCACTACCTCAAGCTCGCCCTGGTCATCTCCCTGCTGGGCGCCGCGCTGGGGGTGGCCACGGGGATCCCGTTCGCCAACGCGATGCTCGACCTCTACGCGGAGTTCTACTTCTTCCCGATGTACGCGAACGACCAGGTGTGGCCCGTGTCGGCGGCCGGCGTCTCGCTCGCGGTGGCGGCCGCGGCCCTCGGCGCGGTGCCGGCGGCGTTGCGGGCGGCGCGTCTCGCCCCGGCGGAGTCGATGCACCCCGAGCCGCCGCCGCGCTTCCACGCCGGGGTGTTCGAGCGCTGGGGCATCCGCCACGCGCTCCGGCCCGCGGGGCGCATGCTCGTGCGCAACCTCGCGCGCCGGCCGCTGCGCTTCCTCGCCAACGTCGCCGGCATCGCGATCGCCGTCGCGCTCCTCGTGATGATGACGGCGATGATGGACGGCGTGCGCCACCTCATGGACTGGCAGTTCACCGTCGTGCAGCACGAGGACGTGCAGGTGCTGCTCACGGAGCCGCGCGCGCGGGAGGCGCTGGACTCCCTGCGCGCGATGCCGGGCGTGCTCGAGGCCGAGCCCTTCCGCTTCGCCTCGGGGCGCTTCCACGCCGGGCACCGCATGAAGCGCGGCCTCGTCTTCGGCATCGAGGACTCGCCCACGCTGCGCCGCGTCGTGGACGCCGAGGGTCGCCCGGCGACCATCCCGCCCGACGGCGTGCTCCTCACCGGGATCTTCGCGAGCGCGCTCCGGGTGCGCGCCGGCGACACCATCGAGGTCGAGGTCATGGAGGGAAGGCGCCCGCGCGTGCCGATGCTGGTGGTGGGCGTGGTGGACGAACCCATCGGCTTCTCGGCCTACGTCTCGCGCGCCGCCGCCAACCGGCTCATGGGCGAGGGCGATGTGCTCACCGGCGCCTACCTGCGCGTGGACGCGGCGGAGCGCGCGAAGGTGTACTCGGCACTCAAGGCCATGCCGCAGGTGGCCGGCGCCAACCTGCGCGAGGCCGCTTACGACCAATTCCGCGAGATGATCGACCGCAGCGTGGGCATCATGATCACCGTGAACCTCGTCTTCGCGTGGATCATCGCCTTCGGGCTCGTGTACAACGGCGCGCGCATCGCGCTCTCGGAGCGGGGCTACGAACTGGCGACTCTGCGGGTGCTGGGCTTCACGCAGCGCGAGTCGGCCGCGCTGCTGCTGGGCGAGCAGGGCGTGATCACGGGCGTGGGGCTGCCGGCCGGGCTTGCGCTGGGCATCGCGCTCACGCTCTACTTCGTGTGGATGCTCTCGACGGACATGTGGCGCATGCCCTACGTGGTGACCGGGCTCAACCTCGTGGGCGCGATGGCGGCGGTGGGGTTCGCGGCGGCGGCCTCGGGCGCGGCGGTGGCCTGGCGACTGCGGCGGCTGGACCTGGTGGGGGCGCTGAAGGCGCGGGAATGACGGAAGGCGGCACATGAAGCTCACGAAGAGGACTCTCGGTTACGCGATCTTCACGATCGGGGTGGTGGCGCTGCTGGCGTGGTGGGCGTGGCCCTCGCCGCGGCTCGTGGAGACGGCGCGCGCGGGGCGCGGCCCGGTGCAGGTCGCCATCGAGGAGGACGGCGAGACGCGGGCCGTGGACCGCTACGGCGTCGCCGCTCCCGTGGCCGGGCGGCTGCTGCGCGTGGTGCTGCGCGAGGGTGACGCGGTGAAGGCGGGGCAGGCCGTGGCCGAGATCGCGCCGCTGCCGCTTTCGGAGGCCGATCGCGACCTGCTGGAGGCGAAGCTCGAGGCGGCGAAGGCCCTGAAGCTCGAGGCGGACGAGCGCGTGCGGCGCGCGGAGGCCGATGCGGCGCAGGCCGAGCGCGAGCGCGTGCGCGTGGCCGACCTCGTCGCGAAGAAGTTCATGTCGGACCAGGCGCTCGAGCAGGCGGACGTCTCCGCGAAGACGAAGGCCGCGGACGTGAAGGCGGCGAAGTCGCGCGCGGTCGCGGCGGCGGCGGAGGTCGAGGCGGCCCGCGCGACGCTCGTCGCCGTGCGCGCGAAGGCGCCCACCGTGCGCGTCTCCTCGCCCGTGGACGGGCGGGTGCTGCGCATCACGGAGAAGAGCGAGCGCGTCGTGCAGCCGGGCACGGTGCTCGTCACCGTGGGCGACCCGGCTGCGCTCGAGATCGTGATCGACGTGCTCTCCAACGACGCGGTGCGCGTGAAGCCCGGCATGCGCATGCTCGTCACCGGCTGGGGCGGGCCGGAGGTCGAGGCGGCCGTGCGCCTCGTGGAGCCGGCGGCCTTCCGCAAGATTTCGGCGCTGGGCGTCGAGGAGCAGCGCGTCAACGTGATCGCGGACTTCAAGTCGGTGCCGCCCGGCATCGGCGACGCCTACCGCGTCGACGCGCGCATCGTCGTGGCCGAGAAGCCCGACGCCCTGCTCCTGCCCGTCGGCGCGCTCTTCCGCCGCGACGGCAAGTGGACCGTCTTCGTGGTCGACGGCGGGCGGCTCGCCGCGCGAACGGTCGAGATTGGCCTGCGCGGCGCGCGCAACGCCGAGGTCATCGCCGGCCTTTCCGAAGGCGAGGTCGTCGTCCTCTACCCCGGCAACGAGCTCGCCGAAGGCGTCCGCGTCCGCCCGCGCCAGTAGCGCGCCGCGGGCGGGTCAGGACAGGAAGCGCTTCGGCGAGATCGCGCCGGCAAGGTCGCGCGGCAGGGGGATGGGCTCGCCTTCGAGCCGCGAGGCGATGAGCTCCGCGCCGATGGGCGCCCAGAGCAGGCCGCGCGAGCCGAGGCCCGTGGCGGCCCAGACGCCCGGAAGCGCCGTGGCGCCGAAGACCGGCAGGCGGTCCGGGATGGTCGCGCGGAATCCCGCGAGGCCGTCGAGGTCCATGGGGTGCAGGCCCTCGGCGAAGCCGGGGAGCATCGTGGCGGCGCGCGCGAGGTTCTCGCGGTGGTCGGCGGCGCGGATGTCCTCGCCGTCGTCGTCGTGCTGGTAGGTCGCGCCGACGACGTGGCCGCCATCGGGAAGCGGCGCCACGTAGCCGCTGCCGCTAACCACGATGTCCAGCGCGCGCGCGGGTGACGGCGGCAGGAAGCTCACCTGGCCGCGCACGCGGGAGAGTGGAAAGCGCGCCTCCGGAAGCAGGCGCCGCGCGTCGAAGGCGTTAGCCACGACGAGCGTGGGCGCCTCCGCGATCACGGATCCCGCCGCATCCAGCGCGCGCCAATCCGCCCCTTCCCGCTCGAGGCGTTCCACGCGCCGGCCGAGGTGGCGGCGAACGCCCGGGCCGGCGCGCGCGAGCAGCGCGACCGCGAGGCTGCCGGGCGAGACCCACGCGCCCGAGGGCATCCACCAGCCGGGCCCGCGCACGGGACGGCCGGCGAGCGACTGCGCCTGCGCCGCATCGACGAAGCGCAGGAACGCGGGGTCGTGCCCTTGTGCGGCGATGATGGCCGCCATGCGCGCGGCCTCGTCGTCGCCGTCGGCGAGCTGCAGCACGCCGCAGCGGCGCCAGACGAGGTGGAAGCCGTCGTGCTGCAGGGCGCGGAAGTGCTGCAGCGCGTAAAGGAACGCGGGCCGCGAGGCCTGCGCGTTCACTGCGTCGCGCAGGTTGGCGATGGGCCGCACCAGCCCCACCGTCGCGCCGGTTCGCTTCTCCTGGTGGTCGACGAGGTGGACCTCCCAGCCGCGGGACGCCAGCCGCTCGGCGACCATCGTTCCCGCGAGCCCTGCCCCGACCACGACCGCTCGGCGCGACGTCGGGGGAGCGGGTGCCGCCTCCCCGGCGCGCACGCCGCGGAGCATCTCGCGCTTCGGCCCGAAGCCTTCGCGCTTCTCCACCGGAAACCCCGCATCGGCCAGCGCCGCGCGCACGCCCCCGGCCACGGTCCACGTGGCGAGCGTCGCGCCGGGCGCGGCGAGCCTCGCGAGCTCGCGCACGACCTCCGGGGACCACATCTCCGGGTTGCGCGCCGGCGAGAACCCGTCGAGGAAGAGCGCGTCGGCACGGGCCTCGAGCTGCGGCAGGAGCTCGCGCGCGTCTCCGGCGAGAAGCGTGAGCTGCACGCGCCCGCCGTCGAAGGCGAGGCGGTGGAACCCCGCGAGCGGCGGCGGCCACGCGGCGACGAGGGCGGTCGCGAGCGGCCCCAGCTCCTCGAAAGGCGCCAGCGCCTCCGCGAGGTCGGTGGCGCGGAACGGCTGGCGCTCCACGGACACGAAGTGCAGCCGCGCGGGGCCTTGCGGATCGGCGCGAAGCGCATGCCACGCGGCGAGGAAATTGAGCCCGAGGCCGAAGCCGGTCTCGAGGATCGTGAAGCTCGCGCGCCCGCGCCAGCGCTCCGGCAGGCCGTTGCCGGCAAGGAAGACGTGCCGCGCCTGCGCGAGGCCGCCTTCGGCGGAATGGTAGATGTCGCCGTAGGCCGGCGACCAGGGGATGCCTTCAGGGTTGCGCTCCAGCGTCGCGGTGTCGACGCAGACGGATCGGCCGGTCATGGCGCCATGATAGCGCCGTGTTCCGGCTGGCCCCGCGCGGGCTCCCAGTGAAGCGCCCGAAAAGGAGTAAACGGGCGCGCCGCCCGCGCGGGCAGCGGAACGCTAGTAGAGCGTCGCCGAGAGGCGGCGCCGGTAGTCGGAAACGAGGTCGGGGTCGCCGGCCGCCATCTCGAAGACGGCGAGCATCTTGCGCCGGCCGAGGTCGTCGCCATAGGCGCGGTCTCGCCGCACGATCTCGAGCAGCTGCTCCAGCGCCGCCGCGAAGTCGCGGGAGGCGATGCGGGCCTCCGCGAGGTCGCGCCGCGCGTCGAGGTCGCCGGGGTCGGCGGCGATGCGCCGCTCCAGCTCCCCGGTCGCGGGAAGCGTGGCGGCGCGCTCGGCGGCTTCGAGGCGCGCCGACACCGTGGACCAGGCCGATGCCTGCTCGGCCTTGGGCGACAGGAGCGCGAACTGCTCGCGCGCCCGCGCGAGGTCGCCCCGGTCGAGGAAGAGCGTCACGGAATCGAGCCGGGCGGCGTCGTTGGACGGGTCCAGCGCGATCGCGTTGCGCAGGTGCTCCTCGGCGATCGCCGGCTGCCCGGCGGCCAGGGCCGCGCGCGCGTGGCGCAGTTCCAGCTCGCTCGGGTCCGGCACGAGCTTCTCCAGGAAGGCGCGGATGGCCCCCTCGGGTTGCGCGCCGAGGAACTGCGACACGGGCTTGCCGTCGGCGAAGGCCACCACGAACGGGATGGAGCGCACGCCGAACTGCGCGGAAAGCTCCGGGTTCTCGTCGGAGTTCACCTTGACGAGCCGCCAGCGCCCGCCGGATTCGCGCTCGAGCTTCTCGAGCATCGGGCCCAGCGCGCGGCACGGCCCGCACCACGGCGCCCAGAAATCCACCACCACGGGCACTTCGCGGGAAGCCTCGAGCACATCGCGCTCGAAGGAGGCCAGGGAGGCGTCGATCATCGGTTTCTCCGGTTGTTCACGGTCCGGAGGGTTAGATGGCGGCATCCTCCCGGGAGTTCAACCCCGCGGCGCGAGCCGCCACGATGGGGAATAATGGCGCCGGCGCTCCATCGGGGCGGAAGGGAACCGTCGAATGGCACTCAAGCTGGAGCTTCCGGCCGGGCTCACCGGGACGGCCGAGCTGGTGGTGGGCGAGCAGCACACGGCCCCGCGGGTGGGCAGCGGGCGCATCAGAGTGCTCGCCACGCCGGTCATGATCAACCTCATCGAGGCCGCGGCGCTCGCTGCCGTGGAGCAGTCCCTTCCCGAGAACCACCAGAGCCTGGGCACGCGCCTGGACGTCTCGCACGTCGCGGCCACACCCGTCGGCATGCGCGTGCGCGCCACCGCCGAGGTCGTGCGGGTGGAGGGGCGCACCATCCACTTCCGCGTGCGCGCCGAGGACGAGTTCGACCTCATCGGCGAGGGCACCCACGAGCGCGTGGTGGTGAACCTCGAGCGCTTCGACCAGCGCGTGCGCGAGAAGGCCGCCCGCAAGCCCGGGTGAGCCCTCGCGCGCTCAGGCGACTTCGAGGAGCTTGAGCGCCTGGTAGAGGATGGGGTCGCCCGGGCCGCCGCTGGGCGCGACGATGTCCACAGGCACTGCGGGCCGCACGACCTCGCGTGGCGTGCCGTTGGCGTGGAAGACGCGCAGCGCGGGATAGCGCAGGACGATGCCCGAGGCGGGCAGCCGCAGCTCGCGCGACTGCCCGCGAAGCCCCGCCATCGGCGTGCCCACGAGGGTGGCCCGCGCCGCGGCTTCCAGGCCCACGGCGAGCGACTCGGCCTCGCCGGCGGTCCAGCGGTCGACGAGCACGAGGGTGCGCCCGGTGTAGGCGAAGGGCCCGCGCGGCGAGACTCGCTCGGCGGGGATCTCGCCGGCGGCGGCGACGGCGCGGGGCACGCGCACGATCCACGGCGACTCGGCCGTGACGAAGCGCCCGAGCAGGGCTTTCGCGACCTCCGGCGAGCCGCCGGACTGCGTCTCGCGCAGGTCGAGGACGAGCCCTCGCGAGGCGCGCATCTGCTGGAGCGCGGCGTCGAAGTGCTGCACCACGCCGGGCTGGCCGAGGTTGTCCTTCACGCGCAGGTAGGCGAGCGCACGGTCCTCGCCGATGCGGCGGGCGATGAGCGGCGGCGTGCCGGCCGGGGGCACGTCCTCGCGCGCGATCTCGAGCGTGCGCGCGCGCGCGCCGATCGAGACGTCGAGCGCGAGCACACCGGCCCAGGGGCCCGCGAGCAGCCGCCGCAGCGCCCAGTCGCGCGCGCGGGGATCGGCCTGGCGGCTGCGGCGCAGGAGCTTGCGCACGGCCTGGTCCACCGGCGCGCCCTGGATGGCGAGCACGCGCATCCCCGGCACGGCGCCCGCCACGTCGGCGACGCTGCCGGCGCGCACGGCGGCGACCACGGCGTCCTTGCCCACCCAGTGCGCCCACAGGTCGGTGGCCATCGGCACCGGGCGGGCGGAGCCCGGCAGGTGCGCATCCAGTGTGACGTGCTCGTCGTTCAGCTCGGCGAGGGCGCCCTCGAGGGCGGCGACGAGCGCCTCGCGCGTGTGCGCCTGCGCGGCGCGCGGGCGCCAGCGCTCGCGCGCGCCGCGCCAGTCGTGGCCGCGTTCGAGGTAGGCGTAGTCCCGGTCGATGGCGCCCCAAAGGGCGTCGAAATCGCGCGCGCCGGCCGGCGCCTCTGCGGCTGCCCGGGCAAGTCCAGGCCCCGCGGCCACGAGGGCGAGCGCGTCGCGCAGGAAACGGCGGCGGCTTCGCATGCCGGCGCGGTCAGGTCGCGAGCGGCGGGTCGACGCCGTCGGGAAGCGCCGTACGCGCCACGTTCATCACCATCGCGAGCGTCGTGTAGTACCCGCAGATCCCGCACAGGTCGATCACGCCGCGCTCGCCGAAGAGCTCGACCGCGCGGCCGTAGGTCGTGTCGCTCACGCCGAGGTTCGACTGCAGCTCGTGGAGGAAGTCGTGCACCACCGCCTGGTCGGGCGCCATGTCGTCCGGCCGCCTGCCCTCCGCCACGGCGCGGATGTGCCCGGCCGGCACGCCCGAGCGCTCGGCGATGGGCTGGTGGACGTGCCACTCGTACTGCTGGTTCCAGCGCCGCGCGACGATGAGGATCGCGAACTCCGACAGGCGGGGCGGGAACGCGCTCTTGTAGCGCAGGTACTCGCCGGCCTTCTGCAGCGGCGACAGGAGGTCGGGGCTGCGCAGCAACGGCACGAACGGGCCGAAGACCGCGCCGCGGGGGCCCGTCGCGAGCTCGGTCGCGGCGCGCTGCTGCGCAAGCGAGAGGCTTCCGTCGGGAAGGGGGGGGAGGCGATCGGGTCCCATGAGTCGTCTTGTGGGCGGTCGGAGGGCTTTGGGACATGCTAGCCGATCCGCGGTTCCGCGGGCCTGACCCGGGTCAAGGGCGGGATGGCCTCCCGCGGCACCGGCCGGTCAGGCGGCGCGCGAGCGACCCAGCGAGACGGCGGCCACGCGGTTGCGGCCCCGGCTCTTGGCGATGTAGAGCGCCTCGTCGGCCCGGGCGATGAGCGCCTCGAGCGCCTCGGGGCCCTCCTCGATGCGCGCGGCCACGCCGGCGCTCACGGTGAGATCCAGCCCGGCGCCGTCGACCTTGAACGCCGAGCGGGCGACGGCCTTGCGGATGCGCCCGGCGAGCGCCACGGCGCCCGGGCCCGGCACGTCCGGCAGCAGCAGGCAGAACTCCTCGCCGCCGTAGCGCACGAAGACGTCCTCCTTTCGCAACTGGTCGCGCACGACCTCGGCGAACTGCTGCAGGACCCGGTCGCCGGCCAGGTGGCCGTGCGTGTCGTTCACCCTCTTGAAGTGGTCGATGTCCAGGAGCACGAGGGAGAGCGGCGTGTCCAGGCGCTTGGCGCGCGAGAGCGCCTTGGCGGCCAGCTCGACGAAGGTGCGGCGGTTGAACGCGCCCGTGAGCGGGTCGACCGAGGCGAGCTGGGCCGAGACGTGGTCGGCGCGCTCCTTCTGCATGAGCAGGAAGGAAACCGACGACAGCAGGATCACCATGTACGAGCTCATGAGGCTGAAGGCCTGCACGGCGTTGGGCGCGAACAGGCTCTCGATCGCCCCCGGGGCGAGGAGCGGTCCGGCGGCGCGGGCCGCGAGGCTCACGGCGCCCAGCGCAAAGCTCGCGACGAAGAGGCCGTGCGCGCCGCGGCTCACGCCTTCCACGCGGCGCCAGGCCAGCGCGAGCAGCGCCGCCTCGCCGGCGGCGTAGAGCGTGTTGGCGGCGATGAGGCGCGCCCCCAGGTCGTGCACCAGGGCGCCCACCGCGAAGGCCGGGACGAGGAAGGCGATCGCATGCAGCAGCATCGGCGCGGCCGTGCCGCGGAAGGCGAGGATGGCCGCGGCCACGAGCGAGAGCGAGAGCCCGATCAGGCCGTTGGCCACGACGATCGAGGCCCAGTCCGGCACCGCGTCGCGCGCGGCGAACAGGACGAAGGCCACCCCCTGCGCGGCGAGCGACAGGGCCCAGGGCGCGAGCCCGCCCTGCAGGCGCCGGTTGGTGCCTACCCAGAGGGCGAGGGCGAGGACCGCGTTGGTCGCCACCATCACGACGAAGAGGGAACGGATGTCGAACATGGCGCCAGAGTAGCGGTGCCTGCCGCGGCCGGTCGTGCCGTGGTTCACAACCCGGGCCGGCTGCCCATTAGGCCTGTAACCTGTAATCTTGCACTTGCAGACTTCGGCGCGCCCGGACAATCGCACTCCGGGACTGGCGCCATTTCGAGGAGACCCCGTGAAGCTCTACTATTTTCCCGGTGCCTGTTCCATCGCCCCCCACATCGTCGCCCGCGAGTCGGGCATCCCGCTGGATCTCGAGAAGGTCGACCTCGGCTCGAAGCGCACGGCTTCCGGCGAGAACTACCTCGAGGTGAACCCCAAGGGCTACGTCCCGGCGCTGCGCCTGGACGACGGCTCCGTGCTCACGGAGGTTTCCTGCCTCATCCAGTACCTGGCCGATCTCGCCCCCGCGGCGGGGCTCATCCCGCCGGACGGGACGATCGGGCGATACCGCGTCCTCGAATGGATCGGCTATCTCGCCACCGAGGTGCACAAGGGCTTCGGGCCGCTGTGGAACGCGAAGCTCGCGCCGGAGGCGCGCGCGGCCGCCGTTTCCGCCCTCGCGCACCGGCTGGACCTCGTGGAGAAGACTCTCGCCGGGCAGCCCTTCCTCACCGGCGACCGGTTCACGGTGGCCGACGCCTACCTTTTCGCGGTGGCGAGCTGGGCGCCCTGGGTGAAGCTGGACATGGCCCCTTGGCCGGCCATCCGCGAATTCCTCGCGCGGGTGGCCGCCCGCCCGAAGGTGCAGGAGGCGCTCGTGGCCGAGGGGCTCGTCGAATAGCCCGTCAGGATCCGCCGCGGATCAGGTTCATCGCCACCATCTCGGCGAACTTGCGCGGCGGGATAAATCCCTTGCCCCAGACGGCGTCGAAATCGGCCGTGGGGTTCGCCTCCACGATCTCCTCGAGCTTCTTCCCCTCGCGGATCATCGCCTTGATGCGCGAGCCGATCGTCGCGAGCATCTCCCGGTAGGCCGCGAGGTCGTCCCTCGTGGCGAGAGGCCCATGGCCGGGAATGATGCGCGTCCCCGGCCCGGCCAGCGCCAGCGCGCGGTCCACCGCGGCCACCATCCCGTCGATCGTGCCGCCGCTGCCCGTGTCGATGAGGGGGTAGAGGCGGTTCCAGAAGACGTCGCCCATGTGGATCACGTCGCTGCCCGCGAAGTGGACGATGGCGTCGCCGTCGGTGTGGGCGCGCGGCACGTGGAAGGCACGGATCTCCTCGCCGTTCAGGTGGAAGGTCGTGTCCCGCGAGAAGGTGACCACCGGCAGCCCCGCCTTCGGCAGCGGCTTCACCGTCGCGCGCCACATCTCGAGGAACTGCTCGGTCGACAGGCGCTTGCGCGTGTTGTCGTGGGCCACGATCACGGCGCCCGCGCGGCCGAGCTTCTCGTTGCCGCCCACGTGGTCGCCGTGCCAGTGCGTGTTCAGCACGAAGCGCACGGGCTTCGGCGACACCTGCGCGATGGCCGCGGTGATTCTCTCCGTGAGCGGCGCGTACTGGTCGTCCACGAGGAACACGGCGTCCTCGCCGGCCGAGAGGCCGAGGTTGCCCCCGGCCCCCGTGAGCATCCACACGGTCGGGGCGAGCTTCTCGGCCTTGACCTCGACCTTCGAGAAGTCCTGCTGCGCGGCGGCGGGCGCGGCGATCGCGAGGGCCGCGGCGATCGCGGCCGCCAGGCGCGGGGGCGTCATTCCACCTTCCCGATCTTCCGCACGACCTCCGCGAGCTTCCTCGCGTCCGCCTCCCAGAAGGCGCGGAACTGCGGCTGGTCGAGGTACTGCGGCGGCGTCTGCACGCGGGCGAGCGCCGCGAGGAAGTTCGGGTCGGCGGCCACCGCCTTCGCGGCCTCGCGCAGCTTCGCGATCACCGGCTCGGGGGTGCCGGCCGGCACGAAGAGCCCCGTCCACTGCGAGAACTGCGCGTCGTAGCCCAGTTCCTTGAGCGTCGGCACGTCGGGCAGCGCCGGGTGGCGCGTCTCGCCCCAGCTCGCGAGCACGCGCACCTTGCCGCCCTTGACATGGCCCATGATCGACGAGGGGCCCGTCGAGAGGGCGTCGACGCTGCCGCCCAGCAGCGCCACGACGGCGGGGCCGGCGCCCGTGAAGGGCACGTGCAGCATCTTCGCGCCCCCGGCGGCGGCGAGCATCTCCATGGGCACGTGCATGGTGCCGTAGTTGCCCGAGGAACCGTAGGGGATCGTCCCGGGCGCGCTGCGGGCCACTTCCAGCATGTCCTTCACGCTCTTCCACGGGCTGTCGGCGCGCACCGCGAGCACCGTGGGGTCGGCGGTGAAGCGCGCGATGGGCACCAGCTGGTCGAGCTGGTACATGGGCGCGCGCCCGAGGATCCTGTCGGCCTCCGGGATGATGGACACCGACGAAAGCGCCATGAGCACCGTGTAGCCGTCGGGCTTGGCGCGCGCGACGTACTGCATGCCCACGCCGCCGCCGGCGCCCGCCTTGTTCTCGACGATGACGGCCTGCTTCAGGTGGCGCCCCATCGCCTCGGCCACCGGGCGCCCGGTAATGTCGGCCACCCCCCCGGGCGGGAAGGGGACGATCATGGTGATGGTGCGCGACGGATAGTCGGCCTGCGCGAGGGCGGCGAGCGAGAGGCTCGCGGCGAGGGCCGCGCCGGCGGCGCGGGCGAGACGGGCGATCATGATTCCTCCTGGCGTGGTGGGTTCGGGCTTTTCCAGCCATCCTAACGCCATCGGGCGCGCGGCGGACCCGCCCCGATTGTCAAAAGCCATTGAACCGGGCGAATCCGCCCCCACTCTCAAGCGCGTCCAACCCGGGAGAACCCCATGAACACCGCCGAGCAGGAAGCCGTCCTCTTCATCGCCTTGCGCGCCGCCTTCGCCGACGGCGCGAAGGACGAGCGCGAGCGCGCGGAGATCCGCCGCATCGCGGAAGCCATGGGCGGCGGCCTGAACGTGGCCGCCGTCTACCAGGACGCGCTCCTCGGCCGGCGCACGCTCGCCGAGGCCGCCGCCGCCCTGCCCTCGCCGGAGCTTCGCCAGTACGCCTTCGAGATGGCCGTCGGCGTGTGCGATGCCGACGGCGCGCACTCCGCCGCCGAGAAGGCCTTCCTCGACGAACTGCGCGCGACGCTGGGGCTCGATGCCGCGAAGGGCGAGGCCTACGAGGCCGAGGCGGCCGCCGTGGCCGGCGCGCCGCTCGCGGCCGATTCCGCCGTGGAGCCGCCCTATGCCGCCACGATGACGGGGGCGGAGATCGACAAGATGGTCCTCAACTACGCGATCCTCAATGGCGCCCTGGAGCTGCTGCCGCAGAACCTCGCCTCGATGGCGATCATCCCGCTGCAGATGAAGATGGTCTACCGCGTCGGGAAGGCACACGGCTTCGAGCTCGACCGCGGGCACGTGAAGGACTTCCTCGCGACGGCGGGCGTGGGCCTCACCTCGCAGTACCTCGAGCAGTTCGGCCGCAAGCTCGTGGGCGGGCTCCTCGGGAAGCTCGCCGGGGGGCTGGGGCGCGCGCTCGGATCCGCCGCAACGG
>Ga0209476_10000248_pt1 | contig 36835 bp, 35 predicted proteins | sample KloWWTrecipitate_FD_187179 | JGI IMG/M metagenome (GOLD analysis project Ga0209476, IMG submission 187179) | Active sludge microbial communities from Klosterneuburg, Austria, studying microevolution and ecology of nitrifiers - Klosterneuburg... | ecosystem: Engineered > WWTP > Aerobic digester... | reverse complement strand
AACAAATCCTTTGTATAAACACCTTGCGGTAATAAAATCAATTTATTTTATTTGTACGAAATTACGAAGGCATTTTTGAAAGCCATTTTGTAATTACTAGAATCCACACTATCCCGTCAAAAGCCTTTTAAAGAATCCTATTCGTGTATAAATGAAAACAATTGCATTTTCAGTTGTACAATTTGAATGTCTTTGTACAACTAGCTTCAGTCAAAATAGGATAATTGAATAAGTAAATAGTAAACATCTATTGTTGCTGTTTGCTGATGTAGAACAATAAGCGTATCCGTTTTTTTCCGTACATATGAAACATTAAGTCTGATCCTTTAAAAAACCAATGTGAAATCTTGATTATGAAAACCCCGTCCGACCGGAGTCATCCGGGCGGGCAACAGTCAATATCAATGTTAAAACTGGAATCCAAATCGCAAATGAAAACCAGAAATTCATATCCCGATTGAAAACTAGGAATCCTTTTGATTTTGAAAAACCAGATCATTTCATTAAAGCTTAAACCTTGGTTAAAAACTACACTGCGGGAGACAGACTAAACTAATCTCCCAAAATGCATCTTCTTGGTACTCTTTGGAAGAAGTAATTGAAAAGCGAAGCACTCAAAAGCTTCGTTTTTCTTTTAAATAACGTTTATATTCCTCGTATTCAGTTTGGTGGGGAAAGTAAAAAAAAATATCTTTGCCGCTCTTTAATCAAAAAGACCCGGTAGCTCAGCTGAATAGAGCAATTGCCTTCTAAGCAATAGGTCATTGGTTTGAATCCAATCCGGGTCACAAAGCTTCACAGAAATGTGAGGCTTTTCTATTTCATTTAAGTTGTAATGGAAAGTAAATTATTAATTTCAATACCTACCGCAGCACTTACATGTACAAAATTACCTTGTTCATTTACCGTGCAAAAAACATCTAAAGATGCGTCCATCTTTTGATTGGCTTCGGATCTTTGCTTTACTATATGGGTGATATCTTTAGTTTGACAGGCTACAGCAAAAATTTTGTTATTGTCATCCATTAAAGGTTCAAGTGTAGTAAGGCCATATTCTATTTCATTTGATTCAGGATAGAAGTGATGATCTACCACTTCAAAGGATTCTCCTTTTAATGCTCTAGTATACTAGATTTTCCATTTTTAAATATAAGTTTTACCAAAAATTCCGATAAATGCAGAGTCGAGTAGTTTATGCTTTTTTCTTGTAATTTTTTCAATAAGGCTGGTATATCTATCATTGGCATATGTCAACTTAAAGTTGGCATTAATGACCCAAATAAGTTCTTTGCTTGGGTCTAGCAGGCATTGAGATAAATGAGTTGGGTTCCTGTTTACAATGACTTTTTCAGAAAATACTTAAAATCAAAAAAAAAGGTTATTTTAAATTTAATTAATTTTTAATAAGAACAATGTTTTTGGCTTAAAAGGGGTAATGATAGAAGTATAAGTTATTAATATTTGCCCCATTTTAAAAATCCCCCGATTAAACTTGATTTTATTAAATCAAAAGAGATTTTTAAAGAGGTGGGATAGTTACCTATTGGGAGAGAATAAAAATAATCGCTATCAACTTTCAGTTTTCTATCCAATTGGGCGGTTTGTAACATTTAAGCCTGTATAACTTCGTTTAATACATATATTTTCTTTTAAAATGATTTTTAAAGGTGTAAAAGCATGGTTTATGAAAGATATCTAGTTTTCTAATACTTATTTGCAGTACAAAAAATTAGTGTGTAATATTTTTTCTAATTTTAATTGTAGAAATTATGGCATGGTTTTTTCAAAGTACAAGTTGATATATTATTTATAAAACTAAAACCTAAGCTAATGTTACGCTGGACAGTCACATTTTTGATTATTGCGATTATTGCTGCTGTATTCGGATTTGGTGGTATTGCCGCTGGAGCAGCTTCTATAGCGAAAATTCTGTTTTTTGTTTTTATCGTATTATTTCTTATTTCACTAATTTTTGGAAAATCGGGAAAAGTATAAATGAGGAGTTTTGTGTATCGGCTTAATGTCATTGTTTTTCTTTGATAAATTAATTATATTCACTAAAGTGAGAGAAAGCGGAAACAAAGTATACTTTTTGTAGTAGTATTAACATTTATAACATTTAAATTTAATTTTTATGAGTAATTCAAAAGCATTATTAGGATTTGTAGCAGGTGCTGCAGTAGGAGCTTTAGCAGGTATTCTTTTTGCACCAGATAAGGGTTCGGCAACTAGGAAGAAAATTAAAAACAAATCAGGTGACTTGGCAGAATCAGTAAAACACAAATTCAGTGATTTAATTGATGGCATGAAAAACATATATTCTGATGCTAAAGATGAAGCAGAAGAGTTAAGTGATAAAGCAAAAGCTAAATTGGCATCAGCAAAAAATGAAGCGAAAAGTGCCTTATCCTGATTTCGATAGCAACGTCAAATAGTAAAGCACAGATTTATGAAATCAGCAATTAACAATCTCGAAGATATCGTTAATAGTACAGTAGATTTAGTAGAAACTAAAACTGAAATCTGGAAATTAAAAGCTGTAGGTAAAATTTCAGGCACAGTTTCTTCAATTATATCTATAATAGCAGTAGTGCTACTTGCAGGAGTGTCTATCACAATATTAAGTTTTGGTGTAGCCTATTGGATAGGAAATGAACTGGGAAATTTACATTATGGCTTCTTTATTGTCGGCGGATTTTATGCCATTGTGGGAGTACTACTTTATTTTTTGAGAGAAAGACTTTTAAAAACACCAATAAGCAATCTTATTATTGATAAAATTACTGAAAGTGACAACTAAAAGTACTAGCAAAGATTTGCTTAATGAAAAAATAAAGCAACTGGAATTGCAACAGGCAAATCAGGTAACCGAAATTAAGAGTTCATATGCTGATTTATTAGAATCCCTACAACCTGCAAAAATTGTAGGATCTGCCATGAAGAATGTTATTGCGACTCCAGGACTAAAAAGTACTTTTATTGATACCATAATCAGTGCTGGTGCAGGAATTCTTGGAAAGAAAATTATTGCTAAAAAATCTGGAAATATTTTCAGACAAATTGCAGGACTCGCTACTCAGTTTTTGGTAACCAATATGGTTAGAAATAAAATACCTGATTTAAAAAATAGAAAAAATGGAGAATCGGTAATGGATGAAGAATAACTCCTTAGTTAAAAACTTGAAAGGCTGAATTTAATCTAATTCAGCCTTTTTTATGTAGTGTATAAGCCATTCGAATATATAAGCTAATTAAATTTTTGCTATAAGATTTAAGAACCAAAAAAATACGATACATTCATCAATAATAGTTTTAAATTATTAGTAATATGCCATTGTTTAATGACCGATTAAAGCAAATTCTTGTTCTAATCTTAATCATCCTACTTGTAGTTCTTTCTTTAAAAGAACTTGTTATGTTTTTGCCAGGAATACTCGGCGCCATTACTTTTTATATGCTTAGCAGGGCAGGCTATTTTCAACTTGTCTATAATAAAAAATGGAAAAGAGGCACGGCCGCTTTGTTATATTTATTTTATTATCTCATACTATTGGGGATACCTATTTTTCTTGCAATAACACTTATAAGTCCAAAATTAAATGAGTTAATAAGTGATCCTACAGCTGCTGTTGAGAACATTAAATCTGCAGTATCACAAGTGCAGGCTAAGGCGGGTGTCAATTTCATTTCAGAAAAGTCATTGTCAGGTTCATTGGAAAAGGCAGCAGCCTTTATTCCTTCATTACTTAATAGTACAGCAAATTTGCTAACGAACCTTATTATTATGTTGTTCTTTCTTTATTATATGCTTTATCATGGCAGCGATTTAGAAAAAACTATGGTAAAATTAATTCCACTGAAAAATGAAAATACAAGTCTGCTTGCTACAGAAACAAAGCGGCTAATTAAAGCAAATGCACTTGGCATTCCTTTAATTTCTATTATTCAAGGTCTTGTAGCTACACTTGGGTATTTTATATTTCGATTAGATGAATTTGCTTTATGGGGTTTTTTAACCGGTTTATTTGCTTTTTTTCCGGTGGTAGGAACGATGATTATATGGGTACCATTGGTTATTTATATGTATGCAAGTGGAAATACTATTAATGCCACAGGTTTATTGGTATACAGTGTTCTTATAACTGGGAACATAGATTACGTTGCAAGAATTACTATTATGAGAAGGATGGGTGATGTTCATCCGGTTGTTACTGTTCTGGGAGTTATTATTGGATTAGGATTATTTGGCTTTATTGGTTTAATATTTGGGCCGCTTTTGGTAAGTTATATTATTGTGCTTTCTAAAATTTATATGAATGAGTTTACTTCTACTTTAGAAGTGATACCAACTCCCGTAAAAGATATAGATGAAAAAAATGTAAAGGAGTCCGATACATAAAAAAACCGCCTCGTTTTAAGTGAAGCGGTTTTGAAAATAATTATCTTAATTAGTTACGTTGAAGCTTCGATAATAAACGAAGTAACTCCAAATACAACCAAACTATAGTTACTAATAATCCAAATGCACTGTACCATTCCATATATTTAGGTGCTCTCATTTCAACTCCTTTTTCAATCATGTCAAAATTTAATAAAAGATTGAAAGCGGCTAAACCAACAACTAATATTGAAAAGCCAATGCCCAACGGTGTTGCTGCATTTGTAAATGATCCGATTGGAGAACCCATTACTAGAAAAGTAATCCATTGCACCATATAAAATATTGCAATTGCGGCAGTAGCAACTACTATAACGGTTCTCAGTTTTTTAGTAACTTTTATTATTCTGTAACGATAGAGTAAAAACATTATTAATGTTACCAATAAAGTTAGTGCTACAGCTTGTGTAGGTAAACCAGGATAAGAATAATTATACATTGCTGAAATAGATCCAACAAACAAACCTTCTAAAACTGCATAGCCCGGAGCAAGGTATTGTGACCATGTTTTTTTGAACATCATTAACAAGGCAATTCCTAACCCTCCAAAAACACCGATAAGCATTAATGTCATCGGGTCACTTCCTTTGTCAAACTGATTCCATGCAAAAAGGGTAGAGGCAATCATCAACGCCATCAAAACGCCAAACTTATTTAGTGTTCCGGTAACTGTCATTTCCTCACCAGTACTAATTCCTTCAAGAATAGTTCCCTGATAAGTTTTTTCCTGTAAAGTAGGATTGCTCGATTTGAAAATTGACATAGATTAAAATTTTAATAAAGATAGAATGTTTAGTATAAAATAAATCGCAAATTGGGGAAATTCCAAATTCCGCCAGAACAACCTGTTTTTATTTAGAATTTGGGATTTAGATTTTGGAGTTTTGTCTAGTAGTGCCAGCGAACAAATGCCTCCATAGCTGCATAATGGGTCAGTCCAAGATCGGCATAGATGTTTGCGGTAGCTGCATTCCTTTCTTCTGCCCTTTGCCAGAATTCCCTTGAATCGCTTCCCTGAAAAGGAATCATATCTTTTTGCGATTGGTGAATGAAAATGCCGAACCTCTTCTTTAAAACCTGATCAGGACTCATTGGGATGGCCATTTCAATTTCTTCGATATTCCATTCCTGCCAGGCACCTTTGTAGAGCCAGAGCCAGCAGTCATTTATCCATTCGTCACCAGCATCTTTAATTCTTCTTAATGCCTCCAGCACCACTTCAAAACATACGATATGTGTACCATGCGGGTCAGCAAAGTCACCGGCGCAATAAACCTGTTGTGGTTGTATTTTACGAAGTAACTCAATTGTGATTTTTACATCCTTTTCACTCATTGGTTTTTTCTCAATCGTTCCGGTTTCATAAAATGGAAGATTCATGAAATGGATATTCTCATCGGGAATACCAACATAGCGGCAGGTCGCTTTTGCTTCGCCACGGCGAATCAAACCTTTTATCGAACGGATATTTGGAGTATCTACCTGATTCGATTTTTTTCTTGCCAAAAATTTCCTGGCATTCTCCAATATTTTTCCAGACTTGCTGGTGTTGATGCCTGCAATTTCTTCGAAGCCGACAGCAAAGTCAAGATGCCTTGTTACAAATTCATCCGTTACCGCAATATTGCCACTGGTTTGATAACCTACATGCACTTCATGTCCCTGATCATGCAGCCGTTGAAATGTTCCGCCCATGCTGATAATATCATCATCCGGGTGAGGGGAGAAGATGATTACTTTTTTTGGATAAGGAGATGAACGTTCAGGATGCGCCGGAATATCTGCATTCGGTTTACCGCCGGGCCAGCCTGTAATAGAATCCCGCAGCATATAATATACTTGTAAGTTGATTTCGTATGCATCGCCTTTTTCAACCAACAAATCACTTAAGCCATATTCATTATAATCGCTGTTGGTTAAACTAAGAACTGGTTTTTTTAATTTCAGCGCCATGTTAACCACGGCCTTCTTTATCATTTTCGGATTCCAGTCACAATCACCTGTCAACCACGGTGATTTATTTCTGGTGAGTTCAGATGCAGCCGCTTCGTCTACAATAAATGTAACATCATCATGATTTTGCAACAATGAAGCTGGCACATGTTCGCTATCATCCTCTTCCACAGCTTTTTTAATAACAGGAGCTTTTGCACTACCCCATGCCATCAGAATAATTTTCTTTGATTGTAGAATGGTACTGATGCCCATCGTAATAGCCAATCTTGGAACCTGCGAAATATTGGCAAACTCATATGCATTGGCAATTCTAGTGGAGTTGTCCAATGTTATCAATCTGGTTTTTGAATAAATGCCAGACCCTGGTTCGTTGAAACCGATATGCCCGTTATTACCAATGCCTAAAATTTGCAGATCAATTCCACCTACATCTTTTATCATTTTTTCATATTGGCGGCATTGCTCTTTTATATCTTCTTTTGCTATTTCACCATTGGGTATATGAATATTTTTTGGGTTGATATCTACATGATTGAACAAATTGGTTTGCATAAAGCGGTTGTAACTCTGCAAAGCTTTGTTATCAATCGGATAATATTCATCAAGGTTAAAAGCGATAACGTTTTTAAAACTCAGCTTTTCCTCTTTATGTAATCGGATCAGTTCTGTGTATAGCGATTTTGGTGTTGAACCGGTAGCAAGACCGAGAACACATTTTTGTTTTAACTTTTGTTTCCCCCGAATAAAGTCGGAAATCTGGCGGGCAACAAATGCTGAACCATCTTTTGGAGAAGGAAAAACTTTTACAGGTATCTTCTCAAAGCTGTCAGAAAGATCTATAGAACCAATCTTCTTTGCCATATGATTGTGTTGAGTCATAAAGATAATTAAGATTGAAGGTTTTTGCTGCTATTTGCAGGTATTTGCGGAAAAATAAATTTATTTAGTTTAATTCACTTCAATTTCATCAATAAAAAGCCATGCCTTCTTGCCTGCACCGGGGTTTCCGGTGGGAATCTCACCCCAGTTTGCTGCAACAATTTTTACAAACCTTACAGCAGTTGAATCAAAACTCATTTTCATAATGCCCTTTCCTGTCACGGTTTTGCTTTCTACAAAATCATCTGTCATGCTGAGAGATTTCCAGGTAGTGCCGTCTAAGGAACCAAAAACTTCGGCAGTAAGTGGTTGCCATATCCAACTCGAAGTTCTTTTAAAACTATTAACCACTACAGAACTGATTTTTTGTTCAGTGCCGAAATCAATAATTGCTTCGCAATTGGCACCACTAAACCCAAGAAACTCTTTTGTTCTGGTAAAACCTTTTTCATTGATAACGCCGTTGACTAAAGTAAAAGCTCCATCACCAGGATAATTTTTTGCTGCTTCGTTAGTTAATGTAATTTTTTTGCCGGTGGCTTTGTTGAAGGAAAATTTTTGTGAAATACTATTATTAAGATTTTCTCCATTTTCAGTTGACCATCCAATGTATTTACCACTTCTTGTTATTTGGATTGGTTTGTCATAAAAAAGAAATGCTGGGGGATTAGGCGGATCATTAATATCAAGTATCTTATTGTATTTTATTTTGTTGGCTTTAATTTTTGTTTCAAGTTTCCACAAAACTCCATTAAAGTCATCTGTGGGCAACACAGTTGTCTTCAAATCAAAATACGCCTTACTATAATTTGCTCCCCAGTTTTCATACCTTTTGATTTGTTCAGGCAACCTTTTTTCAAAATCTTTCCAATCCCTTTTTTCTTTCGGAGTCCAAAGTATTTCGCTTAGTGCAGCCATTCGGGGAAAGATGGTGTATTCCACTTTCTTTTCATTACCAATATATTCTGCCCAAACATTTGCTTGTGCACCGAGTATATATTTGCCTTCTGCTTCGCTCAGCTCTTTTGGTATAGGTTCGTAAGTATATACTTTTTCAATTGGGTTGTAGCCGCCGATTGTAACCGAGTCTTCATTCTCACTTTGTGAGTGATCGAAATATAAAGGACTGCCGGGTGTCATAATCACATTATGTTTTTGCTTGGCTGCCTCTATGCCACCAGCTTCGCCCCGCCAGCTCATCACTACCGCATTCGGAGCAAGGCCGCCTTCCAATATTTCATCCCAGCCAATTAATGTTTTGCCTTTGCTGTTCAAGTATTTTTCGATGCGTTGTACAAACCAGCTTTGTAGTTCATGTTCGTCTTTTAATCCTAACTCTTTTATTCTTTTTTGGCATTGCGGGCATTTCTTCCAATGAGTTTTTGGTGCTTCATCACCACCAATATGAAAATACTTTGACGGGAATAACGGAATCACTTCGTCTATCACATTTTGTAAGAATAAAAATGTTGAATCCTTTCCTGCACAGAAAATATCATCAAACACTCCCCATGTTTCTTGTACTAATTTTATTTTACCGTTCTTTTGTTCTTCCACACTTTTATTGGAGATCATATTTATTGGAATCTCCGTTGGCTTTTCCGGAAAACAACTCAACCATGGATACGCAGCAATTGCAGCACTGCCATGCCCTGGCATTTCAATTTCAGGAATCACTTCAATATATCTGTCCTTTGCATACTGTACCACTTCTTTTATTTCTTCTTGTGTGTAAGAGCCGCCATAAGGAATATTATCGTTACCAGTTCCTGGATAACGACCAATGATGGTTCCGTTTCTCCATCCACCAATTTTCGTTAGTTCAGGATATTTTTTTATTTCAATCCGCCAGCCCTGGTCTTCCGTTAAATGCCAGTGAAAAATATTTAGTTTATGAAAGGCGAGATAATCAATATATCTTTTTACAAATGAAACAGAGAAGAAGTGACGGCAAACATCGAGGTGCATACCACGATATTGAAAACGAGGATAATCTGTGATACTTACCTGAGGAACTGCAAAGCCTGACTCAGATATTTTATTACCGTCACTTGATTTTGGTTGTGTTAGAAGCTGACTTAAAGTTTGTATCCCATAAAATATTCCTTCATTATCACCACTAATTGTAATTCCTTTGTTATTGCTTTCAAGTTTGTAAAACCCTTTTTTATCTTGTTTGCTATTATAGATTAGGTAGATAGCATTTTTTTCAGCTTTGCTTGTTACCTGTAAATCCAGTGCAAAGTTTTCTTTTAGAAATTCATTCAAGTAGAATGCCGAAGATTTGGTCATATCGTCATACGAAATAACGGTTTCCTCTGTGATAGTAAAAACTCCTTTGCCTTTTTTTATCTCTACTGGTTGTGGTACTATATTAAAGTCTTGTGCAGAAAGAGAAAAAAATGTGATTAAGAAAAATTGTATTAAAAATATTCTTCGCATGATTCGATTTTAATTAGATAGTAATAAATATATAATAACGTTCCAACATTTAAATCAAGGAGATTTTTTTATCTCATTATCGGTAAACTGACACTTGATGAATTACTTCCATCATGATAAATCTTTATAGTCGCTTTTTTGAAATCTTCCGGCTTGGCTTCATAGATGTTCATAAATTGCTGTGGGTTGCGGTCAGCCAATGGAAACCAACTGCTTTGTACCTGTATCATTAAACGATGTCCTTTTTTAAACGTATGTGCTACATCCGGTAAAGCAAATTCAACCGTTTCTATTTTGTTTGGTTTGAAAGGCTCTGGGGTTGTAAAACTGTTTCTGAATTTCCCCCGCATAATTTCTCCACGAACCAGCATTTGATAGCCATTCATTGGATATGAAGCCACACCCGACCTCCCCGTAGGGGAGGAGTTAGCCTCCGAATATTGAAAATTGTCTGGAAATACGTCAATGACTTTTACTACAAAATCTGCATCTGTACCACTGATGCTTACCTTCAGATTGGCAATTACAGGGCCAGCTAATGTCAAATCTTCATCCAGCACATCTGTTTCGAAAGTCAGCACATCAGGCCTGCGGGAAGCAAACCGCTGATCATCGGTCATATATTCTCTTGTTCTTCTGAAATGTACATCTTCTGTATAGGGCACAGGTTTGGCTGGGTCACTTACATACTCCGAAAAGCTTCCAGTTTTTATATAAGTTGGAAGGTTCCAGGATAATGCTCCATCAGGTGCAAGGTAAATCGGTCTTTGTTGTGTGGCTGCAGGCGGCCACTGTTCCAGTTTTCTCCATTTGTTTTCTCCTGTAAAAAAGATTGTTGCTTCTGATAATTTGGGATCATCGCCTTTTCCTTTCAGGTAATAATTAAAGAATGGTATTTCAATATTATTCTGATACCAATGGGAGGTATTGCTTTCAAATTTTACATTTCCCAGTTGTGTACCATCGCTGCTTGCCCACTGACCATGATACCAAGGGCCCATCACTATCTTATTATTTGCAGAAGGGTTTTGTTTTTCAATTGCTTTGTACAAGTTCCATGCACCAAAACAATCTTCTGCATCAAACAATCCGCCTACAACTAACATAGCTGGCTTAATATTATACATTGCCGTTCTCGCATCTCTTGCTTTCCACCAGTCATCGTAATTAGGATGGGCATACATTTCATGCCAGAATTTTATGCTGTCTCCTAAATATTCTCCTAATTTTTTTAATCCGCCTGCTTCGAGATAGAATTTATAATTATCTCTTACTTTAAAATTATAGCCAGGAGAGCCAACGGTTGTTGGTTTGGGTCTTGGTTTACCAAACGAAGAATAAAATGAAAACCCGTCCATTGGGAAGAAAGCACCGTTATGATGGAAATCATCACCCATAAACCAATCGGTAACTGGTGCTTGTGGACTTACCGCTTTCAATGCTGGATGACCGGAGGCTGCAGCCATTGTTGAATAGAATCCCGGATAAGAAATGCCAAATACACCAACGTTTCCATTATTATCTGTCAGATTTTTTACTAACCAGTCAATTGCATCATAGGTATCGCTGGCTTCATCTGTTTCAGTTCCCGATTTATTTTTATTAAAGGGACGAACATCTGCAAATTCCCCTTCACTCATCCATCGGCCTCTAACGTCTTGTGTAACGATGATATAGTTTTCTCTTGTATAATATTTCCAGTATCGATCCCATAGTCTTGCATTAAAAGCAGTTCCATACGGCGCACAGGAGTAAGGTGTTCTCGTCATCAGTATAGGATGCTTTTCACTTTTATCCTTTGGCATATAAATGGAAGTAAAGAGCTTTACACCATCCCGCATAGGAATGTATTGCTCAATCTTAGTATAGTTATCTTTTATCCAGGCAGAATCCTGTTCATGTTGGGCTGACAGAAGATTTACAAAAAGCAGTAGTAGAAGTGAAGTCAGTATTTTTCGCATAGATGTTATTTTGATGCTTTAAATTTACTGATTCTAACTGCAATAACTTTTTTATTATGCAAACAAATACGGATACCATCACAAAATTTTATACAGCCTTTCAAAAACTGGATTATCAAACGATGAATAGTTGCTACAGCAATGATATTGTATTTAATGACCCGTTGTTCGGGTTATTGCGGGGCGATGAGGCAAAGTATATGTGGGAAATGCTTTGTAAAAATGCAAAAGACTTTTCGCTTACTTTTTCCAATATTGAATTGCTGGATGAGGAATATGCTACCTGCAATTGGGTAGCTACTTATACTTTTTCAAAAACCGGCAGGAGAGTGGTGAATCATATCAAGGCTTATATGTTGCTGAAGGATGGATTGATTGTTGAACATAGCGATGCATTTAAAGTAAGTAAATGGGCATCGCAAGCTTTAGGATTTAAAGGAGTTTTATTGGGTTGGTCGGGATATATGAAGAAAAAGATACAGCAGAATGCGAGAAAGAATCTGATAAAGTTTATAGAGAAAAAAACAAGTGAATAGTGAATTGTCAGTAGTGAACAGATTCTGTAACTATAAAGTCCCATTGACTATTCACTATTCACTATTCACTACTGACTATTCAACAATTAATCTTCTAGAACTCCGAACTTCCCTGCATTCACATCTGCAATTGCCTCTTGCACTTCCTTCATTGTATTCATTAGAAATGGACCATACTGTGCAATTGGTTCATCAATTGGTTCGCCAGATAGGACCAACAATATTGTGTCTTCGCTTGCCTTAATGGAAATCAGCTCACCTTCATTACCAAATAAAACAAAATGATCGGCTTGTGCTGTTTCATTATTAATAGTTACACTTCCCTCTACCACTAAAATGCCTGTATTATATGTTGCAGGAAATTTAAAATCGATTTCTGCATCCATTTTCAACCTTGCATTATACATTTGTATGGGTGTGAATGTAGATGCTGCTCCTTTTGCATTATCATATTCACCTGCAATAATCTCAATTACGCCTTTGTTGTCGGATAATTGATATTTGCCCATCATTTTATTAGTGATCTCCTGGTATTTAGGGGCCGTCATTTTATATTTAGCTGGAAGATTTACCCAAAGCTGAACCATTTGAAACATACCACCTTCTTTGGCAAAAGTTTCTTCATGATATTCTTTATGTAACAAACCTGATGCTGCCGTCATCCATTGCACATCGCCTTGGCCAATTATGCCGCTGTTGCCAGAACTGTCATGATGAGCAATTCTTCCATGATAGGCAATCGTTACGGTTTCAAACCCACGATGCGGATGAACGCCTACACCTCTTGGTTTATCAGTTGGTGGAAATTCCACTTTAGAATTATAATCCATTAAAAAGAATGGACTCATTCTTTGCTTCGATATTCTTCCACCTGGGAAAAACCCATGAACTCTGAATCCATCACCTACCATATGTGCTGCAGGAGGTGGAATAATCGCTTCGATTTTTTTTATAGTACTCATATTATCTCCTTTTAAAATATTAATGGAACTTCCATTAGTAATATTTCTGCATTTGCATCTGCTTTTATTTCTAATTTGTCGGTAGCAGATATTGCCAATCCGTCTCTTCTATTCAATTCTTCTCCATTAATAGTTACATCACCTTCTATCACAAATACATAAATGCCGTTGCCATCTTTTTTCAAATTATAGGTTGTTGTAAAACCTTTATCCATTTTTCCTAAACTAAACCATGCATCTTGGTGAATTTGTACACCACCATCATTAGTTCCCACAGGAGATACAACAGTTAAAAGTTTATTATGCTTGTCGGAATCAGTAAAACTTTTTTGATCGTAACGAGGCGTTACATTTTTCTTATTAGGAAAAACCCATATCTGAAAGAACTTTACTTCTTTATCATGGTTCTTATTCTTTTCGCCATGCTGTATACCTGTTCCGGCACTCATTGCCTGTATATCGCCTTGGCGGATAACCTGAGTGTTTCCCATATCGTCTCTATGTTCTAAATCTCCAGAAGTGGGAATTGAAATTATTTCCATGTTATCATGCGGATGTGTACCGAAACCCATGCCGCCAGAAACAGTATCGTCATTTAGTACTCTTAATGCACCAAAATGAATTCTTTCCGGATCATGATAACCTGCAAAGCTAAATGTGTGATACGAATCTAACCATCCATGATTAGCATGACCTCTTGTATTGGCCTTGTGAAGAATGGTGTTCATAATAAACTCCTTTTTATTTTATGTTTATAAAAATTAAATAGATACTTTTTCTTCAACTAATTTTTCTGCCAACCAGAAAAATTCAGTTATAAAATTATGAACAGCATTCTGGAAGCTTTCATCAATCAGTTCACCGTGCTCATTGAATTTTTTATCAACCGCAGGTGTTATCAGCAAATAAGGTGATGCAATTCCAAATAAAGCAGGAACCAATTGCAATAATTGTTGTGATGCTCTCATACCGCCCATTGCGCCTGGAGATGCAGTTACAATTCCAAAAGGCTTATGGTTTCTTTTTGGAAAATGATCCAGCAAATTTTTTAAAGCAGGAGAGTAGCTGCCGTTATACTCCGGGGTTACTAAAATATAAGCATCTGCATCAAAAATTCTTTTTGCTAATGGTTGGAATTCTGCAGGTGCTTTATCAACCGATACCCAAACGGATTGAACAGGAGGAATTGTCCAGTCTTTCATATCAATTATATCAACTTCATGCTCTGTTGTTTCTTTAATTTGGTTTTTAAGATGCATTGCAACTCTTCTTGTTACACTATTGATTCTTGGGCTTCCTGATATTATTTCTATTTTCATTTTCTTGATTTTATTTTCAAAGTTACAAAATCAATGTTTAAACATCAAATTTTATTTCCAGCGGATTTGTTAATGTTGTTTTTGGTGGTTTTTGAAAGGGAAACGGTTAATTTCGGCTTGCTAAATTAAAACAATGGTAAACAGAAGAAAGTTCATCAAAGCGTCTGCACTCAGTTCAATGGCATTATCCTTCGGTAAAGTTGCAGCATGTAACAGCCAATCCTTTCCGGTAAAAGGAAAAGCTGTGGTTATTTCCACTTGGGATGCTGGATTGAGAGCTAATAAAGCGGCCTGGGAAGTATTGAAAGATGGTGGTAGAGCATTAGATGCTGTAGAAAAAGGAGTAATGGTAACAGAAAATGAACAAAACTGTTGTGTAGGATTAGGCGCCAATCCAGATAGAGATGGTTTTGTAACATTGGATGCATGCATTATGGATGAGTTTTCTAATTGTGGTAGCGTAGCATTTTTGGAAAGAATAAAACATCCTGTTTCCGTGGCAAGAAGAGTAATGGAAAAAACACCGCATGTAATGTTAGTAGGAAGCGGCGCACAACAATTTGCGGTAGCAGAAGGATTTCCATTGGAAGAACAAAAACTTTCCCCTGATGCACAAAAGAATTATGATAACTGGTTAAAGAAATCTGAATATAAACCACCTGCCATAAATGTTGAATCTAAACAAGGTCATGGGCCATTTGCACCATATAAATTAGAGAATGGAGAATGGAATCATGATACAATTGGAATGATAGCAATGGATGCCAATGGAAACCTAAGTGGTAGTTGTACTACCAGCGGTGCCGGTTTTAAAATGCGGGGACGTTTGGGAGATTCTCCCATTATTGGTGCCGGATTATTTGTAGATAATGAAGTGGGAGCTTGTACAGCAACGGGACAAGGGGAAGATGTAATCCGTGTTGCTGGTTCGCATACAGTAGTGGAATTAATGCGGCAAGGTTTATCGCCAGAAAAAGCATGCAAGACTGCCATTGAAAGAATTATGCGGATTAAAGGAGAGAAAGCAAAAGATATTCAGGTCGGCTTTCTTGCTGTTAATAAGAAGGGAGAAGTTGGTGCATTTGCAATACACAAAGGATTTAGTTATGCAATTAAAACAAATAGCGTTGAAGAAATGGTGAATTCAAAATACATAATGGAGTAGAATGAATGATAAAAAATATATAATCGAAATTGCAACATCAGATTTTGCAACAACAAAATCAGCTGTAGAAGGTGGAGCAGACAGGATTGAACTTTGTGCCAACCTTGCTGAAGGAGGAACTACACCATCACTCGGAACATTAAAACAGTGTAGAGAAAATTTTAATGTTGCTTTATCTCCAATTATACGACCAAGAGGTGGCGATTTCCTTTATACAAAAGATGAATACGAAATTATGTTGCTGGACATAAAACTATGTAAACAGCTCGGCTGTGATGGGGTAGTGATTGGATTGCTGAACATGGACGGTACTATTGATATGGTAAGAACTGCTCAGCTAATTGAGACTGCTTATCCCTTGGGTGTAACTTTTCACCGGGCATTTGACAGATGTAAAGATCCTTTTGTAGCGTTGGAACAATTAATTGAAATTGGCTGTGAAAGAATTCTTACTTCCGGGCAGCAGCCTTCTGTTGTAGACGGGGTAGATATGGTTGCTGAATTAAATAGAATTGCAGATGACAGAATTATTATAATGCCAGGCAGCGGTGTAAGAAAAGAAAATATTAAAATGCTGGCAGAGAAAACCGGTTGTACGGAGTTTCATTCATCATTAAGAAGCAAGGAGACAAGTAAAATGAGTTTTATTCATTCTGGGTTTAAAGATTCGGCGGAGAGCTATACTAATAATGCAATCTCATCAGCTGAAGTAAAGGAGTTGAGAAATGCGTTGATTTTTTAAATTTTCAGTGATTTCATATACCCCGCATTAACCTCTACAGCATTCAATGGCGTAGTACCCGCATAATATTCTTGCTCAACAATAAAATGCTTCATGCCATTTTCCTTTGCTGTTTTTAAAACAGATGGCCAGTTAATAGAACCGGTGCCAAGGTCAACTGAATTTTGGCTATTATTTGTTCCTGGTGTTTTGCTGCGGTCTTTAACATGGCAAAGACGAAACCTATTTTTATATTTTTTCAGCCATGCTTCAATATCCTCCCCGGCAGTGGCTACCCAATACATATCGAGTTCAAAATCTACCAATGATGCATCAGTATTATTCATCATTACATCTTGTGGCAGTTGTCCGTCTATTGGTTTAAAAGAATAATCATGATTGTGATAGGCAAAGCGGATTCCGTTACTCTTACATATTTCACCTTTTTTATTAAAGTTGTCAGCCGCTTTTTTGTAATCATCCATTGATTTTTGTGGGCCTAACCAAGGGCAAATCAAATATTTCAAACCGATAGCAGCAGCTTCGTCAGCTTTCTTTTCAAAATCTTTATTAATATCTGCGTGACTGGCAACAATCTTCATCCCTAAATCATCCATATATTTTTTAAAATCGATATTGCTCATTCCCCAAAACATTCCATTTGGCCCTTCATAACTTTCAATTTGCTTATAGCCAAATCCGGCTATTTGTTTTAATACACCTTTAGGGTCTTTGGGCATATCATCCCGCAGTGTATATAGTTGAATTCCGAAGTCACCGATTTTTCCTGGTTTGTTACAGGCATCTAATAGCGATAAACCACTCATATTAGCAAGCATTAATCCACTAGTAATACTTCCTGATGTTTTTATGAATTTTCTTCTATTGTACGACATAAACTTTTAATTTAATTATTCAGCCCAAGCTTTATCACCTTTTGCATAGGGAAAGGCTCCGTCATATTTACCAGGTACCGGCATATGCCGTAATGTTTCAGTCATGCCTGTTTTGGAAGAGAAGAAGCCAAGTAATGTCAATTGCTTCATCATAGTGTAATAATGACGAGGGGATGAAACAAAATCGTAAGGTTTTTTCTTAGCTGCAAATTCTTCCCGCTGCGGTTTATCTTTTTCTGACACTGCTTTGTCAAATTCTTTTGCTTCTTTTTCAAGACTCACTAAAAATGCATGACGTTCCTCAGATATACAATCCATGAAGGATTTATTGGTTGCTTTTGTACAAGCATCATCTAATGTGCTGATACCTTTCATAAAAGCATCTTGTTGCTCTTGTGTATAACAATCAGTCACCATTACTTTCATAAACTCACCAACTTTTGCAGCTTTGGCACCAGGTGTTGTTGTAGCTGGAATTATTGTTTCACCAATTTCATCGAGCAAAGCAATATTGGTAGCGGTAAAACCTGCATCGGCTTTTGCTCCGGTTTTACAACCGGTTAAAAAAACTTCACCGCCAATTACTACACCACCAGTAAGAACGGCAATCATTTTTAAAAGTTCTCTGCGATCCATATCTAAAAAATTATTCGTTACAAATTTTGGTTTTCGAACTATGCTGAGTAAAGAACCGAACGTACAAGAGTGCGACGCAACAAAGATGCTAGTACCACAGTTGCTGGGCTCATAAATTTCCTTTTTTCAATTCGTTTACTGAAAACTCTGCTGCTCTTGCTGTTAATGCCATATAAGTTAATGATGGGTTTACGCAGCTTGCACTTGTCATACAAGCACCGTCAGTTACAAAAACATTTGTTGCATCCCAAACCTGGTTATTACCATTAAGTACAGATGTTTTTGGGTCACGGCCCATACGGGCTGTTCCCATTTCATGAATGCCCATTCCTACTTCGTATCCAGCATCGTAGGTATTTACATTTTTTACTCCCGCAGCTTCCAGCATTTCTTTCGCATCATTTTGCATGTCTTCCCGCATCTTTATTTCATTTTCTTTGATCTCAACATCCATATCAAGAACCGGCAAGCCCCATTTATCTTTTACATTTTTATTAAGTGTTATTTTGTTTTCATGATAAGGTAGCATTTCTCCGAAACCCGTTAGTCCCATATGCCAGTTGTCACGGGGTATGCTCATTGCCTCTTTTAAGTCTGCACCGATTGTAAATTCAGCTACTTCAGCACCCCGGCCTCTGCCTGCGCCACCTTGGTATCCAAAACCTCTTACATAATCTCTTTTATCATCATAATAATTTCTGAATCTTGGCAAATAAATTCCTGAAGGACGACGGCCATATTCATATTTATCACTAAAGCCCTCCACTGTGCCGCCTGCACCTGTGCGAAAATGGTGATCCATTACATTATGTCCCAATTCTCCGCTGCTGCTACCTAATCCATCAGGCCAGATATCGGTTGCAGAATTCATTAACACCCATGTTGAATTGAATGAAGATGCACAGAGAAAAACAATTTTTGATTTGAATTCGTAAGTTTTGTTATCAGTCGTATCAATAATTTCGACACCAGTTGCTTTTTTTGTGTCCTTATTATAATTCACTTTTGTTACCAATGAAAAAGGGCGGAGTGTTAAATTGCCTGTTGCCATAGCAGCAGGAAGTGTTGCTGATTGAGTACTGAAATATGCACCAAAAGGACAACCTCGCCAACAACGATTACGATATTGGCAATTCGTACGATTATTATGCGGCACCGTAATGTTGGCAGTACGGCCAACGGTCAGTATTCTTTTATTATTGTAGTGCTTCTTTAGTTTTTCTCTTATATCTTTTTCTACAATATTTAAATCCATAGGAGGCATAAAATCACCATCAGGTAAAACATCCAAACCTTCTTTCATGCCTTGTATACCAGCAAATCTTTCTGCATAGCCATACCAGGATGCCAAATCTTCATAACGGATGGGCCAATCAACGCCATGTCCATCTTTTTGATTTGCTTCAAAGTCTTCTTTATTCCAACGATAACTATGACGGCCCCACAATAATGAACGGCCACCAACATGATAACCCCGAAACCAGGAGAAGGGTTTTGTTTCGGTATATGGAGAATCTTTATCACTTGCCCACATATCGAGTACAACTTCATTTAAAGGATAATCTCTTTTTAATTTTGGATAATCTTCAATCATCTTTTGTGTACGTCCACCACGGTGAGGGAATTCCCAGGATTCTTTATTTGCATTTACATAATCTTTTACATGTTCTATATCCCGGCCTCTTTCCAATAATAAAACTTTGAGACCTTTCTCTGTAAGTTCTTTCGCAGCCCAGCCACCGCTGATACCAGAGCCAACTACAATTGCGTCATAAGTATTATCTGCCATGTCTTCTTGAATATTTAAGATTGAATATTAATTATTTTATACGTCACAGATTTTTATTGCTTTTTTAAGTGCTGCTATCTTATCAGAATTTTCCTTTCCACTGGGAATAAACTCCTGCGCCACATATCCCTTATATCCTGTTGCAATTATTGCTTTCATGATTGCGGGATAATATAATTCCTGCGATTCATCTATCTCATGCCGTCCCGGTACACCAGCAGTATGATAATGACCAAAATATTGATGGTTGTTTTGTATTGTTCTGATAACATCGCCTTCATTTACCTGCATATGGTAGATGTCGTATAATATCTTAAAATTTTCTGAACCAATTTTCTTGCAAAGATCTACGGCCCATTTTGTATTATCTGCCATATAATCTTTATGATCTACTTTGCTGTTGAATACTTCAATCTGTATAGTTACTCCGTTTTTTTCTGCCAAACCTATTACTTGTTTAATGCCTTCAGACATGTTATTCATGCCTGTTTCATCGTCTATGCCTTTTCTGTTTCCACTAAAGCATATTAAATTTTTATAACCGGCAGCAGCAACTAATGGAATGGCTTCTGAAAAGTTTTTTATTAACTCAGGATGAAAGGATTTGTTATTCCAACCTTCGGTTAAACTTATTTTTCCGTTAGTGTAGCACATGGAACAAGTAATACCATGTTTTTGAATAGTTGGCCAATCTTTGGGTGCAAGTAAATCAATAGCTTTTACACCCATTTTTTTTACCATTGCACACATTCCTTCCAATCCTAAAAAATTATATGTCCATAAACAAACAGAGTGATTGATATTTCCTTTGAGTTTCGGAATATCTTCATTCACAATGTCAGCAGGGGCAGATTTACCAGTTAACGAAATACCAGCAAGCCCAGCACTTAATAATGATATGGCTTTTCTTCTTTTCAATTTTGTGTTTGCACTGTTTTTTTATCGTTTTTAAAAAATATCATAAATAGTAAAGAAACGCCGGCAGCAAACAAGCAAGGATATATCCAGATGGTTTGCCAGTTATGGTTTATCACTTTTCCAGCAGCATCAGTGATTGCATAACTACCGACAATTTTTCCGGCTGCCCAGAAACCGATATACATACCAACTCCATAAGTTGCCAATGTAATCAAGCCTTGTGCAGATGAACGAACTCTTTCGCCTGCTTTATGATCTGTATAAATTTGTCCGGTAACAAAAAAGAAATCATAACATATGCCGTGTAATATTATTCCGAAGTAGAGCATCCATAAACCGCTGTTCATATCTCCATAAGAAAATAATAAATAACGCAATACCCAAGCAAACATTCCTATCAGCAACATCTGCTTAACACCAAATCGTTTAAAGAAGAAAGGCATCAGAAATAAGAAAACTGTTTCCGCTACTTGTCCGAGTGTCATTTTTCCAGCGGCACCTACCATGCCTGATTCATTTAAGAAAAGATTTGCCTGGCCATAATAAAATGCAAGTGGAATACAAATCAATATAGATGCAATAAAAAATATGAGATAGTTTTTGTCTTTCAAGATTTTCAACGCATCCAATCCAAGTACTTCTGAAATGGATACTTTTTGACCGGCTTTTGGCGGAGGTGTATTGGGTAAAAAGAAAGAATAGACACCAAATAGGGCAGAAGTAGCAGCGGCTACTTTATAGGTAATTGAAAGAGATTCTGGATTATTTTCCCATGCCATCCATTGTATAATCGCACCTGCAACTATCCATCCAATGGTTCCCCACATTCTTAATCCGCTGAATTGTTTTTCTGCACTGGTTACTTGTTTCAATGCAATTGCATTGACTAATGCCAGCGTTGGCATGTAAATAATCATGTAAATAAGTAAAAGACTGTAAAATGAGCCGAATGTAGTTTGTGTAGTTATATAATAAAGCAAACCTGCGCCAGCTAAATGTAAAACACCAAGAATCTTTTGTGCAGCGAAAAATTTGTCGGCAATCATTCCAATAATAAAAGGAGCAATGATTGCACCTAAACATTGTGTACCGTAGGCAAGTCCCGTTTGGCCGTCCGTTGCTCCAATATTTCCCTTGGTTAAGTAAGTGCCCATTGTTACAAACCAGATGCCCCAGACAAAGAAATTAAAAAACATCATGGAAGAGAGCTGAACTCTGGTAGTAAGTTTCATAATCAAGCCTTATTAGATTATTGTAAGTTTTTCAAAAAAAACCGTTAGAAAACTAAATGTACTATTTTTAATAACAGATTCATGTATCATCAACACATATTTTACCAGATACATATTCACATCAATTGTAATAATGACAGACAGAAAAATAAGAATGGGAATGATTGGCGGCGGACCGGGTGCATTTATCGGTGCAGTACATCGTATGGCAGCAAATCTTGATGGAGATATAGAACTGGTAAGCGGCTGTTTTAGCAGCGATCCCAAAAAATCAAAACAAGCAGGTAAAGAATTGCACTTGTCTGCATTAAGGGTATATGCTTCATACAAAGACATGATAAGGCTTGAGAAAAATCTACCTGATAACGAGAGAATCGATTTTGTAAGTATCGTAACGCCAAATCATTTACATTTTGAACCAGCTAAGCTTGCGTTAGAGAATGGTTTTCATGTGGTGCTGGATAAGCCAATGACACTTACATTAAAAGAAGCGAATCAATTAAAGGAGATTGCACTAAAAAATGATAGACTAATTTGTCTAACGCATACCTATACTGGCTACCCAATGATAAAACAAGCCAGACAAATGATAAAGAAGGGATTGTTTGGCACAATAAGAAGAATAGTAGTGGAATATCCACAAGGCTGGCTTAGTACTGCTTTGGAAAATACTGAACAGAAGCAAGCCGCCTGGAGAACAGATCCGAAACGAAGCGGCATTGCAGGGGCAATGGGAGATATTGGCACTCATGCATTCAATCTCGCAGAATACGTTTCAGGACTTTCAACAACAAAAATATGTGCAGATCTGAATACAGTTGTGAAAGGAAGAAAGTTGGATGATGATGGAGCAGTGTTATTGAAATTTGACAACGGAGCAAGTGGTGTATTATTTGCAACGCAAATTGCCGCTGGTGAAGAGAATAATATAAAACTGAGAGTGTACGGAGAAAAGGGAGGTATCGAATGGAAGCAGGAAGATGCAAATTCATTATTAGTTAAATGGCTTAGTAAGCCAACAGAAATTTATAGAACTGGTAATGATTATCTGAATTCTTTTGCAAAGCATAATACAAGAACTCCTGCAGGACACCCGGAAGGTTATTTAGAAGCATTTGCTAACCATTACAGAAATTTTGCATTAACATTAAAAGCAAAATTGAATAATAGAAAAGCGAAAGCAGAGAGTCTTGATTTTCCAAATGCAGATGATGGAATAAGGGGCATGGCATTTATTGAAAATGTTGTAGCTTCCTCAAAAGCGAAAGAGAAGTGGTCAGACTTTAAGGTTTAATAAAAACAATTTTCACAATATGACAACGATCAAAGGGCCGGGTATTTTTCTTGCTCAGTTTTTAGGAGATAAAGCTCCTTATAATAGCTTAAAGGCAATTTGTGCATGGGCAGAAGAACTGGGTTATAAAGCCGTACAAATACCAACATGGGATAGCCGTTGTATTGATTTGCAAAAAGCAGCCGAAAGCAAAACCTATGCAGAAGAAATAAAAGGAATTGTAAATGATAGTGGATTGGAAATTTCAGAACTGTCAACACATTTGCAAGGGCAGCTAGTTGCTGTTCATCCTGCATATGATACATTGTTTGATGGCTTTGCACCGGAAAAATTACGAGGCAATCCTAAAGCAAGAACTGAATGGGCGGTACAACAATTAAAATACGGAGCGAAGGCGTCTCAGAACATGGGTCTAACTGCACATCCAACATTTAGCGGTTCTTTAATGTGGCATACATTTCATCCATGGCCGCAACGACCTGAAGGATTGGTGGAAGAAGGATTTAAAGAATTAGGAAAAAGATGGATGCCGATTTTAAATTATTTTGATGAATGTGGTGTAGACATTTGTTATGAAATTCATCCCGGCGAAGATTTATTTGATGGTATTACTTATGAAATGTTTTTGAAAGAAGTAAATAATCATCCAAGAGCTTGTTTGTTATATGATCCCTCGCATTTTGTTTTGCAGCAATTAGATTATATACAATACATAGATCATTATCATGAAAGAATTAAAGCATTTCATGTAAAAGATGCTGAGTTTAACGCAACAGGAAAGCAAGGAACATTTGGCGGCTATCAAAGTTGGGCAAATAGAGCAGGTCGTTACCGTAGTCCAGGCGATGGTCAGGTTGATTTTAAAACTATCTTTAGTAAACTGACGCAATACGATTATAGTGGTTGGGCGGTAATGGAATGGGAGTGTTGCCTCAAACATCCTGAAGACGGAGCAAAAGAAGGATCACAATTTATTCAGCAGCACATTATCCGTGTTACTGACAAAGCATTTGATGATTTTGCAGGTGCAAAAAATGATGAAAATACAAACCGGAAAATATTAGGATTGGGTTCGGTTTAATAAATTAAGTAAATTGCATTTAAAATTTATAATTATGAAAAAAATCATTTTATCTTTTGGATTAGGCTTATTACTGATTTCCTGCGGAGATAGCGGGGATAAAAAGACGACAGAAGAGCCAAAGGAAGAAGCTAAAACAGATGTGCCTGCAACTACTGATCTGTCCAGTAATCCTGATTATCAAACTGGGCTTGGATTAATTGCGAAAAGTGACTGTCTTACCTGTCATAAGGTTGATGAAGCTTTAATTGGTCCTTCTTACAGGGATGTTGCAAATAAGTATGCAAGCCTTTCAGATACCATTGTAACACATCTTGCCGGAAAAATAATCAATGGTGGTTCTGGTGTTTGGGGTGAAGTTGCAATGACAGCACATCCAACTGTTTCTCAAGAAGATGCAAAAGCGATGGTTAAATATGTCTTGTTACTGAAAAAATAGAATGAATGTATAGAGTATTTTTTATTGCAATCCTTATGATTGCATTTTCATCCTGCAATTCTTCAAAAGTAATAATGCAAGAAAACCAATTATCAACTGAAGAAAAATATGATGGTTGGAAATTAATGTTCGATGGAAAAACTACAAAAGGCTGGCATAAATATGGCGGCAATCCTGTAGGTTCGGCCTGGAAAATTAAAAATGAAGTTCTATACCTAGATACTACAGTAAAAGAAAACTGGCAGATAAAAAATGGTGGTGATATAGTAAGCGATGAAGAATATGAAAATTTTCATTTAAAATTAGAATGGAATATTGCCAAAGATGGAAACAGTGGAATTATATTTTATATACATGAGGACAAGTCAAAATACAACTGGCCTTGGGAAACAGGACCTGAAATGCAGATACTGGATAATAATGGCCATCCTGATGCAAAAATAATTAAGCATAGGGCTGGTGACTTATACGATCTTATTTCTATATCAAAAGAAAATGTAAAGCCGCCGGGAGAATGGAATACTGCCGAAATAAAATGCGTAAATGGGAAACTAGATTTATTGCTGAATGGAGAAAACGTAGTGTCAACAGCTATGTGGGATGCGGCCTGGAAAAAAATGGTAGCCGGAAGTAAATTTAAAAATATGCCCGGTTTTGGAACTTATAAGAAAGGAAGAATAGGATTACAAGACCATGGTAATGAAGTACAGTTTAGAAATATAAAAATCAGAAGGCTTTAATACTTTATTTATATTAAAAAGATTGGCACATTGCATAGCAATTAGCATCTTCAATAATTTAAAGCTTTTTGAAATTAATCTACCGTTGTAATTTTTAAAACATTGGTCTGCAAGTGCAGGTCAACCGGAGTACTTCCTGTATTGATTACGATATCTCCTGTTTTCAAAAATTTTCTTTCTTTCAAAATATCAATCTGGTCGAAAATAATATCATCTAAACTTTCTTCCTCATCGTAATAAAAAGCTCTTACGCCCCAGCTTAGTGTAAGCTGATTAACTAGGCTTTTCTCTTTTGTAAAAATATACAATGGTGATTTTGGCCTGTAGCTACTTAAAACAAATCCTGTATAGCCACTTTGAGTCATTCCAAGTAATGCGTCAGCATTCACATCTTTTGCCAGTTTACATGCATTATAACAAATTGCATCACTTAAAAAAGAAGGAGAGTGTGGCTGTGGTACCAATTCATCTTCTCTATTATAGTTATAACCTGATTTTTCAACTTCAAGTATAATCTTTCGCATTGTTTCAACAACCAAAATAGGATGTTCGCCAGCTGCAGTCTCAGCACTAAGCATTACAGCGTCAGCACCTTCAATAACAGCATTTGCTACATCAGTAATTTCGCTTCTGTTTGGTTTATTAAGTTCAATCATACTCTCCATCATCTGCGTGGCAACAATTACTGGCTTTGCCCTGTGGATACACATTCGGATGATTTGCTTTTGTAACAATGGAATTTTTTCAACAGGTAGTTCAACGCCGAGGTCTCCACGGGCAATCATTACAGCATCAGACTCTACAATAATATCTCTTAAATTTTCAAGTGCCTCAGGTTTTTCTATTTTAGAAATAATCTTTGTTTTACTGTTTCTAGCTTCTAACCTTTTTCTGAGTCCTTCTAAATCTTTTACACTTCGCACAAATGATAAGGCAACCCAATCCAATTTTTGGTCAATGATAAATTCAAGATCTTCTACATCTTTTTCAGTTAGTGCCGGCAATGAAATTTTAGTGTCAGGTAAGTTTATTCCTTTTTTTGAAGAAAGGATACCACCCATTGTTACTTCAACTTGAACATCATTATTGGCAAGAATTTGTTTCACTTTTACTTCCAGCTTTCCATCATTAATTAGAATTGTATTGCCAATCGTTACATCCTGATGAAGATTAGTATAGGAAACATAAATTCTTTCCTTCGTACCTATTACTTTTTCGTTGGTAAATGTCAGAATATCACCTGGTTTAATTTGCATTTCACCACCTTCAATCTCGCCTACTCTTAATTTTGGGCCTTGTAAATCGCCAAGTATTGAAATATTAAAAGGTTCAGTTTTATTTATTTTCCTGATATGTTCAATGATACTGGCTTTATTTTCATGTGTGCCATGAGAAAAATTTAAACGAAAAACATTCACTCCTGCCTTCACTAACCCAAGAAGCTTTTCATATGTGTCACAAGCAGGGCCTACGGTTGCAACAATTTTTGTTTTATGCGTTTTGTGTGCAATAGCGGCTTCCCGATCCATTGATTCATGATAATACTTCTTTGAGTGTTTTGCCATTTTCTATACTTGTTTTAGTACGATTTTATTTGAGATTATTTTATGAAGCCAGTATCTTAACGATCTTCATCCATTCTTCACTTATTTTACCTTTGTTCTTCACTGCACTCTCCAACGGAATGTAATTCATTTTGTTGTTTTGAATTCCTACAAATACATTGTGACGGCCTTCTAGTAATGCTTCCACAGCATGATAACCCATACGACTGGCAATTAATCTGTCAATACAGGTAGGGGAGCCTCCACGTTGTATATGGCCGAGTATACAAACTCTTATTTCTGCCTTCGGGAGTTTTTCTTTCAATATTTTCTGCACCTGATTTGCTCCACCAAAGTCATCACCCTCTGCAACAACAATCAGGTTTACTAATTTTTTGCGACGTTCTTTCTCCAATAAGGATTTGATAATTGCATCCATATCTGTTTTTCGCTCAGGTATCAAAATATTTTCTGCACCTGTTGCTATGCCGCTATGCAATGCAATATAGCCAGCATCTCTTCCCATTACTTCAATAATGAAAATGCGGTCATGTGCATCCATTGTATCTCTTATCTTATCAATTGCCTCCACCGCAGTATTCACTGCAGTATCAAAACCAATTGTAAAATCAGTTCCTTGAATATCCTTATCAATCGTACCGGCTATTCCTATACAAGGGATATCAAATTCGTTACTGAAATTTACTGCACCACGAAATGATCCATCGCCACCAATTATAATAAGGCCATCTATTTCTCTTTTTTTCAAATTATCATATGCCTTTTTCCTTCCCTCGTATTCAAAAAATTCTTTACACCTTGCTGTTTTTAAAATAGTGCCGCCTCTTTGTATAATATTCGCAACTGAACGGGAGTCCATCCTGAAAATATCATCTTCAATTAATCCCTGAAAACCCCGCATTATTCCATATACTTCTAATCCATGATAATTGCCCGTACGAACTACTGCCCGAACTGCTGCATTCATGCCGGGGGAGTCTCCACCAGAAGTCAAAACCCCGATTTTCGAAACTTTCTTTTCCATTTTTTTGTTTAAAAGAGGTCAAAAATAAGCAATTGTTCTCAATGTGTAATTATTACACACTAACGTTAATTTGTATAAAATACGAATATACGATTGTGAATGACAGCGGCTCTTCGAAATACCCTTTTGTACGGATGTATCAAGGTTAAATCATTTTTAATTTAGATGTATAATTTTTATTATGAAAAAGACCTTAACCTTTCTATTACTAATTTACTCAATTATTTGTTTGGCTCAACCAGATACTTCAAGAGTATTACGAGGATTTCCTATCACAGATTATATTATTGATCTGACGGATAGTTCAAAACTTGTACAAATCGAAATGCCGGATGAAATTAAACTGGTAGAAAAGCAAATAGGATTATTGTACGGTGTGTATGATGGAAATAGGGAAGTGACTGTACAAAAAGGCTATGGCAAATGTCAACTTATTAAAGGGAATTATTATTATTTCGCTATTGGTAACAATGAAAGTAAGTATCAAATTAAAGAAGGGGATCTGCTATACACATTCATGGCGAAAACAAATATTTATGATGGAATTCTTCCAAAATTAGCTTCTCATTTTATCAGGTTACAAGATGTTTATGAAGAACCGTTTTATGACCGATACCTTATCTTTTTGAAATGGACAAAAACTGATGAAGAGAAAATTCTTGATTCAATTATTAGCGATATAAAATTTACTGGGAATTATTTTATTGAAAACAATCCGTCCATTGACAAGACAATAACTACAGGTAAATATGCTGGTAAAAAAACATTAAATGTAATGACAGAGTGTAGCAAAACTGACTTGATTTATTTTTTCAACTATATAATTGCCCGTCCAAGGTTGTATGCAGGTAAAGAATGGAAAGTGTCTGAAATATTCGCCACTTGGCTATCAGAAGGTGCGCCAATGGTACTTTCAGAATGATTTACTTCATATCCTAAAAACCCTTCTGTATTGGAGTTTTTTTATTGGCAATACTTGCTATAACTTTAGCAGCATAATTATTTTTATGAAAAAACTGCTTTCTCTTTCAATTATGATAATACCCTGCATAGCATTAGCCCAAGTGCAATATCCTACAACTAAAAAATCTGATATTGTTGAAGACTACCATGGAACAAAAGTGGCTGACCCTTATAGATGGTTGGAGGACGATAATAGTGAAGAAACAAAGGCTTGGGTTGCTGCGCAAAATAAAGTAACAGATGATTACCTGGCTACAATCCCGTTTAGAAATAATGTTAAAAAAAGATTAGAAGAACTGTGGAATTATCCAAAGTATTCTTCGCCATTTAAAGAGGGAGAGTATTATTATTTCTTTAAGAATGATGGACTTCAAAATCAAAGTGTAGCTTATCGGCAAATGGGACTCGACGGTAGCCCTGAAGTTTTTCTTGATCCAAACAAGCTGTCAGATGATGGTACAGCGGCATTGGCAGGTATTAGTTTTTCTAAAACTAGTAAATACCTTGTTTATTCAGTATCGCAATCGGGCAGCGATTGGCAAACTGGTTACATAATGGATGTAAAGACTAAAAAAAAAACTGGCGAGCAATTGAACTGGTTAAAATTTACTGGCTTTAGCTGGAAGGGTGATGACGGGTTTTACTATTCCCGGTATCCAGAACCAAAAGAAGGGGATGAGTTAAAGGGAAAAAATGAATCGTCGAAAGTATATTATCATCAACTTGGAACTACACAAACGGAAGATGTTTTGATATATGAAGACAAAGAACATCCTCTTCGGTTTGTCGGCGTTGGATTAACGGAAGATGAACGATTTCTGATTTTGTCTACATCTGAAGGAACAAGTGGAAGTGAAATATGGTATAAAGATTTGAAAGATCCATCACAAAAAGAATTCAGCTTATTGATACCTGGATTTACAACAGAACCAAGCATCGTTGATAATGTTGACGACAAACTTCTTTTATTGACAAACGAAGATGCACCTAATTACAAACTTGTATTAGTTGATCCAAAAAATCCTGCAAAGGAAAATTGGAAGTTAGTAATTCCAGAGAAAAAAGAAGTGCTACAAGGTGTAAGTACTGGAGGAGGAAGCCTTTTTTCTTCTTATTTGAAAGATGCATCTACAAGAGTTTATCAACATAGTTATGATGGTAAGCTTATAAGAAATATAGAGTTGCCGGGTATTGGAACTGCCGGTGGATTTGGTGGTAAAAAAGAAGAGAAAGAATTCTTTTATACGTTTACTTCATTTAATTATCCACCTACAATTTTCAGATATGATGTAGCGACTGGAAAATCTAGCTTGTTCAGAAAAACTGAAACAAAGTTTGATCCGACTGGTTATGAGACAAAACAAATTTTCTTCAAAAGCAAGGATGGAACAAAAGTTCCAATGTTTGTTTCACATAAAAAAGGTTTAAAACTTGATGGAACTAATCCTGTGCTTTTATATGGGTATGGTGGTTTTAATATTCCAATGACACCTGGCTTTAGTATTTCTAATGCTTTCTTTATGGAACAAGGAGGAGTGTATGTGCAAGTAAATCTTCGTGGAGGAAGTGAGTATGGAGAAGATTGGCATAAAGCAGGAATGTTGGAAAAAAAGCAAAACGTATTTGATGATTTTATTGGTGCTGCTGAAACGTTGATAAAAGAAAAATACACCAACAAAGATAAAATTGCAATCCGTGGAGGAAGTAACGGAGGCTTATTGGTTGGTGCTGCAATGACGCAACGTCCTGACTTATTCAAAGTTGCTATTCCACAAGTGGGAGTAATGGATATGTTGCGTTATCATAAATTTACTATTGGATATGCTTGGGCGGTTGAATACGGAAGTAGTGATAAAAAAGAGGACTTTGATTATTTATATAAATATTCTCCGGTTCATAATTTAAAATCGGGAATTAACTATCCGGCAACAATTGTAACTACTGCTGATCATGACGACAGGGTAGTACCGGCTCATTCATTCAAATTTGCAGCAGCATTGCAGGCAGTTCAAGCTGGTGCCAATCCAACATTGATCCGCATTGAAAGCAAGGCTGGACATGGTGCTGGAAAACCAACCAGTAAACAAATTGAAGAAGCAACAGATATCTGGAGTTTTACTATGCAAAATTTGGGCATGCAATATAAAGATCCGGTAAAAAAAGGATTCTAATTTCTATTAACATTAAATAAAAAACCCTGATTCTAAAAAGTTCAGGATATATTTTTATTTATATAATTATAATTTTAATGAATGCGAATTTTAGTTACAGGTGCTAATGGTTTTTTAGGCAATTATCTTATACCAGAGTTGTTAAAGAGAAAGTATGAAGTGATAGCAACTGGAAAAGGTAAATGCAGGATTAAAGTGACTGATACGTTTGTTTATGAAGAAATGGATTTTACAAATGTTCAATCCGTAAATCATGTTTTTTCTACATATAAACCTGAGGTTATCGTTCATGCAGGCGCAATAAGCAAACCTGATGAATGTGAGGAGAATAGAGAGCTTGCATTTGATATAAATACACAAGGGACAATTAATTTACTTAAAGCTGCTATACCTTTAAATAGCTTTTTTATTTTTATTTCAACTGATTTTGTATTTGATGGACTAAAAGGAATGTATAATGAAAAAGATAGTCCAACCCCGGTTAATTACTATGGGCAAACTAAATTATTAGCAGAAGAAAAAGTGAAAGAGTATGTTGGCGAATGGTGTATTGTTAGAACAGTTTTAGTTTATGGCAGGCCACAAATGGGGAGAGAAAATCTACTTACTTTGGTAAAGAAGAAAAATGAGAACGGAGAAGTTTTCAAAGTTTTTACAGATCAGTTAAGAACTCCAACCTATGTTGAAGATTTGGCATCGGCAATTATTTCAATAATTGATAATAAAGCGAACGGGATATTTCACATTTCCGGAGTAGATCAATTGTCTCCTTACGAAATGGTAATTAAAATGGCAGATTTGTTTGGCCTCAACAAAGAATTAATTCTTCCTATAAACCAAAATGATTTGAAAGAGAAAGCTCTCCGGCCGCCTTTCACCGGCTTTGATATTAGTAAGGCAAAAGCCTTATTAAACTATTCACCTGTATCATTTGATGAAGGCCTTAGAAAAACTTTCGAGATTAAAAATGAAAACTAACGCCAACTTTCAGATTTCTTGGTGAGCCAGGAGTATAATGTATTTCAGAAACAGGATCAATTTCGTTTCTCAATCTTGATTCCGTATCGAACTGTGCTTCTCTCCATTCATTATTTAAAATATTTTCTCCCGCCAATGTAAATTCAAATTTTTTAAACCGATATGATAAAACGACATCAGCCAGTAAATAACCTTCAGCTCTTACCGTGTTTGTTTCATTGGCTGGTCTGTTGTCAATAAAGCGATAGCGAAGTGAACCACTAAAACCATCTTTTGTTTTAGCAGTTAAGCCACCAATACTTGTAAATAATGGAGCCAATGGAATAAAATCTTCACCTTTTGCTACACCAATTGCTCTTGCTCTCGTAAGGTTCACATCCATATCAGCAAATAACCATTTATTAAACTGATATCTGGCAGAAACGTCAACACCCATTCTTCTTGAACGACCACTTGGCTCTACTACACCAGCATCACCTACATACACAAACTCTTGTTCAGATAGTAAATGCCACAAAGCAGCTTTAAGAACCAATGATTTGTTAGGCTTTAAAATCACACCAAGATCAGTTCCAAATACTTTTGGTAGAATTTTGTCTGCATCATTATTCAATATTACTCTTGTATCATTGGAGTGAAATCCTATTCCGTTATTCAAATAAATTTTGATTTTAGTATTAGGCGAATAACTAAGATTTAGCTTAGGACTAAACACCCCTTTTTTTGTTTTTGCAAAATCTGTTGCACCTACTAGTTCATCTTTGTATCGAAAAATAAAATGATCATATCTTAATCCGGCATTCAGATTTACTTTATCAGATAATTCGATGTCCTGATTTATATATAAAGAAGAATTCAATTCTTTTACATCGCCTTTTTGAATACTGTTGAAAAAAGTGGTACGGTTAGCTTTTGCCAATTCAATATCATTTATATTATCATATCGTATTCCACCACCAAAAGTAGTTGTGGCTTTGCTATTTCCTAATAGGTATGATTTTTCGGCTGTTGTATTATAGCCAAAAATATCTCTTTCCTCTGTTTGCCGTATCATATCGCCATTTATCTGGTCTTCCAAAAAGAAAGTGAAGTTGGAGTATAAATTAAATTTATAATGGCTGTAATAAAGCTGATCTGTTGTTTTCCAGTTACTTTTCCACTGTTTATTGAATTTGATATTAACATTGGTACGACTTGTATTTCCACCTTCTGTATCATCAATTGCACCAAAGCGGCCAATTGTGCCATCTTGAACTGCCCTATCTGGAACCTGTCCTGAGGCATTCCATTTACTATCGAATGTGGAAGCAGTTATACTAAGTTGCGATTGATTGCCAAACCAGGCATTGTATTTTCCCATTACATTAAACCGATGAAAATCCTGTGGGCTTTCAAAATATCCATCAGTGGAAGAATATTCAGAAGCGATATAAAATTGTTGCCTATTTTTTTCATTTGTTTTGTTGAATAGTTTCAGCATGGTTACAAAACGCTGACTATTAAATTGGCCAATCTCTGCTTTAATAAGATTTGCATCTAAAAACTCTTTTGTGGAAAAATCAACATAAGCGGCAGTAGCCAAATTACCTTTTCCAGAAAAATATGGGCCTTTATCAAATGCAACTTTCTCTACAGTTTCTGGAATAAGAAAATGAAGATCAGCGTAACCTTGTCCATGTGCATGGCTTACCATATTAACGGGCATTCCATCAACGGTAATGGCAATATCAGTACCATGGTCAATATCAAAGCCTCTTAAAAAGATTTGCTCTGCTTTTCCACCACCAGCATGTTGTGCAATAAATAAACCGGGTACAATTCGTAAAACATCCTGAGATGTGTTAACTGGCCTTAAACGAATATCAATTGCTCCAATTGAATTCAAACCAGATGTTCTTTTACTATTTACACGGATTTCAGCCAGATTTAACTCATCTTTTTTAAGATTTATACTTACAGATGAAAGCAAATTTGGTTTAACATCAACTGGAATAATTTCTGTTTTATAGCCGATATGCGAAATGATCATCTCATATTGACCGGGATTTATGGCTGGAATGCTGAATTTTCCAAACATATCTGAGTTATCGCCTCTATCTCCAGAAAGATTTATAGAAGCACCAATAAGTGGGGTTCTTGAACTGGCATCTATTATAGAGCCTTCAATACTTCCTTTTTGGGCAAAACTTGTAATAGCACTAACAAGTATAGCTAAAAGAATGGAATAGTTCTTTTTCATAATAAGTTGGTTATACATTGTATACGACCAAATTACAAATATGGATTTTTAAACCCACTATAAATTTTTTGTTAATAAAAGTTTACAAGGCTGCAATCTGATTTATAAAGCAACCCGTATCTGATAACGAAATCCTTTTACTAACCTGACCAAAAGCAATTAACCAACAAGTGATTTTCTTTCGGAGGAGGGTTTAGGGAAAAATTTTAAAACCTTTTTTTAACAACAAATTTTTAATTATGAAAAAGAAACTTCTTTTAGGTAGTTTACTAGGTGTAGTAATGGTTGGCGGAATTATATTCGCTGCTGACCATATAGATGCGCCTGCAGTTACTGGTGCAGGACCCAGTAGCTTGAATAATGACATTACAGACATTTATGCTTTTCAAAGCCCTGCTGACAACAGCAAAATGGTATTCGTAATGAATACGCAGGGATTACTTTCTCCAGCGGCCTCTGCCACAGCAACTTTCCCTTCCAATGTTATGTTTGAATTTAATATCGACAACAGTGGTGACAATGTTGAAGACCTGGTAATTCAATGCTTGGTGCAAAATGGTAGAATGAGAGTTTATGGACCTGTAGTTGTTGGAACGCCAGGCATTACAAGCACAGGTAAAACAAGTGGCCCAATGACAGAAGTTGCTGTAACTTCTTATGCATCTGCAACACCTGTAACCGCAACAAATGCAAACGGTGTAAGAGTTTTTGCAGGCCCAAGAGACGATCCATTCTTCTTTGACTTTACAAGGTATAACATGGTGTTGGCAAACCCAGTAATAGGATTTGCGAATCCAGGTAACGATACTTTTAAAGGATCAAATGTAATGTCAATCGTTGTGGAAGTGCCTAAATCACTTTTAGGAACATCTGCGACAATTGGTGTTTGGGGCGAAACAAAATCAAAATAATTATTCTTACAAATTAAAATTTTAAATTATGATACGCTTTAATAAATTTTCAATTCTTGCTATAGCTGCATTAGGCTTTGTGCTTGTTAGCTGCGATAAAGATGATGCGCCAGGCGATACATTTGATACTTCTGGAACTTTTACGCAAAATGATCAAATGGGAAGACCTGCTGTGAACACCGTTTTTAATGGTTCAGCGGATAAAAACACTTTTAATGTTACTACGCCATCTGCAATGGGAGCAATATTTGCACCTAAATTTTTAAACAATCTGGTAGCATTGGATGCAGCAATAAAGGCCAATGATCCAACATATGTGCAATATTCAACAAATGCACTTGGGATGAGTCCTCAAGTTCTTACTACAACTTTAGCAACAGATGTTTTAGGTGTATCAATGACAGGTGCTACATCATTGGCAACTTTATCTGGAAGAAACTTATCAGATGATGTTATTGACATAGAGCTTAAGTTCTTAATTTTTGGAGGACCAACCGGTAATAGCAATCCAAAATTAACCAGTGATAATGTAAATGCAAATGATAAGCCGTTTTTAGGATCGTTTCCTTTTCTCGCAGCACCATTTTAATTCACCCTATTTTTAATAATAAAGACTCCTTGGTGAATACCGGGGAGTCTTTTTATAATTTGCTGTTTAAGTTTTATGATAATGAGTAATATTTCAAATTCCAATACTGTTTTAAGAATAGCACTCCTGCTTATCATTTCGTTGTTTTCTATATCGGCTTTTGCACATGATGTAGTAGGGGAATTAGAAGATATGTCGAAAGGTGATAAGGCAATTCTTTATCTTAATCTTGGATACAAACATATTCTTCCTCTTGGGCTTGATCATATTCTTTTTGTACTGAGCTTATTTCTTTTCAGTGCTGATCTTAAGAAAGTATTGTGGCAGTCTCTTGCTTTTACAGTGGCACACTCAGTTACTTTGGGACTTGCAGTTTATGATGTAATCACAATTTCTCCCAACATTGTAGAACCGTTAATTGCCTTGTCCATTATGTATGTAGCATTGGAAAATATATTCGCAAAGAAACTTAAGGCCTCCCGTATTGGTATTATCTTTTTATTTGGGCTTATACATGGTTTAGGCTTTGCCAGTGTGTTAAATAGCCTTGGACTTCCCAAAGATGCATTTCTTTCTTCCTTAATTATGTTTAATGTAGGGGTGGAGCTTGGGCAAGTAATAGTTATTTTAGCAGCATTCCTGTTGTTTGGGTTATGGTTCGGAAAGAAACCATACTATCGCAAATATGTAGTTATACCACTTTCTATACTGATAGCGGCAATTGCATTGTATTGGGTAATTGAGAGAACACTACTCTAAAATTTCTTCCAGGTATTTTTGTTTCGATGGGCTCAGATCGTATTTGTTCTTCATCGCCACTTTATAAAATTCTGTTGCATTATATTTTTTGTCTAAGCATTCCATCATTCTTCCCATATAATATAATTCTAATCCTTCCAAAGGTTGCGCAGATACATAACTTTTAAAATAGGTATAAGCTTTTTCTTTTTCATTGTTGCTATACAAGCTCCACACATACCAGGCATATGTT
>Ga0209476_10000247_pt1 | contig 36887 bp, 30 predicted proteins | sample KloWWTrecipitate_FD_187179 | JGI IMG/M metagenome (GOLD analysis project Ga0209476, IMG submission 187179) | Active sludge microbial communities from Klosterneuburg, Austria, studying microevolution and ecology of nitrifiers - Klosterneuburg... | ecosystem: Engineered > WWTP > Aerobic digester... | reverse complement strand
TGCTGTCCGAAGCGGAGATAGGCCGACGTCAGTGCTGCCTGCCAGTCGTGCAGATGGAGCAGTTCGGGCTTCCACCCACCCAGCCGACCCATGGCGATCTGGGCACCCACCCACGACAGCGCAGCGAAGCGCAGATGGTTGTCGGGCCAGTCGTTGCCGTCCGCGTCGAGGTATGGTCCGCCACCCTCGCGGGCGTACAGGTGCGGGGCCTCCAGCAGCAGAACCGCCAGCCCTTGAGCTGTGCGGCCCAGGCTGAGCGTGCCGGTGCCACCGGACAGCGAGGGCAGCGACGCCACCCTGCGGACACCGATGAGTTGTTCACGTACGCCCGGATAGCCCGGCAGCAGAACGCGCGCCTCGACGCCGAACGAGGCCAACGCCAGCGGCAGCGCACCTGCGACGTCGGCCAGGCCGCCAGTTTTCACCAACGGATAGCACTCCGGGGTAACGAACAGGACCTTCACCAGGAAAGACCGTAACTGATGGACCCCTGTGTGCGGGCGACGAGGTACATTCCGATCATGGCCGAACCCAAGGTGCTCGTCATCGTTCTCGCAGGTGGAGAGGGAAAGCGGATGCTGCCCCTCACGGAGGACCGTGCCAAGCCAGCCGTTCCATTCGGCGGTAGCTACCGCATCATCGACTTTGCGTTGTCGAACTTCGCCAACTCTCGGTACCTGAAGATCGTGGTGCTCACGCAATACAAGAGCCACAGCCTCGACCGTCACATCAGCCAGACGTGGCGGTTCAGCGGCCTGCTCGGTAACTATGTGACCCCGGTGCCCGCGCAGATGCGTCGTGGCCCGCACTGGTTCGCGGGCTCGGCCGATGCGATCTACCAGAACCTCAACCTCATCACCGACGAGATGCCCGACGTGGTGTGCGTGTTCGGTGCCGACCACATCTACCGCATGGATGTCAGCCAGATGGTCGATCAGCACCTGCAGTCAGGTGCCGGTGTGACCGTGGCTGCGATCCCCGTCGGCTACGAAGATGCGAAGTCGTTCGGTGTCATCGAGGCCGACGAAGACGGCAAGATCGTGGCGTTCCACGAGAAGTCACCGAACCCGCCAACCATCATCGGTGACGACTCGCGCTGCCTGGCCAGCATGGGTAACTACGTGTTCAACACCAAGACGCTCATCGATATCGTGACGCCCGCTGGGCAGGACCACCAGCGCACCGACCTCGGTGGCGACATCATTCCTGCGCTCACCGCTGCAGGCGTTGCCCACGTGTACGACTTCTCCACCAACGTCGTGCCGGGTCAGGACGATCGTGAGAAGGGCTACTGGCGCGACGTCGGCACCATCGATTCGTACTACCACGCCAACATGGACCTGCTGTCGCCGGTGCCGATCTTCAACCTGTACAACGACAAGTGGCCGGTGTTCACCAGCCACCAGCCGCTGCCTCCGGCGAAGATCTCGCGTGGTGCAGGCGGCGAGCCCTCGTACGTCGATGGCAGCCTGCTGTGCGCCGGCTCCATCGTGTCGGGCTCGCATGTCGAGCGTTCCATCGCGTCGCCCGGGGTCCGCATCAATCACGACGCACACGTCACCGACAGCTTGCTGTTCCCCGGTGTCGAAGTCGGCCCTGGCGCCCGCATCAATCGGTGCATCATCGACAAGAACGTGGTCGTTCCTGCAGGTGAGCGGATCGGCTTCGATGCCGCCGCCGATGCCGCCCGGTTCACCATCAGCGACCACGGCATCGTGGTCATTCCCAAAGGCTTCGTCTTCTAGTTGTGCCTGGGTAGCGCCGCTACTACTCGCTGGAAGTGGCGTCGATGGCCCCGGCGATGACGATCTGACGAAAGTCGGGTGTCGCCGCGTCGTCCGCGGCCAGGGTGGTGCTGACACGCTGCGCCAAGTTGCGGTCGTTCATGATGGCCCGTGCCACCGTCGGAGCGAGGCGTCCGCCGACGCCGAGGTGGCCCGACGCGACAGCGGCGATCAGGGCGCTCGACACTTTCGCCGCCACAGGCTGCACCTTGTCCCAATCGACTTCAGCGGCCATTGTCTTCATCGACGCTGCAGCCTCGGAACTCTTGGCGCTGGTCGCTGCGCGCACTTTGGCCCAATCGACACTGCGCATGGCATCGGCGACCTCGGCGGCTTGCACCTCGTCGGTCGCTGCCGACGCTTGGCCCGCCTCGAACTCGGCGCGCAGGTTGCGAGCGAACTCGCCGGCCCTGGAGGTCGCTTTCGAGGTTGCCGGCTTGACGGCGTTGGCCAAACGGGCTGCCGCGCGACCGAGTTTGTGAGCCGTCATATCGACAAAGCTACGCGGGAATGGGCGCAACGGGCGACAATGGCAGGGTGAGTCGACGTGGCACCCATCCAGATCCATCCGAGTTCCGAACGATTGGCATGTTGACCCCCACCGAGCACACGAACCGCGAGGCGCCATGGGCGTCTTGAGGGCAATGCGTGCCCGGCCGGCCGACGTTGCAGCTGATCTCCACGATCCGATCGGCGAGCTCCTTCACCGTGCCGGTCGCGGCGATCAGTCGGCCTTCGCCGAACTCTACGACGCACTTTCTCCCCTGGTGTACGGCGTAGTGCTGAAGGTGGTGCGGGATCCCTCGCAGGCCGAAGAGGTTGCCCAAGAGGTGTTCGTCGAACTGTGGCGGCTTGCCGCTCGGTTCGACGGCACCAAGGGCAGCGCCAAGACGTGGGCAGCCACGCTTGCGCACCGTCGAGCAATCGACCGAGTGCGAAGCGAGCAGGCATCACGAGTCCGCCAGGATCGTGATGCCAACCAGACCGTGCGCCCCGACCGCGACGTGGTCGGGGCCGAAGTGGAGTCATCGTTCGAACAGGTACGTGTGCGGCGTGCCTTGCTGCAGCTCTCCGAGCTGCAGCGGGAAGCTGTGGAGCTGGCCTACTTCGGTGGCCACACCTATCGAGAAGTGGCGGTGTTGCTGGATGTCGCGGAAGGCACCGTCAAGAGTCGAATTCGCGACGGTTTGATCCGGCTACGAGATGAATTGGGAGGTGAGTCATGACCGATATCGATGTCCACCACCTCGCCGCGGCGTACGCACTCGACGCCCTTGATGACCGCGAGCGCGCCGCGTTCGAGGCCCATTACGGGGCATGCGAGGTGTGCCGCACCGATGTGCAGGAGTTCCGCCACACGCTCACGCAGGTGTCCGACTCGCTTGTGGTAGCGCCACCTCTGTCGCTGAAGGACAAGGTGATGGCGGAAGTGGCGGCGACCCGCCAGCTGTCCCCTTTGGTCGCACCCGTCGTCGCTCTCGACGAGCGGCGGCGCGCACGTTCCCTGATGTCGATGGCCGCCGCCGCCGCCGCCATCGTGATGATCATCGTCGGAGTCGCCTCGTTCCGTGGCGGTGATCAGTCCGACACGTTCGCCGGTGACCTCGCTCACGTGATGGAGCAGCCGGATTCGCAGGTGCTCAGCCTCGTCAGTAAGGACGGAGCCCAGGGAACGTTCAAGGTGGCATGGTCGAACTCGCTCGGCCAAGCCGTCCTCATGGGTGACGACCTGCCGACCACGCCGAGCGACAAGGCCTACGAACTGTGGCTGATCACGCCCGACGAGTCGATGGCGATGTACGTCCTGGACCCCGCCAAGGACGGCACCGTGCACCACGTGCTGAAGGCGCCCGCAGACCCCAGTGCCTGGGCGATCACCGTCGAGCCGTCAACCGGCTCGGCGACCGCCACCGGTGACATCATCTTCGTCGCCAACGTCTAGCCCGGCTCGGTAGCTTCGGCTCCATGACATCCGGGTTGGACGAGTCGCTTCTTGCTCAATTGACCTCGCACGCGGGGCTTCCCATCGAAAGGGCGACCGCGTTGCCGCCCGGCGCGTACACCGATCCAGCGGTGCTGCGCTTGGAACGAGAACGAATCTTCGCCAGCGAGTGGCTCTGCGTCGGCCGCACGATGGACGTGCCTGCCAGTGGTGATTACGTCACTCGCGACGTCCCCTCCGCGCACGACGACAGCTTGCTGTCGGTGATCGTGGTGCGCGGTGACGATGGCGTGGTGCGTGCATTCGCCAATGTGTGCGCCCATCGCTGCGCCACCCTGCTCGACGGCGCCGGCAGCACTGCTCGCATCACCTGCCCGTACCACGCGTGGGTCTATCGGCTGGATGGCCAATGCATCGCCGCGCCCTACATGCAGCAGACGAAGGAGGCGGACGGAACGTCGTTCGACCCGGCCAACCATCGGCTCGCCGAGCTGGCCACGGAAGTGTGGGAAGGGTTCGTGTACATCAGCCAGGCAGCGCACCCCACGGCGCTCGCTCCCCGGGTGGTCGGGCTTACGGACGTGGTGAGCCGCTACCGGATGGCCGACTACGTGACCGTTGCCGGCGGAACCGAGGTGTGGGAGACGAACTGGAAGTGCCTGACGGAGAACTTTCTCGACGCCTATCACGTGTTCAAGGTCCACAAGAACACGTTTGCCAAGGACAGCGACAGTACGGGTAGTACCACCGTGTACCCGGGCGGCGAGGGTTACACCTATCACGTTGCCATCGACGATCCGGCCAGCGCGTACGGCACCGCGCATGCGACCAACGACGTGCTCGAGGGAACCTGGCGATACAGCACGATGCTGACTGCGACCTACCCGACCCACGTGATCCAGCTGCAACCCGACTGGCTCTGGTACCTGGTGCTCAGCCCGATCGGTGTCGGGCAGGTGCACATCCGCTGGTCGCTGGCCATTGCCCCTGAGGTGTGGAACGACCCGTCGCTCGACCGAGAGCCGTACCTCGCCCGCATCCTCGATCTGATCACGGCGGTGAACGGCGAGGACCGCCCGGTCATCGAGGGCGTATGGCGGGCGCTGCACCACCGCGACGCGCAACGGGGCCCGTTCAGTTACCTCGAACGCAACGTCTACGACATCGGCCACTACGTAGCCACTCGCGTGACGACTGAAACCGTGTGACGGGTATCGCCCCCGACTGAGCGCAACGGCGAATTTGCGACGTATCCTCGAAGATGTCACTGGCAGTCACGATGCGCCGCGGAAACCTGCGGCCCGGACGTCAGACGGTTACGCATACGGAGTGCAATGACGCAGGTACGACAACTCGAGACGGCTATCTGGTCCATCGCTGACGGTCGTGGCGCGCCCGATGATCTGGCGTTGTTCGAGAGTGACGAGTCGATGTCGCTGGCGGTTCTCGACCGTCTCATCGGTGATGCCGAGGAAGACCTGGCCAATGTCCGCGGTCTTTCAGGAGACGAACGAGACCAGGTGGTGGCCGACTTTGCGGAAACGCTGAAGAGTCTGCACCGCACCGCCGCTCGTCTCAAGCCGTTACCGCCGTCGCCGATCCTCGCCGAGCTGGACGACGACGACACGATCTCGTGGGAGTACCTCGAGCCGGGCGAGGTGCAGCTACAGGCCTCGTGGGCCGAAGGCCGGGTCATCGTGTGGGCCGCTGGCCGTGGTACCGAGCCCGCAGACAACGACGCGCTGGCGGATCGCCTGCAGGCCGTCGACGGTCCACCGCACGGCTGGGAAGTGCACCCAGGTGTTCCGCTACCGAATGGCATGAAGGCCGAAGCGCTGTCCATCCCGATGCGCGGCGCGCTCGGCTGGCTGGTGTCGGTCGGTGGCAACGTCGCTCCGGAAGGTGTCGGTCCCAGCCTGCAGTGGCTCGGTCGTGTTGCGGTCGAGGGTGTACGTCTTGCTGCGCGGGGCGCCATCGTCCCCAGCGTGCGCATCGCTTCCCGTCGCGACGGCCATGGCACCGACGCCGCGCTGCGCTGGATTCCGGCGTACATCAGCCGTACATCGCTGGATGAGATCGCGGCGGTCATGCCCGCCACGGTGACCGCCGTCGAGCTGGGTGCCGGTCACACCGTGACCGTCTCGGTCATCGGTGCCGTCATCGACGCGATCATGAGCGAAGCGGCAGAGCGCGTCGACCTGAAGGCGCAACCGCCGGCGGCCAAGACCATCACCGATCTGGGCGACTCACTACTCGCTCGTATCGACGGTGTTCCGTTCCCCGCCGACGTCTCGTTGGCTCGCGACATGTCACGCCGGTTCGACCAGTGGACGCGCCCGGTCACCGACACCGGCCACGTGCGCCTCGTCGTGCAGCTCGATCCGCCAGGCGTTGGTGGCGTGTGGCTGATGTCGGTGCACGTCAAGCAGGCCAAGGGCAAGATGATCCCCATCGACGAAGCGCTGCGCGCGCCAGATGGTGGGCGAACGGCGCTGGTGGAGTGGTCCCGGCTGGGTCGTATTTTCCCCGCGCTGGGCCGCGCCGGCGTGAAGGCACGTGGGCAGTTGGCGCTCAGCCAGGACGAAGCGTGGGACTTCCTGACGATGGTCGGGCCGACGCTGGTCACTACCGGCTTCGACGTTCGTGCCCCCCTGATCTCACGACGCAAGGCCACACCGTCGTTGCGGCTGTTCGCGGAAGAGTCGGCGGGCTCGGTCGTCGGGGCGCACCAGCTCTCCAACGTTGCGTGGTCGGTGCTGTTCGACGATGTCGAGCTCTCCGCCGGCGAAGTTGCGCGGTTGGCCAAGCAAGCCCGTCCGCTCGTGCACTCGCACGGAAAGTGGGTCGAGCTGGATCGCGTCGACCTGGAGAAGGCCGCGGCCGCGCTGGCCGAACGTGAATCCACCACCAAGATGACGGGCGCCGAGATCTTGCGCCACAGCATGGGCCTCGACACGTCGGGTCTCGCCGGCGGCATCGTCGTGCACGGCCAGAGCTGGGCCAACGATGTGTTGCAGCGTGCCGGCGAGGCGTCGGCCGCACCGGTGACCCCGCCGGAGGGGTTCGTCGGCGAACTGCGTTCGTATCAGACCGAGGCGCTGTCGTGGATCGGGTTCCTCGACGCTGCCGAGCTGGGCGGTTGCCTGGCGCTCGACATGGGTCTGGGCAAGACACCGACGGTGCTTGCCCACCTTGCCCGTACTGCGGGGAACGGCACCACGTTGGTCGTCGCGCCGGCTGCGGTCGTGGGCAACTGGGCTGCCGAGTCCGCGCGTTTCGCGCCCGGGTTGCGCGTGCTCGTCCACCACGGCAACTCGCGTTCCGAAGCCGCTGAGTTCACCGCGCAACTGGAGAAGTCCGACATCGTCATCACCACCTACGCAACAGCGGTGCGCGACGTCGACATGTTGGCCGATGTCGAATGGCGCACGATGGTCCTCGACGAGGCGCAGGCCATCAAGAACCCGGCCAGTGACACCGCGCAACAGTTGCGCCGCATCTCCGCCCACACGCGGTTGGCGCTCACGGGCACACCCATCGAGAACGGTGTTGCCGACCTGTGGGCCATTCTCGACTTCACCAACCCGGGTTTGGTCGGGCCGCGGGCGGCGTTCGTCTCGCAGATGTCGGGCGACGGTGAGTCGGCGCTCAGAGCCCTCAACGGCATCCTGCTGTTCCGCCGTACCAAGACCGAGCCGGAAGTGGCCGCGCAGCTACCGGACAAGATCGACGAGCTCGACCACTGCACGATGACCCCCGAGCAGATCGGCCTGTATCAGGCGGTGCTCGACGATCTGGTGCTGAACGTCGCCAACGAGCTGGGGGAGAAGAAGCAAGGCGCGATCCTCGCCGCGATCACCGCGCTCAAGCAGATCTGCAACCACCCCGCTGCATACAACGACGACGGCCTGCCACTGGCCGGTCGTTCGGGCAAGCTGGCCCGCCTGGAGGAGATCGTCGAGTCGGTCTTTGCCTCGGGCGAGCGGGTGTTGATCTTCACTCACTTTGCTACGTGGGGTCGTCGTCTCGCCGAGCACCTGACCGAGCTCACCGGTACGTCCGTCTCCTGCTACGACGGCAGCCTCAGTCGTACGGCGCGCGACAAGATGGTGGCCGATTTCCAGGCGTTGGAAGGCCCGGGTGCGATGGTGCTGTCGCTGAAGGCCGGGGGCACCGGCCTGAACCTGACCAACGCAAACCACGTCGTGCTGTACGACCGCTGGTGGAACCCCGCCGTGGAAGACCAGGCGCGCGACCGTGTATGGCGAATCGGGCAGAGCAAGATGGTCATCTCGCACCGCCTGGTGTGCCCCGGCACTGTCGACGAGAAGGTGGAGGAAGTGGTTGCCGGCAAGCGCCACATCGCACAATTGGTGCTGCCCAAGGGCAGCTCGATGGCCGATCTCGACACCGACCAGTTGCGTCTCGCCTTCGGCCTGCGCCCCGACGAGCTGCTGACCGAGGACGACCAATGAGCCGTAACCCGCAATCCGGATCGCAACCGGCAGCTGCTCGCAATGGCAACGGCAACGGCCAGCGCCGTCGCTCCGGCTCGCGCGCGGGTGGCCGCCAGGCACAGAAGGCCGACATCTGGCGTGAAGCCGAGCCGCTGCCCGAGCTGGAGAAGATCATCGTGTCGCGCGACGCCACGGCCCTGCTGCGTTCACTCGGCGAGCCGCCGATGAACGGCGCCATCGAAGCCGGCTATACGTTCGGCGCAGTGATCGAACGCGCCGCCGGCATCGCCACGGCACTGGCCTTCAGCGCCGGCATCCTCGCCGACCAACCCGAGTAGCCGCGCTGGTCTGGCCCAGAATCCGACCAGCTACGGTCGAGTGATGCATCTCGAGTCGGTGGCGATCATCGTGCAGGACTACGACTCGGCGATCGAGTTCTTCGTCGGTGCGCTGGGTTTCGATCTCATCGAGGATTCTCCGTCGTTGACCAACGATGGTCGACTCAAGCGTTGGGTCATCGTCCGCCCGCCCGGAGGGACCACTGGCGTGCTGCTCGCGCAAGCGGACGGGCCTCAGCAGTCGGCTGCGGTGGGAGCGCAGGCCGCTGGTCGCGTCGGCTTCTTCCTGCGTGTCGACGACTTCGATGCCTCGTACCAGCGGATGGTGGAGCACGGAGTCCAGTTCACGAGCGAGCCGCGATCCGAGCCCTACGGCACGGTCGTCGTCTTCCTCGACATCGCCGGCAACCCCTGGGACCTCCTCGGCCCGGTTGCAGCCATCACCTAGCAACGGTTCTCCCGTCCTACAGGTGCAGGAGCGACCTGCGGTGTGTGTGGGCTTCATCCTCACGTTCCTCGTGACCTTCTTCGTCGCAGTCTGGTTGTCGAGCACGGACAGGCGATGGCCTGCATGAACCGAGCAATGGTGGGCACTGACTGGAAGACTCCTGCCATCTGGCTGGCGGCCGTCGGGATCTGGCTCGCCGTCTCTTGGCGCCTGTTTCGCTCCGAGGACTAACGCTGGTCGTGTTCTGAACCGATGCTCTCGAAATGGTGGTGGGTCGGCCCGGCGGCCGGGGCCGGCTCCGGCCTGGGGTATTTCGGCCGGCGACAACTCCAGTTACCACTCACGCCGGCATCACTCTGAGCGCATCTACCGCGGCGATTCTCCGGACCCGGATATCGGTGAAAGCTATATGGAATATGGATCTACGGGTTTTGTTCAGGGACGAACATATGTACTCTAGTGGATATGACGGCGGTTGCGGAACAGGCGGAAGACGTGTCCTTCAACATCGATGAATTCGCCTCTGCCGTCGCCGAACACGAACGACAGGCAGCTGTGTTGGAACTCACCGCCGCCCGTCTCGAAGCCTCTGGTGCGTTTGGGCTTGATGGCACTGTCTCGATGAACGCGTGGCTGCGCAACCACCTCCGCATGACACCCCAACGCGCAGGGTCGATGTTGCGCAACGGCCGGTTCCTCACCAAGTCCACCGCCTTCGCCCAGGCTGCTGTTGCGGGTGATCTGTCGGCGTCGCAGGTCGAAGTCGCGGCCCGCACCGGCAAGTCCAAGTACAACGAGATCCTGGCCACGACCCAAGACGGTTTGGTCGAGACGTTGAAGGAACTCGACATTCATCAGACGGTGCGCGCGGTCAATCATTGGATCCACCGCGCCGACGCACTCCTGGACGAGAAGGCACCACCGATCGAGCGGCCCAACGAGCTCACCTTCGGCACCACGATGGACGACGTCACCCACGGCACGTTCCGGTTGAACGAAGCAGCCGGCACCGAGTTCGACAAAGCCATCCAGAACGCCATCACCCATACGGGCAAGGACGAGACCCGCACCATCGCGGAGCGTCAGGGTGACGCACTGTTCGACATTGCGGCGTTCTTCAACAAGAACCACACCGGGCACGAACGCCCGCGGAACCTGCCGAACGTGACTCTGTCCGCCGACGCCTCCACTGTCGCGACCGAACGACCTGAAGGCGTCAACGTCGATACGCAGCGTCCGATGTCACCCGCGTGTACCGACACGTATCTGTGCGACTGCCGCATCCACGTCATTCTGCGCGACGCGGATGGTGCGCCGCTCAGCTTCGGACGCACCACTCGCACCGTCCCGTCGAAGTTGTTCAAACAGGTGGCTGCCCGTGACGGGTGCTGCCGCTACCCCGGGTGCAACCGGCCGGTGAAATGGACCGACGCCCACCACATCCACTACTGGCGGCGCGGCGGGCGAACCGACTACGACAATTTGATTCTTCTCTGCTCGAGACATCACCACTACGTGCACCAACAGAACATCACCATCGACCTGCTGCCCAACGGCGAAGCGCTCTTCACTACCTTCGATGGCAAGCGCACCAACTCCAGCCCACGCGGCGCACCACCTTCACACCACCGCTGGAACTAGCCGCACGACGCTGGAGACGACAACCCAAAGATGCACCTGCCGCGGCCCCGCCGCGGTAGCTGCGCGTGGCTGCATCGCATTCACGGGAGGTCCACAGTCCGACGTCATGGCGGAGGTGGACGTGGCCACCCAAATCTGAAAGAGGAGAACCACTTCACACATGCGGTCCGGCGAGGCCGAACCCGGCCTACCGCAGCGTCAGCCCGCTTCCGCTTCAAGAGCAATCAGTGTGAAGAGCTCTCCGAATCGTTCGGCCGACGCACCGCGGGGAAAGCTGTGCGAATGAGTGAGATCCTCGATGAACTTGATACATGGTTGGCGGAGAACTGGGACCCTGAGCTGACGGTCGCCGAATGGTGGCAGCGGCTGGGGTCGTCGGGTTGGGCAGCACCCGCATTGCCGACACATGCGTACGGAAAGGGGTTGGCACGCAACGACGCGATCGCTGTCGGCCATCGCATCGTCGCTCACGGAGCGGTTGCGGCACCCGGCGGGCTCGGCATGTTGCTGGCAGCACCGACCATCGCGGTGCACGGCAGCCAGGAGCAGATCGACCGCTACGTGCTGCCCATCGTCACCGGCCAGCAGGCCTGGTGCCAGCTGTTCAGCGAGCCCGGCGCGGGTAGCGACCTGGCCGGCCTCGGCTGCAAGGCGATCAAGGACGGCGACGAGTGGATCGTCAACGGCCAGAAGGTGTGGACCAGCGGAGGCCAGGTGGCTGACATGGGCATGCTCATCGCTCGCACCAACCCCGACTCGCCCAAGCATCAGGGCATCACCTGGTTCGCCTGCGACATGCATCAAGAGGGTGTCGACATCCGCCCCCTCAGGGAGATGACCGGAAGGGCGCTGTTCAACGAGGTGTTCCTCAGCGACGCACGCGTCCCTGACGACGCGACGATCGGTGGGCTCAACAATGGTTGGGCGGTCGCCAACACGACGCTGATGTTCGAGCGGTCCGGCCTCGGTGCCGGTGGCCACAGCGCCGCGGCTGCGGCCGGCGCAGGCACCGTCATCGGCGATCTGCCCAAGCGCGTCGGCGACTTCGTCAAGCCCGCGGGGTCATCCGGTGGTGGCGGTGGTGGCGGCGCAATGGCCGCTGGGGCAATGACGATGTTCAAGGCAATGGCCGCCGCAGCTGGCCTGCAGGGCGACCCGACCGTTCGCCAGGACATGATGAAGCTGCACACGCTGAACGAGGTGGGTCGCATGCTGGCGTTGCGCCTCAAGGGCGAGAAGGCGGCCGGTCGCGACATTGCCGGCGCACCGAACATCGCAAAGCTGTCGATGAGCGAGATCATGCGTCAGAGCCGCGACCTCGGTCTGCGCCTCGCGGGCGCCGGTGGCATGTTGCACGCCTACAACTCCGCAGATCGCAAGGCGCTCGATGCCGCCACGGGTAATCCGATGCTGGCCTTCGTCACCGAAATGGCCTTGTTCGCGCAGGCACCGCCGATCTACGGCGGCACCGACCAGGTGCAGCGCAACATCATCGGTGAACGCGCACTCGGCCTGCCCAAGGAACCGAACAACGACCGCACGATGAGCTGGAGCGAGCTGCCCAAGAACGGGTGATCCGGTAGCGGCGGCTCGCCAGCGGCGAGACTGTTCGCCATGGAGCAACGGTATTGGCCGCGAACTCACGACGAGCTGAACGAGAGCCCCATCCAGGTGCGCGTCGCGTCGGTCGAAGGCATCTTCAATCCCATGGATCCAACACCGCTGGATGAGCGTTCGCTCAACCCGGAGGTGGCTGACTGGATCGAGGAGTGGGCCGAAGACTTCGACAAGGATCATGAGATCACGGTCGAGATCTACGTCGCTGACGGTCGCCTTGCCGGCCGTGAGCAGGCCATCGTCAATGGCCTCCACGCGCACTTCGAATACCGCGCCTGGCAGTCCAGCCGCGAGCTCAGCAAATTGCTCCGTGAAGGCCGCATCAGCCTGCTGATCGGCGTGTGCGCGATCGCCGGCTTCAACCTGCTGTCGAAGGCCATCCGGGCGAGCACGAACCCAGTGGTCGAAATCATCCACGAGGGTCTCTCGGTGTTGGGCTGGGTGTCGATGTGGAAGCCGCTCGAGATCTTCCTCTACGAGTGGTGGCCCATCCGTCGCGAGCGTCGAGCGTGTCGCCGCCTGGCCGAAGCCAACGTCACGTTCCCGGCGGTGGCTCCTCGGTGACACCGAGCTTGCGGCGCAGTTCGACGTAGACGTGCTGACCGGCGATACCTGCCAACTCTTCGGCCAGCGAGTCGATCACCGGTTGCTCGCCGATGTATGCCTCGGGGCCTTCGGTGCAGCACCAGGCCATCGTGTCGCCGTCGTCACCCCAGTCGGCCCGCGACCAACGCCGCACCGTTGCGTGCTCCACGCCATCGGGCTGCATCGCCCAGTCGACCCGCACGGGCAGCTGCCAGCACACCGACGGCTTCCAATCGATCGGTGACTCGCCCGCATCGTCGGCGGCGAGATGCAACGCGCAACCGGCGCCACCCGAGAAACCGGGCCGATTGAGGAAGATGCATGCGCCATCGACGACCTTCGTGTTGCTGCGTGTCTCGTCGGAAAACACGTCGTTGGCGTCGACGTCGGCTGCGTGCTGCCACAGCTCGGGCGGAATCGTTGACGCGAGCGCCGAGACGGTCATCGCTTCTTCGAGGTCGGTCAGCTCGGCACCGACCGAACAGCAGCCCTGCTGGAGGTGTTCGGCGGGGTGGTCGAGGATTCCCTTGCACCCACGCCCCCAGATGCACGTCCAGTTCGAGCTCAGGAAGTCCGGCTCGAAACGCCACAGCGTCTCGCCATCAGGAACCTCGATGAACCCATCGCCACCCTGCGCATCGTTCACACCCCGAGCGTACTTCTGTGGCACGCCCGAGGAAGCCAGCGAAGAACTAGATCGTCGACGGGGTGGCCTGAGCAGCGGCGAAGCGCTCGGCGACGTTGGGCCAGTTGGCGATCTCCCAGAACGCCTTGACGAAGTCGGCCTTCACGTTCTTGTACTGCAGGTAGAAGGCGTGCTCCCACGAATCGATGACCAGCAGCGGTACCGAGCCGGCGCCGACATTGCCCTGGTGATCGTAGATCTGCTCGACGATCAGCTGGCCGGACACGGGCTCCCAGGCCAGTGCTCCCCAGCCACTGCCCTGCACGCTGGTGGTGGCGGCTGTGAGCTGTGCCTTCATGGCGTCGAAACTGCCGAAGGCGTCGTCGATGGCAGCAGCCAGTTCGCCCTCGGGCGTGCCGCCACCATCGGGGCTCATGTTGGTCCAGAAGATGCTGTGCAGCACATGGCCGCTGAGGTGGAATGCAAGATTCTTCGAGAGTGCGTTGATGCTGGCGAAGTCGCCGGCGGCGCGGGCTGCGGCGAGCGCATCGAGTGTGTCGTTGGCGCCCTTCACGTAGGCGGCGTGGTGCTTGCCGTGGTGCAGTTCGACGATTTCGCCGCTGTAATGCGGCTCCAGTGCACCGGGGGAGTAGGGCAGCTCGGGGAGTGTGTAGATAGGCATGGTGGTTTCCTTCCCAATGATGAGGTTGTTCAAACCTTGCGCAATCTGACCCTATCGGCGTCGTTCACGCCCGATGTCGTGGCAACCTGACCCGATGAGTTCGGACTTCAACGCGGCACGGCATTACGACCTGATCATCATCGGTGCCGGTTCCGGCAACTCGGTCATCGGGCCCGAGATGGATGGCTGGCGCATCGCGATGATCGAACGCGGGCTGTTCGGTGGCACCTGCCTCAACCGTGGCTGCATCCCGTCGAAGATGCTGATCTACCCAGCCGACCTCGCCGAGCACGCGAAGGACAGCTCGCGCTACGGCATCCAGACGGAGTTCCTCGGCGCCGACTGGCCGGCCATCGTCCATCGTGTGTTCGGTCGCATCGACCCGATCGCCGAGGGTGGTCGCCAGTACCGACACAGCCTGCCCAATGTGGACGTGTACGAGCACTCGGCGCACTTCGTCGGCGAGCGCGAGCTGGAGGTGGATGGCAACCGGATCACCGGCGATCGCGTGGTGATTGCGGCCGGAGCGCGGTCGTTCATCCCCGAGGTGCCCGGTATCGATGACGTGCCGTTCCACACCAGCGACAGCATCCTGCGCATTGCGCAGCAGCCCAAGCACCTCATCGTTCTCGGCGGCGGCTTCATCGCCACGGAACTGGGCCATGTCTTCCAGGCGCTCGGTTCCAAGGTCACCATCGTCAATCGTGGCCACTGGTTGCTGCAGGCAGAGGACGAGGATGTCTCCCACCGCTTCACCGAGGTCGCGGACGAACGATTCGATCTTGTCCTGGGCACCACCGTCGAGCGGGTGTATCGGACCGATACCGGCATTGGCCTACAGGTCGTCTGCGACGCCGGGCCGCGCATCATCGAGGGTGACGTACTGCTCGTGGCCGCGGGTCGCATTCCCAACAGCGACGAACTGCGCGTGGGCGCGGGCGGCATCGACATCGATCAGATGGGCAACGTGGTGGTCGACCAATATGGCCGCACCAGCGCACCCGGCGTCTGGGCGCTCGGTGACATCAACGGCCGCCACCAGCTCAAGCACATGGCCAACGGCGAGGCGAAGGCCGTGCGCCACAACCTCACCCACCCCGACGACCTGCACGAGTATGACAATCGCCCGGCACCGCACGCGGTGTTCACCAGCCCGCAGATCGGTGCGGTGGGGGTGACCGAGCGGCAGGCGCAGGCCAGCGGTCAGTCGTACGTGACCATCACCCACGCGTTCGGTGACGCTGCGTACGGCTGGGCGATGGAGGACACGACTGGGTTTTGCAAGCTGATCGGCGACCCGCGCACGCGCACGGTCATCGGCGCTCACCTGATGGGCCACCAGGCGTCGATGTTGGTGCAGCTATTGGTGCAGGGGATGCATCTGGGCAACACCGCGGACGAGATGGCCAGTGGGCAGGTGTGGATTCACCCGGCACTCAGCGAGGTCGTCGAGCAGGCGTTGCTGAAGCTGGTCGATGCCTTCGACAGCCACGTGTGGCCTACCTGACGGTCACACCCAGCTCTTACGTTTCGTGGGTTGGCTCCTTACCTCAGTGGCTCATCATGTTCCTCGCCACCCCGCATGGAAGGAACACTCATGAAGAAGAAGATGGTCACTGCCGGTCTTGTCGCTGGTCTGCTCGCTGGCACCGGAGCCGGACTCGTTCTCCAGATGACCGGATCGGCCGGTGCCGCCGGCACCTCGATCACGGCCACCACCCAACCAGTCAGCACGACCGGTTCCGACACTGCCCGTGCCGCTGACCGCGATGCCCGGCTGCAGGAGATTCTCAAGCCGCTCATCGATGACGGCACGCTCACGCAGGCACAGGCAGACAGCGTCGTCGCCACGCTTGCAGCTGCCGGGCCGATGGGCGGCGATCACGAAGGCCGTGGTGGTCCGGGCGGTCGTGGCGGTCCCGGTCTCAGCGTGGTTGCGACCACGTTGGGCATGACCGAGGCCGAAGTGCGTGACGCCATCTCCAACGGACAGACCCTGGCCCAGTTGGCAGAGGCCAAGGGCTCGTCCGCCCAGGCGCTGATCGATGCCATTCTCTCCGACCACAAGACGCACCTCGACGACGAGGTCGCTGCCGGTGAGCACACCCAGGCCGAGGCCGATGCCAAGCTGGCCGAGGCGACGACGAGAGTCAGCGAGTTCGTCAACAACACCGACACCACCAAGCAGATGGGGCCCCGTGGCCATGGCCCTCGCGGTCACGGGCCAGGCCAGGACGCTGACGACACTCAGCCGGACGACACCCAGCCGAACGACACCCAGGCAACTGCCACGACCTGAACGTCGTACACCTGAACGTCCTACACCTGAACGTCGTACGATCGGCCGGAGCGGCACCTCCTCCCTGCTCCGGCCGATCCGACGTTTTGCGCCCTCACCCCAGATACAGCCACGACCACACGCACGAACAGGACCTACGCCAATGAGCGGACGCATTCTGATTGCTGATGACGACAGGGCAATCCGTGAAGCGCTCTCGCGAGCGCTCACACTGGAGGACTACGAGGTGGTGCAAGCCTCCGATGGAGCCCAGGCGCTGAGCCTCATCGAGAGCACCAAACCCGATGTCGCGGTACTGGACGTGATGATGCCCAACGTCGATGGCCTCACCGTGTGTCGGGTGTTGCGGGCAGAGCGCAACCGAGTCCCAGTGTTGATGCTGACCGCACGCACCGAGACCCCCGATCGTGTCGCCGGACTGGATGCCGGCGCAGACGACTACCTGGCCAAACCCTTCGAGCTCGATGAGCTGCTCGCGCGTATTCGGGCGCTCTTGCGCCGCGCCAGACCAGGGGAAGAAGCGATCAATCAACCGTTGCAGTTCGCCGACCTGCGTATCGACCCCACGGCCCGACGTGTGTGGCGCGGACAGCGCGAGGTCGAGCTGTCCAAGACCGAGTTCGATCTTCTCGAGTTACTCATTCGCAATCAGGGCATCGTGCTGGAACACAGCACGATCTACGACCGGATCTGGGGTTACGACTTCGGTCCGGACTCCAAGAACCTGGCGGTCTACATCTCCTACTTGCGCCGCAAGTTGGAGGGCGACGGTGACAGCAAACTGATCCACACCGTCCGCGGAGTGGGCTACACGGTGCGTGCCGGGTGAGCCTGCGGCTCAAGATCGTTCTCGCGCTGACACTGCTCGCCTCCGGCGCGACGGCGGCAATCGGAGTCGTGTCGTACACGACGACGCGCCACGAACTACAAGAGACCGTCGACCGATCGCTCGACGATGCGGCCCGACAGTTTCAACGACAACCCTCGTTGGGTGATGCGGATGATGACCCGAGCAACCCGCCAGGCAAGGGCCCGGCCGGCGCCCCTGGCCGCGACCGTCCGCGCAGTTTCCAGCAGGTGCTGTTCCAGAAGCTGGGGGCGAACGGCGAGGTCGTGGCATTCGGTCAGGCAGACCAACTCCCCGTTTCCGAAGCTGACCGCGGCGTTGCTGCGAGCTCCGATCCCAGCGCCAGAGCGCGCTTCGACGTCACCATCGATGACGATCCGTACCGCATGCTGACTGTCAAGTCGCAGGGGGGTGCCGTGCAGTTGGCGAGGTCGCTACAGGAGAGTCAGCAGTCGGTGGAACGCATTCTGCGCAGCACTCTGGTTGCGGTTGTTGTCGTCGCGTTGCTGTCGGCGCTGCTCGGCTGGCTGATTGCTCGCCAGGTGACACGTCGTTTGCTGCGGCTGACCTCTGTCGCCGGTGAGGTCGCCCAGACCGGACGGCTCGACGTGGGGGTGCCGGTCGACGGCTCCGATGAGACGGGCCAGCTGGGCCGTGCGTTCAGCGCCATGCTCGCCGCACTGCAGGCCAGCAAGCACGAGCAGCATCAGCTGGTGCAGGACGCGGGCCACGAGCTGCGCACGCCCTTGACAAGCCTGCGGACCAACGTGTCGGTGCTGCGCCGCCGCTACGACCAACTGCCCGTGGATTCGCGCGACCAGCTGTTGGCCGACCTCGACAGTGAGACTCGCGAGCTCACCGACCTGGTGAACGAGTTGATCGAGCTGGCCACGGATGGGCGCGACGATGAGGCCGTGCAGCCCGTTCGACTCACCGATGTGGTCGAACGTGCCGCTGCGCGTGCTCGCCGCCGATTCGGTCGCGATGTGGTGGTGACAGGAGACGAGAGCGTGGTCGTCGGCCGACCCAACGGGTTGGAGCGAGCCACGCAGAACTTGATCGACAATGCCTGCAAGTTCGCGCCGGTGGGACCCATCGAGGTCAGCGTCAGCGGGTGCACGGTTGCCGTGCGTGACCACGGTCCTGGTGTGGTCGAGTCAGATGTCCCGCACCTGTTCGATCGCTTCTACCGTTCGGTGGAAATGCGCAGCCATCCGGGGTCTGGTCTGGGTCTGGCGATCGTCAAGTCAGTGGTCGACAGCCATGGCGGCGCCGTGTTCGCCCGCAACGCCGAAGGTGGCGGAGCCCAACTCGGTTACACCCTGCCGACCTCCTAGGGGTCGGTCCTGTACAAAGCGGGTCAGGTTCTCTAACGTCGCCAACATGACGACCACGGAGAACCCATACCTCGTTGGCAACTATGCCCCTGTGGTCGACGAGGTCACCGCGTTCGACCTACCGGTCATCGGTGAGATTCCTGCTGAACTCGCCGGGCGGTATCTGCGCAACGGACCGAACCCGATGAGCGAGGTCGACGCCGCCACACATCACTGGTTCATCGGCGATGGCATGGTGCACGGCGTGCGCCTGCTCGACGGCAAAGCCGAGTGGTATCGCAACCGCTACGTCGGCAGCAGCAGCCTCAGCGAGCGTCGTGGCCGGCCCGACATTCCTGGCCGTAATTGGAACGACAACGGTGGCGGCCCCAACACCAATGTCGGTGGCTTTGCGGGAACCACGTGGGCCATGGTCGAGGCCGGCGGCTGCCCGGTGGAACTGACGTACGAGCTCGAGACGGTGGCCCGTAACGACTTCTTCGGCACCTTGCCCGGTGCCTTCTCTGCACACCCGAAGGTCGATGCCGACACCGGCGAAATGCACGCCGTCGTCTACGCGCTACCGCAGTGGTTGGACCACGTGCAGTACGTCGTGGTGGGTGCCGATGGTCGCGTCCGCCGCACTGTCGACGTGCCGGTCAACGACGGTCCGATGGTGCACGACATGTCGCTCACGCAGAAGTACGCCATCGTCTACGACATGCCCGTCACACTGGACATCGAGTTGGCGATCGCCGATCGCTTCCCGTTCTCGTGGAACCCTGGCCATGGCAGCCGTCTGGGTTTTCTACCCCGAGAGGGCGAGGCCGCTGACATCGTGTGGGTCGACGTACCGTTGGGCTACGTCTTTCACCCGATGAACGCGTACGACCAGGCGGACGGCAGCGTCGTCATCGACGTGTGCGTCTACGACAAAATGTTCGACAAGGACGTGCGCGGCCCGTTCGGCGACGACTTTTCGCGCCTCGAACGGTGGGTGGTGAGCCCGGTCACCCGAACCTGCAGCACGACGGTGATCGACAGTGGTTGGGTCGAGTTCCCGCGTCACCGCGGCGCCCTCACCGGCAAGCCCTACCGCTTCGGCTACGCCGCCCGGCCCAGCTTGGATGTCGGCTGGTCGACGCTGAAGTTCGACATGCACACCGGCGAGCGCTCGGTGTTCGACCACGGACCCGGGCGTAGTGGCGGCGAGCCGGTGTTCGTCGGCCGTCAAGGTGGTACCGACGAGGACGACGGCTGGCTGATCACACTCGTGCATGACGTGCCCGACGGCACGGCTGAGTTGGTCGTTCTCGACGCGCAGGACTTCAGCCGACCCGCAGTTGCCCGCGTGCAGCTACCCCAGCGAGTGCCGTTCGGCTTTCACGGCAACTGGGTCACCGACCGCAGCGTGCAGCCGCCAGCCTGACATCAGGTGGCGGCGGGGTCGGAACTGTTGCGACCGAGTACCAGCAGGCCTGCTCCGGCAATGACGAGCAAGCCGCCGAGCACGACATAGGAGGACGAGGTGCTGCCTGTCGTAGGGAGACCCCGACCGCCCGATCCGATGTCTGTGGTCGTGGTTTCCACGATCGTCGTGGTTGCTTCGATCGTCGTGGTTGCTTCGATCGTCGTGGTTGCTTCGATCGTCGTGGAGTCGCAGGCGACAGGGACCCCAACGACGCTGGGTCCGCATGGATCCTGCGTGAGCGCGCCGACCCAGCCATTGGTGGGCACCAGGATGAGCGCCGCTCCGAGAGTCATCATCAGAATCGGGCCGAGCGTGCGTGCCTTCATGGTGTCGTCCATCCTTGGGTTCCCATCGCGGCCACCAGCGCCCGCGTGGCCAGAACAGTACTACGCTCCGCCAATGGCCGATGGCAACGACGCGCTGGTGCACCTGTCGCTCGACGGCTGGCTGCTGGGCGGCTTCGGCATCCTCGCCTGGCTCGCGGTCACCGACCTGCCGGGGCCGGGCGGACCGCTACTGGGAACGCTGAACAGCACCACGGTGTGGATCCTGCTGGCATTCGCGTCGGCTCACTTCGGTGCGTCGTACCACCTGGCCTATGGCGACGGAAGGGCCTCGCTGCAACGGCATCCGTTGGCGCTGCTGTGGGTGCCGCTGTTCGTGGTCGCCGTCATCGTGACCGTCGTCGTGATGATGGAACGCAACTCGGTGAACAACGCCGACTGGCTGCTGCGCGCGCTGCTGATCCTGGTGTTCTCTGCCACTGGCTGGCACTACATCAAGCAGGCGTACGGCGTCGCCATGCTGTCGCTGCGGTTGCGCGGCATTCGCCCACTGCCCAACGAGATCCGAGCGCTGCGCTACGGGTTCTACCCCATTTGGATCGTCGACCTGATGGACATCTGGGCTCAGGGCCATCGGGCCACGTATCGGCGCTACGACATCGGAGTCGCACTGTTCCCGCGCTGGGTGGAGCAGGCAGCGCGACTGCTCGCCGGCGGTTGCGTGATCGGAGTGATCGGCGTGCTGTTCGTCGTGTCGGCGCGCAGCCGACGCGTACCGCCGATGGGGGCGTGGGCCCCCTACGTTGCGGGCGGTCTGTGGTTCGTCCTTCCGCCCTCGTATCTCAGTGCTGCAGCCGTCATCGGCGCCACGCACTCCGTGCAGTACCTCACCTGCGTACATCGGGCCGAGGTCAACTGGGGCCGCGAGCGTGGGGAACGCAACATGCTCCACTGGTGGCTGTGCGTTTTCGGTGGCGCAACGGCTGGCGGTTTGTTGGTCGCAACCTGGGTGCCCGACATGATCGATCGAGCGGCGCCAGAACTTCCCTTGCCGGGTGTGATCGGTGCATTGTTCTTCGTCGCCCTCAACCTGCACCACTATGCCATCGATGCCTCGATGTGGCGGTCAGGTGGCCAGCATGTGCGGCGGATCGTCAACGGTCCAGCGCCGAGCAAGTCCGCCACTGTCACGGCGGTCTGGCAATCTGGTGGGCATGACGATCGACATCGAATCGGTGATGGCCTCTCTGACGCTCGAACAGAAAGTCAGCCTGCTCGCGGGGCATGACAACTGGCATACCGTGGCGCTGCCGGGGGTAGCCGCGATGCGGATGAGCGATGGCCCCGCCGGGGTGCGTGGCACCTCGTGGACCGGGCCGGCATCGGCGTCGTTCCCGTGCGGCACTTCTCTGGGAGCGACGTTCGACCCGGACCTCGTGGAGGAGATCGGCGCTGCGTTGGGTGAGGAGGCTCGGTCGAAGGGCGCCCACGTGCTGCTGGCCCCCACCGTCAACCTTCACCGGACGCCCATCGGTGGACGCAACTTCGAGTGCATGAGCGAAGACCCGGTGCTGACTGCCCGCATCGCGGTGGGCTACATCCGTGGCGTGCAACGGCATCACGTCGCGTGTTGCGTGAAGCATTTCGTCGGGAACGACACCGAGTTCGAGCGCCACACGATCTCCAGTGAGATCGACGAGGTGACCTTACGCGAGGCGTACTTGGTGCCGTTCGAACGCGCCGTGCAGCCGGTGGCCGAGGGTGGCGCGAATGTCCGCTCGTTGATGAGTTCCTACAACCGCATCAACGGCGTCTACGCCAGTGACCATCGCGACCTGCTGCGCGGTGTGCTGCGTGACGAGTGGGGTTTCGACGGTGTGGTGATCAGCGACTGGTTCGGTACGCACACGGCCGCCGAGTCGTTGGAAGCCAGCCTCGATCTCGAGATGCCGGGGCCGCCGCGAGAGCGCGGCGAAAAGCTGTTGGCAGCGGTGCGCAATGGTGAGACCACCCAGGCCCGGGTCGATGAGGCGGTCCGCCGACTCCTGCAGTTGTTCAACTGGTCAGGCGTCGGCGAGGTGGGAAGCGAGGAGCGCACCGCTGATTCTGATGCAACGCGCGACGTGATCCGACGGGCAGCCACCGCGGGCACCGTCCTGCTGAAGAACGAGGGAGTGCTGCCCCTCGCGCCCGATACCAGAGTGGCGTTGCTGGGCCCGAATGCAGAACGTGGCCAGGTGCAGGGTGGTGGCAGCGCACGGGTGCGCACGACCAGGCCATCGATGCCGTTGGCGGCCTTGCAGCAGCGCGGTGTCGCCGTGCTGCACGAGGCCGGCTGTCGCATCGACAAGCGGCTGCAGGCGATGCGTGGTGAGTTCCGGGTGCGCTACACCGGGGCCGACGGCGCAACCGGTGACGAGATGACAGACCGTCTCAGCTTCATCTGGATGGATGACCCCGCCCCTGGCGTGAGCGTGGCTGCCTTCGGGGTGTCGGTGAACGGCTCGTTCGTTCCTGACGTCACCGGTGACTGGCAGGTCAGCCTGACCGTCGTGGGCTCAGCGGTGTTGCGCATCGACGGCGAGATCATGGTCGATCTGACGGTGCCGCAGACCGGCGGCGCGTTCTTCGGGCTCGGCAACAACGAGATCCGTGTGTCGCTGGCGTGCGAGGCTGGCGTGCGTCGCGAGGTGAACGTCGAGATCGTGGTGGAGGAGCGGTCGCAGCTTCGGGGGCTACTCGTCGGCGCCGAGCCGCCAGCGAGCGACAACGCGATGGATGCGGCGGTTGCGGCGGCCGCCGGCGCAGATGTTGCAATCGTGATCATCGGCACCAATGCCGACTGGGAGACCGAAGGCGAAGACCGCACGAGCATGGACCTGCCGGGAGCTCAGGACGAGCTCGTGCGTCGTGTCGCTGCTGTCAACCCGCGCACTGTCGTCGTCATCAACTCTGGCTCCCCTGTCTCGATGCCGTGGCTCGCCGATGTCGCCGCGGTGATGCAGGTGTGGTTCCCCGGCGAGGCATTCGGCGACGCGCTGGTCGACATGCTCTTCGGCGTCACCGAGCCCGGTGGCCGACTGCCGCTGACGATTCCTCTGCAGCTGTCCGACACGCCCGCATACCCGTACCACCCCGGTCGCGATGGGAAGGCCGAGTACGGCGAAGGGCTGTTGATCGGCCATCGGTGGTACGACGCCCAGGAGATCGAGCCGGCCTTCGCCTTCGGCTTCGGGCTGGGCTACACGACGTGGGAGCTGGGCGAGGTGGCCGTGGCCGGCGACATCGAATCTGGTGTCACGGTGTCCGTGACGGCCCACAACGTCGGTGCCCGCGCGGGCAGCAGCGTGGTGCAGTGCTACATCGAGCCGGCGACCGCCGAACCCGGTCGCCCCGTGCGCACGCTGCAGGGGTTCGCACGTATCAGCGCCGCCACCGGCGAAACCGCCACTGCCACCATCGAACTGGATCAGCGTGCCTTCAGCCGTTGGGATGCTGCGGCGCACTCATGGGTGGTGACCGCTGGTGACCATCGCCTGCTGTTGGGCTGGTCGTCGCGCGACCTCACTTCGGTTGGCGTGAGTCATGCACCCGAAGCGGGGTGACGGGCACGTAATCGAGTTGGCCGGTGCTGGCGAACGTCCCCATCACGTCGACTGCAACATGCATCGAGGTGGACACGTAGACGCAGAACGTTCCATCGTCGGCAACAGGAACCATCGCCATGTTCGCCACCACCGCGCCGACGATCGCGTTGAGGTTCGACTGCGGCTGCGGGCCGGCAGTCATGTTGCTGCACGCGTCGGCAGAGACGTACCCCGCCGCCTGTGGGTCGATGGCTGTGAGATTGACAACCGCAACGCTGGCGCCCGCGGGCGCCGTGATGCGCATGATGCTGCCGGCAGCGTTGCGCTTGCCGCAACGCTCGACGAGGGTGACGGGATCGGTCCAACAACCGCGACTGTCGACCAGTCGGACGGGCGTTTGCGGTACGAACTTCAAGCTTTCCTTGGATGACATTCCGAAGTAGCCCTGGACGTCGATGATCTCGTGGAGGCCGTTGGGCGAGTAGGTGCAAAAGACGCCTCCGCCATCCACCACGTCGGAGGGAACCACCGCGAGGTTGGCAACGGTGTCGCCGCCGGCGAAGTTGAGGGTGCTGCGTGTCTGCGGCCCAGGTATCAGAGTGCCGCAGGCGTCGGCCGTCACGTAACCGGTGCCTGCTCCGCCGACTGCGGTGATGTTGGCCACGGTGGCGATTGCGCCGCCTGGCGCGGCGGTGGTGTTGCGGACCTCGGTCCCCGCAGGCACTGGTCCCAAGCCCTCACAGCCGGCGTCGGGACGACAGATCGGTCGTGTGCGCGTGTCGGTGCTCCGCACCGGCGAGATCGGCGTGTAGTTGCCGGTGCCTCCGGAGCTGCCCGCTGGCGTGAAATACCCCTGGACGTCGACGATGGTGTGCATCGCGGTGGACTGGTAGAGGCAGAAGCGGCCATCGGAGTCGATGGGCACGATCGCCGTGGAGGCGACTGGACGACCGGGTCGCACGTTGCCGTTCGACCATTGGCGAGCGGTGGTCGCGACGGCGCCGCAGCTTTCAGCAGTGATGTAGCCGCCGTTCGTGGCGCCCGTGGTGGTGATGTTCACCATTGCTGACGTCGCGCCCACGGGAGGCTTCGTGGTGATGACGAGACGGGTGTTTGCGGGCGGAACTTCCGTCAGTCCGAAACACTTGGTGGAGATCGTGCCGGCAGCATCGGCAACGTCGAGGCAGTTCCCCGTGCGCGGTGGCGTCGCCGCAACCGGGTTCGGTGTGGGTCCCACTGGTGTCGGGGTGACGCCACTCACCCGGTAGGCCAAGATCGCCTTTGCCTGGGCCACGGTGCCGTTGAACTCGAAGTGCATCGGGTCGCGGCTGGCCGACGACTTCACCTGTGACGGCGAAGAACAGCCGCTGCTCCAGCCGTAGCCACCCCAATAGAGGCCCCACGTCTCGGCGACCTGTACGACCCACTGTGGGACGTCGGTGACGACCGGCGTGAGACAGGCGCTGGCCCCGTTGCTGCCGTAATAGGTCTTCATCGGGTTCTTGGCGGTGTTGATGTCGAGTGCCAGACCGTATGAGTGGTTGGACAGGCTGGTGCGGCTCAGACCGGCGCAGTCCTTGCGGGTACTGGCGGTGCAACGGAACACGTACATGCCTGCATCGCCGATCACGTAGCCCTTCGCCTGGATCTCGGCCACGAAACCCTCGAACAACGGCAGGGCCTCGGGGAAGCTCTTCAGCTGCTTGGCCTTGACGGTGCCGATCGGATTCTCATTGCCGACGATCTGTTGCTCCCACTGGTAGAGCGCCTGACTGGCGTTGTAGCCCCAGCCCAGCCAGGTCCAGCCCACCGGTGGGAAGCTGGCGGGGCCGGTGTTCTGCACCCCGAGGGCGGTGGCGGTGGCCTCGTTGACGATGCCCGTCGCCGCCAGCCCCTTGGTGGTCTGATATGCGGCGACGGCGCCGGCAGTGATCGGCCCGAACTGCCCGTCGGCGGCGATGGTTGCACCGTTGGCCACGAGGGCCTGCTGCACCCGCACCACCACGGGACCGCTGGCGCCGTTGGCGAGGTCGACCCAAGCGATGACGGCACCGGGGGCGGGGTCCGGGTAGGGCGGTGTGGGCCAATCGCGGCTCTCGGGAAGGCCAGAATCGAGCCGGATCGTGCAGCCTGCGACGGTGCCGGCGTTCATCTGGGCGGTGGTGCATTTCGCGGGCACGGATGGCGCGACCCACGCCGCGTCGACTGCGGCGACCGTCGCGACCGGCGAGACTGAGGCAAGCGCGCCAAGGGCCAATACGGCGGCCGTGCACAGCGCAGAGATTCGGTGAGTGATCGTGGGCATCGATGAGGTATCGGCCCGTCCGGCCAGCATCTTTACACATCGGGAATGATGGCGGCTCGCGAGCGGTTGGGCGGGACATGTCCGAAACCCCCGATTCGTCCCGCAACATTGCCACCGTCGAGCGCGTGATCAATGCTCCGGCCAGTGCAATTTTCGACCTGCTCGCCGACCCATCGCGTCATCAGGAGATCGACGGTTCCGGCACGGTCAAAGGCGTTCCCGAGGGTGCCGCCGGTAAAGGTTCGCAGCGCCTCGCGCTCGGTTCCAAGTTCGGCATGTCCATGAAAATGGGCATCGGCTACACAATGGAGAACACCGTCGTCGAGTTCGAGGAGAACGTTCGCATCGCATGGCAGCCGCGCCCGACGCAGACCGTGATGGCGTGGTTCGTCGGCGGTCGCATTTGGCGTTACCAACTCGTCGCTCAGGGCGACAGCACCCTGGTACGCGAGAGCTGGGACATCAGCCAGGAGAAGCAGCCGTGGGCGGTTCGCAGCCTGCGTTCGAAGACTGTCGACTCGATGACCAAGACGCTGGAGCGGATAGCCCAGGTCGTCGAGGTGTAGCTACCGACGGTGACGGCTCATCGGAAGCGCGTGATTCAGTTCGGCACCCAAAAGCGCGACCGTTGAATGCAACGACAGCCATCCGATGAGGCCGATCACTGCGGCGAACGTGCCGTACACCGGTGTTGCGCGAGAAATTGCTCGGCCGACGAATGCTGTGCCCACCACTTGCAACGCGGCGAACACGATCCCGGCCAGAACAGCCCCCGGGGCGACAGCACGCCACGACTGCGGGCGAACGGTGAGCCACCGATAGCTGCTCGCGAGCACGGCAACGTTGACCGTGACCGCACCCAGCACCAGGCCGACGCGGTTGAGTACCGCGACACCGGTCACACCGACGAACCCGGCGAGCACCGCGGCGGTGACCTGCCCACCGCCGACCAGTGCGATGCCCAACAGCGAACGGGCCCGGGAGCGAACGATGTTCGGCCGCCCATCGAGTGGAACCTCGGCGATGTCGTCGAGAGCGTTCTGCAACATGGTGAACGCCTTCATGCCCGCCCAGAGGGTGACAACCAGGCCAACGACGAGCACGGAGGTGTCGCCCTGCAACTGCGTGGGGTCGCGTGCGAGCTCAGGTCCGATGATGGGAATCTGGCTGAACGTGGAGTCGATGATCCGGTCGCGCAGGGACTGGTGGCTCTGCAACACGAACCCGAGAATCGTCGTGAACACGAGGAGCAGCGGGAACACCGACAGGAAGCCGAAGTGTGCCACGAGCGCTGCGTTGCGAGCCGTGCGATGGTCCCGGTAGTTGGTGGCGCTACGGACCAGCAGATCGGCAACGCCAGACCGTCGTCGCAGCTGCAGCACCTGTGGTCGTTCGGTCCAGTTCGGTGGGGCCATTTGGATCAGCTGTGCATGTCGGTGAGATGTTTGCCGGCCAGGTCGTGCCCCAACATCACCAGTACCGTCGCATCACCGAGGCCGGCGGTGCCACCCGTTATCCACGCTGGAGTCGGCATGCGCGTCACGGCTATTCCGCCCATCAGCCTGCTCACGGATTCCGCCACCGCCTCGCTGCCGGCGATGACATAGATCTTGCTGACGGCGAGATCCTCATCGATTCCCTTCGCATTGGTCGGCCCATTCGTGGTGAACCCGAGCGCGGTCAACTCGTTGGTGACCTGCCCTGCTGCGCCGTCGACACCGGACGCATTGGCGACCTTGACGATTCCGCCCTCGACCACGAGGGGCTCCGTGGTGGTCGTTGGTGGCAGCGTCGTGGTGGTCGAGGTGCTTGTGGACGTGGTGGATGTCGTCGATGTCGATGTCGATGTGGTGGTGCTGGTTGTCGCCGTCGTTGTCGTGGCGACTGGTGTTCGGCTGCTCTTGCATGCCACAGGCACGAACAACAGCAGCCCGACGACCGCGCACCGACGGACGATGTTCGGGTGGATCATGATTCGTACAGCCTGCCGACTGGTGGTCCGCGAGACAAGTCACCCACGCAAATCGCTTGGGTTCGTCGGTAGGTGCACCCGACGTTGTACGGTCCACCCGGTGCGACGCTTGGGGGCTCAGCGCAGTGTTGCCACCTTGGTGGCGGCACTCACGATCGGGGGCCTTTTCGCGATCCAGCTCGTCTTCTTCGGAATGCCGCTGGGTCTCTGGACTCGTGGACTGGTGCTTGGCGTGCTTGCTGCGATGCTCGCCGTCGGCATGGCGCTCATCTATCGCGCCAACCGGGTCATCAACTTCGCACAGGCCGATCTGGGCACCGTGCCCACCAGCTTCGCGGCGGCGCTCATCCTCTTCTGGCAGTGGCCCTATTTCGTCGGACTGGGTGTCGGCCTGCTGATTGCGCTGCTGCTCGGCCTCGTCGTCGAGATGGCCATCATCCGCCGCTTCCGCAATGCGCCGCGCTTGGTGATGACGGTTGCAACGCTCGGCGTGACGCAGTTGCTGATCGTGGTCGGCATCCTGGTACCGCGCTGGTGGGGCAAGAACCTGGCCAGCCAACGCCTGAAGTCGCCGGTGGATTGGAAGCTGACGCTGTCCGCCAGCATGCCTCCGTGGAAGCCCGACTCGAGCAAGTTCATCCTCGGCGGCAACGACATCATCGCCATGATCGTGGCGCCGTTGGCACTGATCGGGGTGGCGTGGTTCCTCAACCGCAGTCGTCTCGGCATTGCCATTCGAGCTGCCGCCGAGCGCAGCGATCGCGCAGCGATGCTGGGCATTCCAGTGGCCAGGCTGAACACCGTCGTGTGGATGCTGGCCGCCAGCCTGTCCTTCCTTGCGCTGTTCCTGCGCAGCGGTATCACAGGAGTGCCGCTGGGGTTCGCCGAGGGAATGCCGACGCTGCTGATCGCACTCGCCGCCCTGGTGATCGGCCGCCTGGAGAACCTGGGTGTCATCGCAGCCGCTGCCATCGCGCTCAAACTGCTCGAGTTCGGTGTTCAGAGCAACGCCGACACGCCATACCTCGCGTATCCGATCATGGCTGGTGCCATGTTCGTCGCGCTGTTGGCGCAGCGTGTCAGCACGTCGCGTCGCGACGCTGACGCCACCAGCAGCTGGCGCGGTGCCGAGGAGGTTCGTCCGCTGCCGTCGCACCTGACGGCTCACCCCTGGGTGATGACGCTGCGCTACACGTTGCTGGCCGCTGCTGTCATGGGTGTGTTGCTGCTGCCACAGCTGTTGGAAGTCGGCAACGTCATCAAGGCCACTGCGTTGCTCTCCTTCGCCATCATCGGCCTCTCGCTGGTGGTCCTCACCGGCTGGGCCGGCCAGGTTTCCCTGGGTCAGATGGCCATTGTCGGTATCGGTGCGGCGGTCAGCGCGACGGTCACCTCGCGCTGGAACGTGGACCTCACGCTGGCTCTCATCATCGGCGGTATCGCCGGTGGCGCGGCTGCCTTCATGGTTGGTGTGCCGGCGCTACGACTGCGCGGCCTGTACCTCGCTGTGACCACGTTCGCCCTCGGGTTGGCCACTCAGTTCTGGTTGCTCAACGACCGCTTCTTCGGCTGGTTCCCCAAGGCTGAGGCCCGCTTCGACCGGCCCCCGTTGTTCGGCCGTCTCGACGTCGATTCGCCTACTCGCTACTACTTCTATTCGCTCGTCGTGTTCGGGCTGCTGTACTTCGCCCTGCGCGGTATTCGGCGGTCGCGAACGGGTCGCGTGATCGTTGCCATTCGTGAGAACGAGCGGGCAGCGCAGAGCTTCTCGATCGGTGTGGTGCGAGCCAAGCTCACCGCATTCGTCATCTCCGGGTTCGTCGCCGGCGTCGGTGGCGCGCTGTTCGCCCATCAGCAGCGTGCGTTCTCCATCGCCAGCTTCTCCACGGGTGAGAGCTTCAACGTCTTCATCAGCGCCGTGATCGGTGGCGTCGGCTCGCTGGGCGGGGCGATGTTGGGGGCCCTGTATCTGCGTGGTACCCGCTGGTTCATCACCGACCAGGCCTGGCAGCTGTTGTCCACCGGCTTCGGTGTGCTGCTGGTGTTGCTGATCCTGCCAGGTGGCCTTGGTGGGCTCTGGGTGAAGTTGCGCGATGTGGCGGTGCGGCTCATCACCGGGCAGCGCGTCGACGAACCGGTGGTTGCAGCCGTCGATGACGAGCCGATCACCGACGACGACCCGATCACCGACGACGACCCGATTGTTGACGACAACCCGATTGTCGAGGAGACCGTATGAACGCGTTTGCTCGTTTCCGAGGTCACGTCGCCCACCCGATGCAGTGGCTGCGTGGGGTGTGCGGCGGGGAGTCAGCGTTCCCGCTCGTCGTGTTGTTCGGTCTCAATGCCGTCGACGAACTCGACCGCACAGCGTTCGGCATTCTGCTGCCCAACATTCGTGACGAGTTCGGGCTCGACAACACCAAGGTGCTCGGCATCGTCGCGCTGTCGTCCGTCGCCGCACTCGCGCTGCAAGTGCCGATTGCGCAATATGCCGACCGGTCCAAGCGCGTGCCCCTGGCCGTCATCGGCGCCCTCATCTGGGGCGCATTCAGCGGCATGACCGGCCTTGCGACCGGGGTGGTGCTGTTGACGATCGCCCGTAGCGGTAGCAGCCTTGGCAAGGCCGTCATCGACCCGACGCACAACTCGCTGCTTGCCGACTATTACCCCATCGAGGCCCGCAGCAAGGTCTTCAGTACGCACCGCGCCGCCAACGCCGTTGGCGCGTTCGTCGGCCCGCTCAGTGCTGGTCTCTTGGCCTACGCGTTCGGTTGGAGAGTTCCGTTCATCGTGTTCGTGGTCCCCACCGTGGTGTTCGCGCTGCTGGCGCTCAAGCTGCACGAGCCGGTGCGAGGCAAGTGGGAGCGCGAAGCGATGGGTGCCAGCGACGAGGTCGCCAACACCGAGGAGACGGTGCCGTCGTTCGCCGAGAGTTGGCGCACCGTCCAGAAGATTCACACGCTGCAACGCCTGTGGTGGAGCCTTCCCTTCCTGGCAACCGCGCTGATCGGCTTTGTCGTGTTGGCCTCGCTGATGTACGAGCAGCAGTTCAATCTCGACGAACGCGGTCGCGGTATCGCCGCCGCAATCTCCGAGCCCTTCCAGCTGGTCGGGCTCGTCATCGGCACCCGCTACATCACCAAGCGGTTCATGGCCGACATGCGCGGTCTCATCCGCTTCATCTCGCGGGTGGCCATCCTCACCTCGATCGCCTCGGTTGCATTTGCGCTCTCGCCGAACATCGTGGTTGCGGTCGCGGTCAACTGCGTCATTTCCGGCACGCTCGCCGTCGTCGGGCCGGGCATTCTCGTCGCGCTGTCGTTGGCCATTCCTGCTCGTGCTCGCGCAACGGGCTTCTCGGTGGCGTCGCTGTGGGTCATTCCCGGCTTGCTGATCCTGCCCCTGATCGGTTGGATCAGCACGCAGGTCGGCATCCGTTGGGGCATGCTCACGCTCGTGCCGCTGTTCATCATCGGCAGCCTCATCCTGGGTACGGCGCAGAACACGATCGATGCCGACATCGCGCAGGTGTGGCAAGCATCGGCGGCGCGCAGCGAGGCGTTGTACCAGCGTCGCCGCGGTGAGGCCGACCTGTTGCTCATCCGCAACCTCGACGCCGGCTACGGCGGGCGTCAGGTGTTGTTCGGGGTCAACTTCGATGTCAAGGAAGGCGAGATCGTCGCGCTCCTCGGTACCAACGGCGCCGGCAAGAGCACGCTGTTGAAATCGATCAGTGGGGTCGTGGAGGCGGACCGCGGCGCTGTCATTCTCGATGGTCGCGACGTCACCCATGCGCCGCCCAACGAGATCGCGTCGTTGGGTATCAGCCAGATGCCGGGCGGTCAGGGCGTGTTCGGCGGTCTCACCGTCCACGAGAATCTGCTGCTCGCCGGCTGGACCCGTCGACACGACCCGAAGGGCCGCGCCGCCGCTGTCGAGGAAGTGTTGGAGATCTTCCCGCTGCTGCGCGAGCGGTTGCACCGCGACGCTGGCGATCTCAGCGGCGGACAACAACAGATGCTGGCGTTGGGTATGGCGTTCGTGGCCAAGCCGCGGGTGTTGCTGATCGACGAGTTGTCGCTGGGACTGGCGCCGGTGATTGTCGGCCAACTGTTGCCGATCGTGCAGCGTGTCGCCGACGAGGGCACCGCCGTCATCCTGGTGGAGCAGAGCGTGAACGTTGCGCTCACAGTTGCCCAGCGGGCGTACTTCATGGAGCGCGGCACGATTCGGTTCAGCGGGCCCACGGCAGAGTTGTTGGACCGCAAGGATCTCCTGCGTTCGGTGTTCCTCTCCGGCGCTGCCGTCTCGGACGGGCCGGCACCCGACGTGGTTCACGAGATCGCTCACGACGGCAAGCCGTTGTTGGAAGTCAGCGAGATCTCGGTTGCCTTCGGTGGTAACCGTGCCGTCAACGGCGCCACGTTCTCCGTGCTCCCGCACGAGATCTTGGGCATGATCGGCCCCAACGGTGCCGGTAAGACCACCATCTTCGACCTCATCAGCGGCTTCGTGCCCGTGGACAGCGGCCGTATCGAACTACAGGGCCGAGACATCACCCACCTCGGGGCCAGCGAACGAGCGGGAGCGGGTCTCGGCCGTAGCTTCCAGGACGCGCGACTGTTCCCCGACATGACGGTGCGCGAGACGCTGGCCGTCGCGCTCGAACGCTGGGTCAACAGCCGTAGCGCGTTGTCGGCGGCATTGCGTCTTCCGGCTGTCTATGACGACGAGGAGCGCACCGCGCTGCGCGTCGCGGAACTGATCGAGTTGATGAACCTCGGCGACTATCAGAACTCGTTCGTGCGCGAACTCAGCACCGGAACTCGCCGTGTCGTCGACCTCGCGTGCATCGCCGCGCATCGTCCCGTCATGGTGTTGCTCGATGAACCCAGCAGTGGCATTGCCCAGCGCGAAGTGGAAGCGCTGGCACCTGTGCTGCGCCGACTGCGCGATGAGATGGGCGCCAGCCTGCTGGTCATCGAGCACGACATTCCGCTGATCTCGTCGATCAGCGATCGCCTGGTTGCACTCGATCAGGGGGCGGTTCTCACTGAGGGGCCGCCTGCTGATGTTCTGAGTCATCCAGACGTGATAGAGAGCTATTTGGGGAACAACGCAGCGGCGCGAGAGCGCTCCGGCACAAGGGGGTAGGCATGCAACCGGCCAGCACTTCTGGAGCATCAGGGGGTAGTAACCGTCAGCTGAAACGATGGGGACCAATCGCGGGCGTAGTCGCGGTGGTTGCCATCGGCGGCGGCGTGTTGTTGGTGACGAACGGCGGCGACAAGGGCTCGGTGAGCGGGGCAACCACCACCGCCACCGCTGTCACAGTTGCCGAGACAACGGCACCCAACGAGACAACGGCACCGACCGATACCGGGTCCGCGCCCGACACCACTGCGGCCGGCCCGGCGGAAGTCACGTTCCCGCTGTCATACCAACAAGCCGTGGAGCAGGGCATCGAGGGCGATATCGACTGGGGTGATCGCTGCGACACCAGCACCGGTCGGCTGGCCGTGCCCGACTACTTCGCACCGGAGTGCATGGCACCCTTCACCGGTGACAACGGTGGGGCCACCGCACCCGGCGTGACTGCCGATGAGATCACCCTCGTCAACTACGTCGGGCAGGCGGGCGACCCGATCATCGCCTACATCACCGACGCGATCAACAACGACGACACCACGCAGGACTACTTCGACACGATGAAGGGTCTGGTCGACTACTACTCGGCGTTCTACGAGCTGTACGGCCGCAAGGTCAATCTGGTCACGTTCGAGGGGACCGGTGGCGCAACCGACGAAGTTGCGGCCCGGGCCGACGCGGCCACGATCGCCGAGCAGTACAAGCCGTTCGCAGTGCTGGGCGGGCCTTCGCTCACCAGCGCCTTCGCCGACGAGCTGTCCGCACGCAAGGTACTCTGCATCGGTTGCACCCCGGGCCAACCGGCCGATTTCTACACCCAACGCGATCCGTACGTGTGGGGTCTCGACGGCAGCGCGCTGCAGAAGCAGACGCACGTGCTGGAGTTCGTGAAGAAGCAGCTGATCGGCAAGAACGCCTCGCACGGCGGCGACGCCGTGAAGGAGCAGCCGCGGGTGTTCGGCCTGGTGTACCTGGAGAGCAGTGGTGCGTCGAAGGACCTCGCCGACAACTTTGCGAGTGAGATGGCGGCAGCAGGAGCGCCGTTCGCGGCCGTCGCTGCCTACCAGCTCGACCCGGGGACGATTCAACAGACCGCGTCGCAGGTGATCACCAAGATGAAAGCCGCCGGCGTGACCACCATCATCCACAGCGGTGACCCGGTGGCCCCTCGCGACTTCACCAACGAGGCCACCGCCCAGGAGTACTTCCCGGAGTGGGTCATCGCCGCCAGCACACTGGTCGACGTCACGGCGTTCGCCCGTACCTACGACCAGGAGCAGTGGTCACACGCATTCGGTGTCACCCAGTTGGCTGCTCGTACCGACCCGACGAAGGCCGGCGCCTATGCCAACTACGAGTGGTTCACCGGTGTCGAGCCGCCGGCCAACGACAGCATTGGGGTGATCGCGCCCAACCCGGCGTTGTTCTTCGCTGTCGTGCAGGCCGTCGGCCCGAACCTCAGTGCAGACACATTCCGCGACACCCTGTTCGCCCGCGATGGGACGAAGGCTGCCATCAGCCAGCCGTACCTCTCCTACGGCGACAAGGGCTATTGGGGCGGTGTGCCGGACTACCAGGGTGTCGATGACGCCACGGCAATCTGGTGGAACGCAACTGCCACCGGCCCCGACGAGATTCGTCGTGAGGGCACCGGCATGTACGAGTACGTCGATGGCGGCAAGCGCTACCTTCCCGGCGAATGGCCCACCGACGACAAGCTGTTCAACCCGGACGGTGCGGTCGACATCTATCTGACGCCGCCGCCCGGCGAGGAGCCTGGCGTTTACCCCAGCCCAGCGGGCTGACAATTCGTCACTCTCTGCCGCCCACGGGCGGGTAACGGTGCCACTTCCGGCACGTTCACCCGCCCATGGGTGGTGGATGGTGACAGGTGTGGGGGGGTCGGTGGCTACTCGACCAGTTCGGGGAGTCGCCAGTCGATCGGGGCCAGCCCGGCAGCGACCAGTGCGGCATTGGTGCGGCTGAACGGTCTGCTGCCGAAGAAGCCGTTGTGGGCGCTCAGCGGTGACGGGTGCGCCGACTCGAGCACGACGTGGCGGTCGAGGTCGATGAGCGACTTCTTCTTGCGGGCGGCAGCGCCCCACAGCAGGAACACGACCCGGTGAGGCTTGTCGTTGACCGCACGCAGCACCTGGTCGGTGAAGATCTCCCAGCCGTGCCCCTGGTGCGAGGCAGCTTGCCCGGCGCGCACGGTGAGCGTGGTGTTCAACAGCAGCACACCCTGGCGCGCCCAGGCTTCCAGATTGCCGTGGCGTGGCGGCACGATGTCGAGGTCGGTGCGCAGCTCTTTGTACACGTTGGCCAGCGATGGGGGAATGGCGACGCCTGGACGAACGGAGAAACACAGCCCGTGCGCTTGGTCGGGGCCGTGGTACGGATCTTGCCCGAGGATGACGACCCGAGTGTCGGCGTAGGTGGTGAGGTGTAACGCCGCGAAGACGTCTGCTGCCGGCGGAAAGACGGTGAACTGGGCACGCTGATCGGCCACGAACCGCTGCAGCAGCGGCCAGTACGGCTTGGCGAACTCGTCGCGCAACACCGGGTTCCAATCCGTCATGCCGATACCAGAATCACGGTGCCGAGGCTACGGTGGAACTATGAGTGAAATTCTGGAAGTCGATCTTCTTGCGTTCGAGAATGGCAGCGCCCAGCAGCGGCGCGCCGTGGTCGATGGGGTGCGGCGCAGCCTGACCACCGGCTTCGTCTACACCCTGCACGACCTCTCCGAGGACATGCTCGACACCGCCTACGGGATGCTCAAGGAGTTCTTCGAGCACCCCCAAGAGGCCAAGCTGGCGTTCGTCGCACCCGACTCTCATGGGCAGACCGGGTACACCGGGCTCCTCGTGGAAACGGCGGCCAGTAGCGACGTACCCGACTGGAAGGAGATGCTCAACTGGGGACTCGCCCTTCCCGAGGGCCACCCGCTGCGCACCCGCTACCCCCACCGTTACGGGCCCCAGGTGCTGCCCGAAGCTGCCGTACCCGGCATCACCGACGTGCTCAACACCTTTCACCGCAAGGTGGAAGACATTCAGCGACGTTTCCTGCGCATCATCGCCGAGGGGCTGGGCTGCCACGAGTCGTTCTTCGACGAGATGACCACCAACGGCGCCACGCTCACCCGCGCCATTCGCTATCCAGCCATGCAGCAGGCGCCGGGCGGCGGTGGCGCCGGGCACGTGTGGGCTGGTGCACACGGCGACATCAACCTCATCACTGCGCTCCCGCGTTCCACCGCCCCTGGCCTGCAGGTGCTGGTCGACGGCGAATGGGTCGATGCGGTGGCCCCCGGTGGCCAGGTCATCATCAACACCGGCATGATGCTGGAACGGTTGACGAACGGAGTCATTCGTACCGGTATCCATCGCGTGGTCGCCGCCCCTGGCTACGCCGGCGAGCGATACAGCGTGGTGCAGTTCGCGCACCCGACGCCGTGGACGCTGCTCAACCCGCTCTCGGTCTGCATCACGCCCGAGAATCCGCAGCGTTTCTCGGGCATGGTCAGCGCCGAC
>Ga0209476_10000245_pt1 | contig 37058 bp, 28 predicted proteins | sample KloWWTrecipitate_FD_187179 | JGI IMG/M metagenome (GOLD analysis project Ga0209476, IMG submission 187179) | Active sludge microbial communities from Klosterneuburg, Austria, studying microevolution and ecology of nitrifiers - Klosterneuburg... | ecosystem: Engineered > WWTP > Aerobic digester... | reverse complement strand
GAAGAACACCGAATTGGCGGTGAACATCGCACTGGACGCGAAGAGCAGCGTGTAGCCGTCGGGCTTCGCCTGAGCCGCGTACGCCGCGCCAATCGCGCCCGCTGCCCCCGCCTTGTTTTCCACCACCACCGCCTGGCCCAGTGACTCAGTGAGTTTTTGACCCAGCACCCGCGCCACCAGGTCATTGGAGCCTCCGGCCGCATAGCACACGATCAGGTGGATCGGCTTGTCCGGAAAGTCCTTTGCCGGATTGTCCTGCGCCTGCGCCGAGGCGAATGAAAGGGCGACCGTCAGCAAACCCAGCAGACGGAACAAGAATGAACGATGCATCATATTAGTCTCCTATTAGTCTTCAAATCAACCAAAACCACCCCGACGGCGCGGGGTGTGGACCCCGCGCCTTCAACGACAATTGGCCCGGGGCAAGCCCCGGAGTATAAGTTGAAATAATTGTAACTGTTGAGCTGAATAGTTAAATGACCCCCGGCAAAGCCGGGGGCTTACCTCACTGAGTTACACATAATTTTTGAAATTGCTCTTCCCAGTTGGGGGTTGCACACTATCACACTATCGTCGCGGCGCCAGCGGCGTCCACACGGGCAGATAGACGCCTGCGCGGATTGTTGAGTACTTCATGAAAAAGTCGCCGACGGCCGAAACGATCGCAAGTAAGGTCATGGCACCCGCTGACACTGGCCCGGTTAGACCACTCCAAACTAACCAAGCGGGAACGATCAAGCCCATAAACAGCGTGCCACCGTAGAAGTAGATCGCCACGCTGCCGGCGAAAAGTTCATGCACCGAACGTTGCGCAGCGGCGTTTCCGCTAGTGAGCGCACCGTGCACCTCCAGACCGAAGAACACGATCACGATGGCCGTGATTCCGCTCCATAGAAGCAATAGGTTGTTCAGGCTGGCGAGCCACTCCCCGTCGACAGCCTGCGCCAGGAGCAACCCGGCGATTCCCCCGCGCAGGGCGTAGGTCACGTAAAGCGCCGGATGCAAAGGTGAATTCCAGAACGGGATGCCTTTCGAGGCCGTATAGACAAACCCCATGTAACCAATGATGGTTACCATGCCTAGGATCGACATGACCTTGCCGGCGCCGGCGAGCGCCGAGTCCGCGCCCCACAGCACTCCGGGCAGCCACAAGGGCACAAGGTAGAGAAAGCCTCCGGCCAGAAATAGGCTCAAGCCGAAGAATCCCCGGGAAATCCAAGAGCGGCGAAATTGCAGCGCCATTTTCCAGGCCCGCGCCGGGTGGCCCAGATTAACCAGGTGCAGCAGCCCTCCCAACGCGCCCAGCACGAATGCGAGGGCCAGCCCCAGTCGGCTGCCATAGAGCAGCGAGAACAGCCACGTGCCGCCGGCTACGCCGACCACAAAGTGGCCGATTACCATGAAAATGCCGCGGCCTTGGGACCACTCTCTCTGCGGACGAAGGTCCATGCGCAGGTCCTGAATCAGTTGCTCGTATTTGGCGTGCGTTGATTCCATATCTTTGGCCCTCCTTCATGTCTCTCTAATTCGATCAGACCCAATTCTGCTGGCAGGAGCGGATCAAGGCGGCAGGTAATAGACCGAGGGCTTGGTGCCCAGCTCCGGATGCAGCGGGAAACCACCACGTTCCTTGATCAAGCGCGAAACCTCGCTGTTGGGATCGTCGAGATCACCAAAATAGCGCGCCACCGTCGGGCAGTTCTCCACGCATGCAGGCTGCTTGCCGGCACGCACGCGGTCGCGGCAAAAATTGCATTTCATCACCACATCGGTCTGGTGCTGCGATACCCGCGCCCGCTCGTAATCTGTTACGCCGCTCTCGTAGTAGTTCTGCTGACCGTCGTTGTAATAGCGATTACTGTAGGGACACGCCATCATGCAGGCCCGACAGCCCACACATTTGTCCGCGTCGATGTCGACGATCCCATCCTCCTCCCACTTGAAACTCGCGCCCGTCGGACACACTTCTACGCACGGCGCCTCCTCGCAGTGATTGCACAGTACCGGCAGGAACAACTGCCGCACCGTCGGATAATGGCCCTCCTCCCGCTTTAGCACCCGGGCAAAAAGTACCCCTGGCGGTGTTCCATGCTCTACCTTGCACGCAAGCTGGCAGGCATAGCACCCAATGCAGCGCTTTAGATCAATCACCATACCCCGTCTCATTGCGCCTCTCCCACCATGCTCACCTTCACCTTGACACACAGGTCCAGGTTGAGATTCACCGGGCTGACGTGATCCCAATCGATTTCGAGAAGCTCGTTGTAGGCGATGCCTTTACCTTTGGCCAACGGCATGCCGTCCGACCAGTGTCCGGCGCAACCCGCGATCCCCAGTCCCTCCGGATGCATGCCCTGCATCAGCTTCAGGCGCCCCTTCACCTTGCGGCCGGTCTCGGTCTCGACCCAGACCGGCGAACCGTCTTGCAGTCCTTTGCTCCTGCCCACGTCAGCGTTGATGGCGATGGTGTAGGAATACGGATCGAGCTGCGCCGCCTCGTCCAGCCACGCGTTCTCGGTCGTGTAGCTGTTGGTATGGATGGTGTCGCGGTAATAGAACGCATAGAAATCGAATCCCGGCGTCTTGCAGCAATGAGAGAGGCAGGGCAGGAAGTCGGGTAGCGGCTCGTAGTACTCGCGCGGAATCTTGATACCGCGCGGCTCGGCGATGGCCGCGGTTTGCTCTCCCATGGTCACCATGAAATCCCAGTAGATGGGCACGCGAACGTCCAGGAAGGGCCGCCAGTAGATCTCCTCGGGTTTCTTCGGCCAGCTGAGAACACCGTGCTTCTTGAACCACGCGAGGTCGCGCTCCGGCCCGAAATTGCTCTTCAATTCCCTATCGCAGATCTCTTCCCAGGTATAGCGCTCGTCACCCTGCAGCCGATATTCCGGTTTCAGATTCATGGACGCGTTGAACGCCGCGTTGTAGTCAGCGCGGAAACCAATACGGTCGGCTAACTCCATCAGCACATCCTGGAAGGCTCTCTGCTGACCGTCCGGCGGGAGCGCGGGCTGGCGGATGGTCCAGGACCAGTCGCCCATTCCGCCCGGCATACTGCAGAAAAAGAAAGGGAAACTCGTGCGCGAGTCGAGTTGCTGCAAGTAGCCCAGATCGGGCAGGACGATATCCGCAAAATTCGAGGTTTCGGTCAGGAACAAATCGAACGACACCATGAACTTGTATTTGGCCAAAGCCCTTGCCACGGTTTCGCTGTTGGCGATTGCAAGCAGCAGATTCGCCCCCCAGTTGATCAGCACCTCCGTGCGGTAGGGTAACTCCAGCTTCTGCCAGAAATCTTCCTGATCGTCTGATTCAAGGAACGGCGAGCACATGCCCATCGGAAACAGATCCTGCAGACCAGTTTTGTCCGGCATTTTCGGTTTGTCTGGTGGATAAGGGAGGTGATATCCCATCCACATTCCGACCTTCATGATGCCGTCCGCATCCGGCGACGGCACATGATGCGGGCGGCCGGTTTCCGGATGGCCTTCGCAGACCGGATTGAATCCGAGGCAGGAGCCCACCACGTCGGCGGCGCCCACCAGGTGGTTGAGCAGATCGACCGCCAGGAAGTTGTACAGCGAGTTCCTGTGCCCCTGCGCACCGCGGAACGCGATGGCGGCCACCGGCCGATACGGAAGCGTGACGCCTTCGACGACGATGGTGCTGCCGATGCGCGCTTCACGCGCGAACTCCGCGGCAAGACGGCGTATGGTCGCCGCCGGCACCGTGGTGATGCCCTCGCCCCATTCCGGCGTGAACTTGCACAGGTGTTCCTTCAGCTTGTGAAAGGCCGGCTGGCAGGAAACGCCATTCACCTCGAAATCGCCCATCAGGGCCATGTCGGCAGGCGTGGCATCCGTGAACGGTCGCGCCGCACCCGCCGCGCTGTCCCACACCAAAGGCTGGTTGGTCACCTTGTCGCGCACATACTGCTTGTCGGGGCCGATCAGGTACGGTGCGTTGGTCTTGGCCTGGAGGTAGGGGCCATCCACCATACCGAGATCGTTGACGATGACATTACACATCGCCAGTGCCAGCGCACCGTCGGTGCCCACCCGCACCGGCACCCATTCGGTCGCCTTGGCAGAGGCGTAGTTGCACATCGGATCAACCACTACCATCTTCATGCCTCGCACCCGGGCATCGGCGGCGAGTTTCATGTTGGAAGTCGACGCGTGGCCGGCACCATGGCCCTTGGAGGCGCCAAAGTAAATCGCGTAGTTGCAATGCTCGAAGTCGGGCACGATGGACCACGACGAATGCATGATTCCGCTGATCAGATGGGCGCCGTTGCCGCAATGCAGACCGCCGCCGGAGGACGACATATTCGCCGTACCGAACGCGGCCCCGAAGGCTTGGAACGGCGTGCGCGCCGCAAGCACGGTCGTCGTGCGCTGAATGAGGAGTTTGCGTGGATCGTCGGCACGCACGCGCTTCAATACCGTGGCGATTTCATCGAGCGCCTCGTCCCAGCTGATTTCCTTCCAGCCCGGGTCTTCGTCGATGCCCTTCTTCGGGTTGGTGCGGCGCAGCGGCACCTTCAGCCGGTTCGGATCGTAATGCGACATCAGGCCGCTCACGCCCTTGGCGCACAGGCGCCCCCTGCCCACGGCGCTCTCGGGATTGCCTTCGATCTTGATCGCGGTTCCGTCGACACGGTGCACCCGCATCGAACAGCTGCTGTAACACAGCGCACAGGCGGACGGCACCCAGACGTCGTCCCGCTGTTTGATTGATTCAGAAGAGGTTGCGTTCATTTGAGGTGGGGTCCGTAAAGGCGGAGTCCGTAAAGGCGGGGTCCGTAAAAGAGAAGTCGGCCACGATGAATTCAATACGTGTGCGAATGAAAGCCGGAAAGTCGTGGGGCATGCACCTAGCCGCCCTCGATCTCCCGGAACAGGATGATTTCCACCGATGCCGCTGCCGGAATCGGTGTCGACATGTCCTGGACGGGCTCGCCGTCCAGGAACAGGCGGCAAGTGTTGAACGACTCACCGTTTTCGCTCAAGACATGGCGCAGGAACTCGCGGCCCAGCCGGCGGCCGAGTTCGTCGATGACGTCGCGCAGAGCGCAGCCGCTCGCGAACTGGAGGACCAGCGGATTGGTGACTTCGGGGCCGACCAACACGCCGAACAGCCGTACCCGTACCTCGACGGGGCGATTTGGATCGATTGGCGCGGCCTCGGGCACCGGTCTGGAGAGCGGAAACATCTTGTCCGTCACGACGCAGTCCCAGCGCACGTTCATCGTTGACCTCCGCTTTTCCGGTGGAAACGGGCAAATTTCAATGGGCAGGCCGATGGCATTTTGGTTACTCGCGTCGTGAATAATGTATTTACAGTGGGACACATCCGTCCGGCCGTTTTCGAACGCACTTGATGGAAACCCTGTAATGACGAGAGTCTTGACATGATTCCCGATTCCGACGATTTGAAATCACGAGTGATTTTTTCGCCGTATCTTTGCCGATTCCCCTGGCAAATGAGACGACGCCATGAATCGCGGCCGCTCGGTTTTCGCGCAATTGTTGGATTTCGTTCCCTTCAGTCATTTCGAACATCTCGTCGATCGATATGCTTCGAACCATGGCATTCAACACTTCTCGGCCTGGACTCATTTCCTTTGCATCGCCTATTCCCAACTGACCCGCAGGGAAGGTTTGCGCGATCTTGTGGCCTGTCTCAACTCTCAGCGTGCCAAGCTCTATCACATAGGGATTCGCGGCAAGATATCCCGCTCTACCTTGGCCGACGCCAACGAGCGACGCGACTGGCGGTTGTTCGAAGCGCTCGGTCATCGATTGATCGCAACGGCGGTCGAACTCTATCAAGGCGAGGATATCGGTCTGGGAATCAAGGAGCCGCTTTATGCCATGGACTCCACGACCATCGACCTGTGCCTGAGTCTGTTCCCTTGGGCGGACTTTCGTTCGACCAAAGCGGCTGTCAAGGCCCACACCATCATAGACCTGCGCGGTTCCATTCCGGTTTTCGTCCATATCACCACTGGCAAGGTGCACGACGTCAAGATACTCGACATGATTCATTGGCCACCGGGTGCCATCGTGGTTGTCGACCGCGGCTATCTCGACTTTACCCGACTGCAATCTCTGCATCAACGCCAAGTCTCCTTTGTCATTCGTGCCAAGGACAATACGCGTTACACCCGAGTCGCCTCGCGCGAGGTCGACAAATCGACGGGATTGCGCAGCGACCAAAGCATCCTCCTTGCCACATCCAAATCGAAACTCGCCTACCCGGATCGCTTGCGCCGCGTTTCCTACCGCGATCCCGAAACAAACAAGTACCTCGTGTTCCTGACCAATCGATTCGATCTGCCAGCGCTGACCATTGCCGAGATTTATCGCAAACGATGGGCGGTCGAGACCTTCTTCAAATGGATCAAGCAAAACTTGTCGATCAAACACTTTTTCGGCAACTCCATCAACGCCGTCAAATCACAGATTTGGATTGCCATCAGCGTCTATCTCATTGTCATCATCGCCCGCAAACGCCTGAATCTACCGGCATCTCCGCAGCTTTTGCTCAACATTATCGAAGTCAATATGTTCGAAAAAACGACAATCGACCAACTTGTTTTTGATGCGGTATTCCACTTTTCGGACGACTACGTCGATAACCAAATGATTTTGCTATGAAATCGACCGGACAGATGTGACAGTGGGATTATGCCACGTTGGACAAGGCTCACTCATGACTTCTGCCCTCCCCTGTGTAAGAATCTTCACTCAGATGGACGGAAAGCCGGGCTCGCTCCGCGCTCAAATCCGCAATGCCAGCTTGAAGGCTTCCTTGACCGTGTGAATTGCGTGGCTCGCAAACTGGGGATCACCGATCGAATAGACTTCCGGTGCGACCTTCTCGTTAGCCAATCGCTTATACAGATCGAGGTTTGGCCGAAGTCCCGCAGCGACAAGAACAGTGTCGGCCTCGATCAACTCCTGATCATTGCGGCGTGATATCACGACCCCCTGGTCGGTGATGCATATCGGTACGGCACCACAAATCGTTCTTACGCCGGCGTTCTCGAGTTCCTTGACCACCACCCATCGGGTCGAGCCCCCGATCGAACCCCCAAGTCGATTCTGGCGCGTGACAAGCGTCACTTTATGTCCGCGCTTGGTGAGATACAAGCTCGCCGGATCGAGTGCGGCATATTCCTGAAGAAACTCGATTACGTCTGGGCGCAGCGTCCAGCGTTTGGCGAGGTAAGGGGCGACCTCGACTGCGATGCCGCCACCGCCGATAATTACCACCTTCTCGCCTATTTGTGCCCCGCCTTCGAGCGCATGGATTGCGGACATTACGTTGGGGCGATCTGCTCCGGGGATATCAAGCATCAGAGCCTCGCTTCCGGCAGAAACGACAACGGCGTCGGGCCGTTCATCCCGGATGAGCGCTTCCGTTGCTTCTGTGCCGAGGTGGATCTGTACGCCTGCTTGCTTGACGCTGTGTACGAGCCATTCTAGGAAATTGAATAACTCCTCGCGCCCGGGAGGACATGAGGCTTGATGCCACATTCCGCCCAAGTATGATTTCTTCTCGTACAACGACGTCCTGTGGCCGCGCTCCGCACAGGTCAATGCAGCTTGAAGCCCGGTGACACCGCCGCCAATCACCATTACGTTTTTGACCTTCTTCGCCTTAGGAAATATCTCGGCCTCGGAAATCACTCCCTGCCGTGGATTGACCAGGCAATGTACGCGCTGGTTATGAATAACAGTAATGTCCATGCACTCGTTGCAGGCAACACATAGGCGTATATCACTGAATTCGCCGCGCGCCACCTTGTTCGGCCATTCAGCGTCCGCGAGCGATTGTCGTCCGAGGCTGATCATGTCCGCCCAACCCTTGCGCAAAATGGCCTCGACCTCGATCGGACGGTTATTCCGATTGGAAGCCGCCACAGGAACATTGACTACCTTCTTGATTTCGGAGGCGAGGAACGAGTAGGCGTCGTGCGGGACGTTCGGCGTTAATTGGGGAATTGAGCTCGCGTGCCCGCCGCCAGTAACATTGAAGTAGGAAATTCCTGCCAAAGCAAGCGCTTTTGCGTTTTCTACAGCGCCCTCTACGCTGTAGCCGCCCTTCAGGAACTCGCTGCCGTGGTGGCGATAGAACACGGGAAAATCCTCGCCGAGCGCCTTCTTGATTCCCCGGATCGTCTCGACCGCGAAGCGAAGCCGGTTTTCCGGACTGCCACCCCATTTGTCCGTTCGGTCATTGAACACCTGGGACAGGAAGATGCTGTGCCCACTTCCGCCGACGCCGAGTATGTCTACCGCTGGAAAACCAGCCTTGGCCGCGCGCACCGCACAGTCCACCACTGCCTGGATCATTTGCTCGATCTGCTCGGTAGGAAGGTCGCGCAGGCTGAGGCGGCTTTCGCGATGCATCATCTGGACTGGCATGAGCCGCCGCACGCCCACCTGCGCGTAGGGCACGGCGCCATACTTCTTGATCTCTTTGACGCAGCGTGCGTAGTTCGCGATATGGCGATCGTTCTCGAGAAAATACTCGAGCGGGCTGCCGGCTCCTTTGACGAAATAGGAATCGATGATGCCGATGCCGACCAAGCCGAATCCACCCTTGGCGCGCGCCACGTAAAAATCGATACCGGCATCGGTAATGCCTTCGTCTTCGTTGCCCAGATTTGTGTGCATGGGCGGCATATTTATGCGGTTCTTGACCGACAGACCGCCAATCGTAATCGGCTCGAAAAGCATCGGGGTCAACATCGTTGTCACTCCTTTGTATAGGTCTGATATCAATCCGCAGACTGCGTGGCGCCGTCGCGAAGCCTCGTCTCAAGCGCGCGCTTGTCAACCTTGTTGCCCGCAGCAGTCATTGGAAAATCTGAAACAATTTCCAGGCGCTCCGGAATCTTGTAGCTGGCCACTTCCTGCAACTGCATGAAGTCGATCACTTCCGAAAAAGACACGCTTGCGCCCGCATGCAGCACGACGAACGCGCAGGCGCGTTCTCCCATCTCCGCATCAGGCATGCGCACGAGTACAGCATCGGCAACGGCCGGATGGCGGCACAGTATCGTCTCAACCTCGGATGCGGAGATATTCTGCCCGCCGCGGATGATGATGTCCTTCGAACGGCCTTCCAGAAGGACAAAACCGTCCTCGCTGATGCGCCCGAGATCGCCCGTGTGGAAGAATCCGTCACGCCAGGCGAGCCTCATCCCGTCAGGGTCTCTAATGTAGCCGCCGTTGCAGTGCGGTCCACGAGCGCATATTTCGCCTGTGGCCCCGCGCGGCAGCGGCTGGCCGGCCTCGTCAAGTACGCACACCTCGGTGCCGGGCAAAAGACGCCCGTTTGTGCGCAGCCTCGCATCACGGGAATCGTCAACGCTGTGACTGGAGAGCGCGCCGTAGTCCATGAGACCGTAACCCTGGATGATCTTTGCGCCGGTGGCATCCTCGAAGCGCGCGCCGACATCGTAGGGCAGCATGCCGCCGCCGCTCACGACCCAGCGCAAGCTGGACAGATCATACTCGGCGAGATTCGGCAGGCCGTTGATGCGCGCAATCATCGTCGGAACCATCGCCGCGCCGGTAACTGCCTCGCGCTCGATAAGCCTGCATGTCTCCTCGGGCGTGAATTTGGACAGCACGACGAATTTAACGCCAATCTGGGGGCTAATATGAAACTGCATGTCCCCGCCTCCAGTGTAGAACGGGATGCATGTGAGAATCACGTCGTTCTCAGTAATCCTCAGGCGCTCGATATACACTCGGCTGCTCGCGAGACGAGGCCAGCACGAGTACTCGATGCACTTCGGTGGGCCGGTCGTGCCGCTGGAACTGACGATTCCGGTCATTTCATAGGGGCGGATGCACCTTGCGCCGAAATCCACAACCACGTGGCGTTCGGAGAGGTCGGTAATCGAGGGAATACCGAAGGCATTCGGCTCAAGCGTGAAAAGGAATTGAAGATTCCGTGCTAGACCGAGACTTCGGTAGACTGAAAGGAGATCGGTCTTTCCGTCCGCCGCGATGACCGCCCCGACCGGGTTGAGCTTTCTGCTAACGGCTTCGATTTCAGAGCGACGAGAGCCCACATACAGAAACGCAGGAATGATTCCCGCCTTTTCGCAGGCTAGCCGAAACAGCACGAGGATCGCAGAATTCGCACCTTGTACCAGAAGCACGCCGTCACGAGGCACGCCTGCATCGATCAATCCGGCTGCTATGGCATCTACTGCCGCCACGCCGCTCGCCCACGTAAAGGCCACATGGCCATCGGCGAGCGCGGGTCGATCAGGGCGAGTAACCGAATTTCGGTCCCAGAAATACGAGGTCGAGTGCGGGCTCCAGTAGCCCGCTTCGACATAGGCGTCAATCATGTCTTGCGTGTAGCGGCTAACAGCGGTCATTTCCCATTCCCAGTCTCCCTTGGGTTGCGTACAACATATTTATAGTGTAGCCTACGCCATTTATTTGTCAATAGCAAATATTGTAAATCGCAAATAATAGGTAGGCAGCCGTTCCTATCAGGAAGGAACAAACGAGCAATCCAAGGCTAAAATGGGAACTGTGCTGACCGTATAAGATCCGAATGGACTGAATGAAGGAGGAAGATCGAATGATAAAGCGGAGTTTCCGTCGTATCTGGAATACATGCCTGCTGCTTGCCATGGCCTTAGCTTCGACGTCGGCCTACGCGCAGTATCCGTCAAGACCCGTACACGTCGTGGTGACGTTCCTGCCAGGCGGCTCAGCCGATACGCTCGCGCGCATTGTCGCGACAAAGCTAAGTGCGGCCTGGGGTCAGCCGGTCATTGTTGAAAACCGCGCAGGGGCGGGGGGAAATATTGGTGCGGACTTCGTCGCGAAATCCGCGCCGGACGGCTATACGTTGATGTTTACGCCACCGGGGCCTCTCGCCATCAACTGGTTCTTATACAAGCAGATGCCGTTTGACCCTCGTACTGCTTTTGCGCCGGTTTCGGTATTGGCGATCATGCCGAACATTCTGGTGGTAGGGCCACGTGTGAGCGCGAGGGATATTCACGAGTTCGTCGCCTATGCGAAGGGGAACCCTGGAAAGCTCAGCTATGGCTCCCAGGGGGTCGGATCGACTCCGCATCTCACAGGAGAGATGCTGGCGCTCGCGGCCAACATCAATATTGTGCACGTGCCCTACAAGGGTTTCCCGCCCATTCTCGCTGATCTTCTTGGCTCGCGGCTTGACTTTGCGTTTGCCGATTCGATCAATGCGTTGCCCCAGTTGAAGGCGGGAAAATTGAGAGCAATTGCCGTGGCGAGTTCGAAGCGCTTTTACGCGTTGGACAGTACGCCAACGATGATCGAGGCGGGGTTTCCGGATTTCGTCTCAACAACTTGGATGAGCTTCGCTGCACCCGCTGGAACGCCTCCGGAAATCGCGCGTAAGTGGCACGAGGAGCTGGTGAAGATCGTCAACCTGCCAGATGTGCAGGCGCGTTTCACTGCCCTCGGCGTCGAAGCTTGGGCAAGCTCGCCGTTGGAAATGCAGCAACAGATGGATAGCGAGTTCAAGCGTTGGGGCGAGGTTATCCAACGCACGGGAGCGCGAAACAACTAAGGAAGCAGTGTGATTAACTCCAACCCGTTCGGGCTGAGCTTGTCGAAGCCCTTGATGCCACAGGCGTGCATTTCGACAAGCTCAATGCGACCAGACTTATGATTCCTTAATAGAAACCCTGCTCGCGGATCCGGAACCTTTCTAAAGGACGATCGGCATAGTGACCAATAAGAAGCAATCGAGGCTTCCAGGGGGCGCTGCGCTCAACCTTGAACGACGACTGTCCTATCGGTTTTCAATTTTGTCAGCCAAGGTTGCCCGCGCGGTGGCGCAGATGTATGGCTCCAAGTACGGCTTGCTGCTGTCAGGCTGGAAAGCGATGGCGGCCATCGGGCGCTACGGCCCAGTTTCAGCGAAGGAAGTGTGCGCTCATACCACGGTCGAGTCGGCCAAGGTTACGCGCGCTGTGGACCGGCTCGTCGAGCGAGGGTACGCGAGGAGGGAGCAGGATAGGGTCGATCGCCGACGAGTTGTATTGACGCTCACTCCGACAGGTCAAAAGGTGTATGCGGATATTGAAGTCCTGACGCGCTCTGTCGAGTTGGAGCTGCTCGGCGCACTTTCCGTCGAGGACCGTAAATCGCTGGACCACATACTCGTGAAGCTCGAAGGTATGGCAGGCAAGTGTCTAAATGAAGACCAGAGTTGGCGCAAGATTCTAGAAAAACGAAAGGGGCATTTCGCGAACCAAGGGCTGACTCGTTAGCGGACAGCCATCGATCCACTAGAAACTCATCGCAAGGGGAACATGATGCATATCACAAAGTTGATCGCCGTTATGTTGTTGCTGTCTTTCGGAATCTGCATTTCGCCGGCGCATTCCCAAACGTATCCAAACCGACTGATCACTGTTATTGCGCCGTATCCGGCCGGTGGCACGCCCGATCTGGTGGGGCGCATCGTTACGGAGAAGCTCGCATCGCTTTGGAAAAGTCCGATAATTGTCGAACCGAAGCCAGGCGCGAACGGCGCTATCGGAACTGCAAATGTCTCTCAAGCGACTCCCGACGGGTATACATGGTTGATCGCGACCTTAAGCCACGTAACCAATCCGATTCTCCAAGAGAACATACGTTGGGATCCGATTACCGACTTTGAAGGCGTCTCAGAAATTGGCACGGCCCCGGTCATCGCGGTAGTACCAACGGAACTCAAAGTCGATACCCTAAGGCAGTTTGTTGAACGCGCCAAAGCCGCGCCTGGAAAGCTGAACTACCTGATGCCCGGCGTAGGAACGTCGATGCACCTCAATACCGAAATGCTCATGATTGCTGCCGGAATCGATCTGGTCGCCATCCCGTATAAAGGGATACCTGCGGGGCTACCAGACCTCCTGTCAGGCAGACTATCCTTTGGGATGCTTACGCTTTCTACAGCTGCTCCCCATTTGAAGACCGGCAAATTGACGGCGTTGGCGGTCGTCTCTCCGACACGAATCAATCAGCTTGCTGGAGTGCCGACGTTGTCGGAGGCTGGATACCCTGAAGCTCAGGTCCTCTCCTGGTACACGATCTTAGTACCAGCGAAGACACCGCAGGCCATAGTTACACGCATCAACGAAGCATTGGACCAAGTGCTATCCGATTCGGATATTCAAGAACGTCTGCGGAAGGTCGGCGTCTTCGTTTCGTCCGATCGCAAGAAACCAGAACAAGTCGATGCGATGCTGAAGCGGGAATCGCTGCGCTGGAAGGACGTTTTCAAGAACCTGAAGGTCGAGACACGGTAACGCATGCTGCCGCGCTGAAGTGGACCTTATGAGAGCAGTTTGATTCCGCTGCCGTTGCGGGATTTCGCTTTTGCAATCAATTGGCCGCGGGCGCATCACCCAGGGATGCAAATCCTCGACACGCTTTGACATCGAACGGCTGGTTCTAACCGGAAACTCGTGCGGCCACGCGAGATGAGTTTTTGGTCACATGCAGGTAGCCGAGAACCAGGTGGGTATTACGATTGAAAGGAGTACATTGTTTCGGCGATAGTTTTGTAGGCTACGGATGCCGTTCAGATGAAGATACGTCGAGCCGTAACCACATTGGGTAGGCTAGTATCGCTACCCATTAATTACGAAACATAATGTCGCGCCATCTTTGCATCGGCGTCCTGCCGAGTAAACATCCACTCGATACCTCGCTGTTCGGCGTTGCGTCGCTGTTGCCACGCATTGACTTCAGCGGTGAGCAAGGTCCGGTTGGGCAAACGCCGATCAAGACATTGGCGATCCAGTATGCCGATCTCGATTTCAGCCATATTGAGCCAACTGGCGTGCTTCGGGGTGTAGTGAAATACAACGCGGCGCAGAAGTGCCTGCGCTTCTTTGACGTCGAGCACTTCCTCGAAGCATTTGCGGAAGTGGGTGTTGAGGTTGTCCAAGACCAGATGGACGCGGCGTGCTGTGGCATAGACCTGTTCGAGCAGGAACTGGACAAATGCGACGAAATCAACTTTGGCACGGCGATCCGTGACCACAACGGTGCGGCGTCCGCCTTTGGGCTCTACCGCTACGAACAGGTTGCAGGTGCCGGCGCGAACATACTCGTAATCCTGTCTCATGGGCATTCCCGGCTTGATCGGCCAGGGGATGCGCGAGTCCTTGAGCATTTGCTTGCTCTTTTCGTCCAGACAAACGACGGGCTCCCTCGATCGAAATGGGCGAGCGTAGAGATCGAGCAGATCGTACATACGTTCCCGATATTCCTCGGTCAGTCTGCCGACACACCACATCAACTTGCGCCACGGCTTGAGGCAGTTTTTTTTAGCAGCCGGCGGACGGTCTCGCGACTGATCGTACCGATGCCCGCTTGGGTCTGCGCCGCCTGCCCCAGCAATTCGAGCGTCCATCGCTGGGCGCCCGCCGGCGGCTCCGAGCAGGCCAAGGCGGACACTTGCGCTTCGACATCCGTGTCGTACCGCCGGGGTTTGCCTGGACGAGCTACGTCCTGCAGCGCATATTCCACGCCGCCCTCCAGATATGCGCTCCGCGTCCGCCAGATAGCCGTCCGTCCGACACCGAGCACCGCCATGATCTGGGCTTCCGGAACGCAGCGATCAAGCGCAGACAGAATGTGCGCCCGATTGACTTCCCGGGCATGGTGCAAACCCTTCACACGGTACGCCTCAATCAATTCTCGTTCCTCGTCGGTGAGATGCAATTCAGTCTGTCGCATGGCCAACTCCTCGTCTCGAGGTGGATATGCGACAGCATAATACATGTTTCGTTAATTACGTGTTGAGATACTAGATCGGAGCGACGCTGACCGGGCGGCGCAGCCAAGTATCAATCAGGACCCAATCACGTTCAACAGCGCTTGACGCTTTTCCTGTCTGACGACCTTCATGGCGCGTTCCAACGCGGGGAGCAACTGGCTGCGCTCGGTAACGCGCTCGCCATAGCCGCCAGAAGCTTCCGAATAGCATTCAAAATTCGGCACGGGGTTCAGATCGCTGAGCGGGCTAAAGCCGTCGCGCGCGATCACTCGCGAAGTGTGTGACGCAGGATACATTTCGGCCGTACAGTTGCTGACCGCGTCCCAGCGCTGGTTGTTGAACACCACGATCAGGACTGGGAGTCCATGCATTGCGGCGGCATGATGACAGGATGCTGGGTTCGCAAGCAGATAAGCGCCGTCACCCAGCACTGCAATGACCGTGCGATCAGGTGCCGCCTGTTTTGCGCCAAGCGCTGCGGGAAAACCCCAACCGAGTCCGGCCGACGGTGGAACGCCAAAGTACGTACCGGGCATCTCGAAGAGCAGCTGATCGCGGCGTGCGGAATATTCATTGACGACGATTGCTTCGGGCGGGCGAACTCTGTCGAGGCAGCGCGAGAGGAAGATCTTGCTGATGGGGCCGCCGCGTATCTCGTCTTCGGCTGCGATCGATTTCGCGCGGCTGCGTGTCTCCTTCGCCGCGGCGTAAAGCCGCGCACGGCGTGATGCCCCAGCGCCGCCGGTCGATTTCTCCGCGTCCCGGCTTTGCTCGAGAGCGGCGATCAGTGCGGACAGCAGCGATTGCACTGATGCAGTGATGCTCAAGTCGGAACGAAAACTGCGCATCGGATAGCGCGCGAACAGCGGGTCGATGCCGGCATGAGCGATAAATGCGGTTGTGCTCGGCTGTGTTTTTGCGGGAACCCACGGCACGTCGCTTTCAAGGAACAGCACTGCGTCGGCCTGCTGAAGTATCGGCGCTATATCGTAGCCCAGATGCAGAGGGTGGCTCGCTGGAACTGACATGTAGCGCGACCTCGCTTCCACCACGCCGATGTCGAAACGATCGCACAGTTGCGCAACAAGTTCGACCGTTTCGACATCGGCTCCGCTGCCAGTGCATGCGATCACCGGAAACTCCGCGCCTGCGAGCACGTCGGCCAGCCTGGCTACAGCCGCCGGGTCCGGAAATGCCGCGGTCGGTGTCGGCGACGCAGCACCGAAGTCCAGTTGCGTGGCCGGCCGGGCCAGTACCTCGCGCGGTAGCGTCAGGTACACGGGTCCGCACGGTGCGGTCAGCGAAATGCTCAGGGCTCTATCCACCACCTGCTCCAGATTGATGCCGTCGCGCAATTCGTAATCCCATTTGACGATCTCGCGCACCATAGCGGCCTGGTCGAACATTTCCTGTGCCCAGTGAATCTCTCGGTCACGCGAACCAAGCTCACCTTCCTCGAATAGTGGCGTACGCCCCGCGGTAAACAGCATAGGCACATGGCTGCGAGCGGCGTTGAGCAGCCCGCAGACGGCGTTCGCGGCGCCTACGTTTACGTGCAGCATCACCGCCTGCGGACGTCCGGTTACCATGAAATATCCGTGCGCCATACCAACGGCGAGATTCTCGTGCGAGACGATGACCGGCTGCGGAAATATTTGGTTCGCAGGTTCGCGGCGCGCATAAGCCTCGACCAGCGGCGCAGTGTCGCTGCCCGCGCCAAGGTAAAGAAAATCGATGCCCCGTGCCTTGAGCAAGTTCAAGTAGGCTTCGGCCACCGAAGGAGGATTGGCGGACGCGGCGGGATGATCTGGCGACGCCGCGAACGAATCACCGGCAGTATTCTGTTTCATGGTTGAATTCTCCAAAGCTTAGTTTCCAAATCCAGTGCGGCTAGCGCGCGGGCCGGCCCGCCCTTGTGCATCGCCGCCTACGATTTCCTGACCGCCTATCGCCTTACCCACGATAGCCCCCAAAAAAACTGCGCCGAACCAAAAGTGCCTGTCTTACCCCCGGATTACGTCCCTCGCGGACGTCCGCCGAGCACAACGTCACGTGCCGGACTCCATTACGACGCTGCGGCATCTCATCGGCCGCGCCATCGCCAAGCGGCTTCCTCGGTGCCCCTGCTGCGGCGTGTTCGACAGACATGATCGTATTTAGTAACACAGTGCAACTAGGTCTTCAATTCTGCCTGACTGTTCGTCAAGCACCTATCCCGAGGCGAATCGTGCCGGGGCCCCGTTTTCCCGGAAGAACGTCTTTCGTGCCGCGTTGCACTACCTTCTTTACAGCCGCTGGTATGTTGAAGGTCATGTTGCAATGGGTTGTCGCCGCGGCGCCAGCGGCGTCCACACGGGCAGATAGACGCCTGCGCGGATTGTTGAGTACTTCATGAAAAAGTCGCCGACGGCCGAAACGATCGCAAGTAAGGTCATGGCACCCGCTGACACTGGCCCGGTTAGACCACTCCAAACTAACCAAGCGGGAACGATCAAGCCCATAAACAGCGTGCCACCGTAGAAGTAGATCGCCACGCTGCCGGCGAAAAGTTCATGCACCGAACGTTGCGCAGCGGCGTTTCCGCTAGTGAGCGCACCGTGCACCTCCAGACCGAAGAACACGATCACGATGGCCGTGATTCCGCTCCATAGAAGCAATAGGTTGTTCAGGCTGGCGAGCCACTCCCCGTCGACAGCCTGCGCCAGGAGCAACCCGGCGATTCCCCCGCGCAGGGCGTAGGTCACGTAAAGCGCCGGATGCAAAGGTGAATTCCAGAACGGGATGCCTTTCGAGGCCGTATAGACAAACCCCATGTAACCAATGATGGTTACCATGCCTAGGATCGACATGACCTTGCCGGCGCCGGCGAGCGCCGAGTCCGCGCCCCACAGCACTCCGGGCAGCCACAAGGGCACAAGGTAGAGAAAGCCTCCGGCCAGAAATAGGCTCAAGCCGAAGAATCCCCGGGAAATCCAAGAGCGGCGAAATTGCAGCGCCATTTTCCAGGCCCGCGCCGGGTGGCCCAGATTAACCAGGTGCAGCAGCCCTCCCAACGCGCCCAGCACGAATGCGAGGGCCAGCCCCAGTCGGCTGCCATAGAGCAGCGAGAACAGCCACGTGCCGCCGGCTACGCCGACCACAAAGTGGCCGATTACCATGAAAATGCCGCGGCCTTGGGACCACTCTCTCTGCGGACGAAGGTCCATGCGCAGGTCCTGAATCAGTTGCTCGTATTTGGCGTGCGTTGATTCCATATCTTTGGCCCTCCTTCATGTCTCTCTAATTCGATCAGACCCAATTCTGCTGGCAGGAGCGGATCAAGGCGGCAGGTAATAGACCGAGGGCTTGGTGCCCAGCTCCGGATGCAGCGGGAAACCACCACGTTCCTTGATCAAGCGCGAAACCTCGCTGTTGGGATCGTCGAGATCACCAAAATAGCGCGCCACCGTCGGGCAGTTCTCCACGCATGCAGGCTGCTTGCCGGCACGCACGCGGTCGCGGCAAAAATTGCATTTCATCACCACATCGGTCTGGTGCTGCGATACCCGCGCCCGCTCGTAATCTGTTACGCCGCTCTCGTAGTAGTTCTGCTGACCGTCGTTGTAATAGCGATTACTGTAGGGACACGCCATCATGCAGGCCCGACAGCCCACACATTTGTCCGCGTCGATGTCGACGATCCCATCCTCCTCCCACTTGAAACTCGCGCCCGTCGGACACACTTCTACGCACGGCGCCTCCTCGCAGTGATTGCACAGTACCGGCAGGAACAACTGCCGCACCGTCGGATAATGGCCCTCCTCCCGCTTTAGCACCCGGGCAAAAAGTACCCCTGGCGGTGTTCCATGCTCTACCTTGCACGCAAGCTGGCAGGCATAGCACCCAATGCAGCGCTTTAGATCAATCACCATACCCCGTCTCATTGCGCCTCTCCCACCATGCTCACCTTCACCTTGACACACAGGTCCAGGTTGAGATTCACCGGGCTGACGTGATCCCAATCGATTTCGAGAAGCTCGTTGTAGGCGATGCCTTTACCTTTGGCCAACGGCATGCCGTCCGACCAGTGTCCGGCGCAACCCGCGATCCCCAGTCCCTCCGGATGCATGCCCTGCATCAGCTTCAGGCGCCCCTTCACCTTGCGGCCGGTCTCGGTCTCGACCCAGACCGGCGAACCGTCTTGCAGTCCTTTGCTCCTGCCCACGTCAGCGTTGATGGCGATGGTGTAGGAATACGGATCGAGCTGCGCCGCCTCGTCCAGCCACGCGTTCTCGGTCGTGTAGCTGTTGGTATGGATGGTGTCGCGGTAATAGAACGCATAGAAATCGAATCCCGGCGTCTTGCAGCAATGAGAGAGGCAGGGCAGGAAGTCGGGTAGCGGCTCGTAGTACTCGCGCGGAATCTTGATACCGCGCGGCTCGGCGATGGCCGCGGTTTGCTCTCCCATGGTCACCATGAAATCCCAGTAGATGGGCACGCGAACGTCCAGGAAGGGCCGCCAGTAGATCTCCTCGGGTTTCTTCGGCCAGCTGAGAACACCGTGCTTCTTGAACCACGCGAGGTCGCGCTCCGGCCCGAAATTGCTCTTCAATTCCCTATCGCAGATCTCTTCCCAGGTATAGCGCTCGTCACCCTGCAGCCGATATTCCGGTTTCAGATTCATGGACGCGTTGAACGCCGCGTTGTAGTCAGCGCGGAAACCAATACGGTCGGCTAACTCCATCAGCACATCCTGGAAGGCTCTCTGCTGACCGTCCGGCGGGAGCGCGGGCTGGCGGATGGTCCAGGACCAGTCGCCCATTCCGCCCGGCATACTGCAGAAAAAGAAAGGGAAACTCGTGCGCGAGTCGAGTTGCTGCAAGTAGCCCAGATCGGGCAGGACGATATCCGCAAAATTCGAGGTTTCGGTCAGGAACAAATCGAACGACACCATGAACTTGTATTTGGCCAAAGCCCTTGCCACGGTTTCGCTGTTGGCGATTGCAAGCAGCAGATTCGCCCCCCAGTTGATCAGCACCTCCGTGCGGTAGGGTAACTCCAGCTTCTGCCAGAAATCTTCCTGATCGTCTGATTCAAGGAACGGCGAGCACATGCCCATCGGAAACAGATCCTGCAGACCAGTTTTGTCCGGCATTTTCGGTTTGTCTGGTGGATAAGGGAGGTGATATCCCATCCACATTCCGACCTTCATGATGCCGTCCGCATCCGGCGACGGCACATGATGCGGGCGGCCGGTTTCCGGATGGCCTTCGCAGACCGGATTGAATCCGAGGCAGGAGCCCACCACGTCGGCGGCGCCCACCAGGTGGTTGAGCAGATCGACCGCCAGGAAGTTGTACAGCGAGTTCCTGTGCCCCTGCGCACCGCGGAACGCGATGGCGGCCACCGGCCGATACGGAAGCGTGACGCCTTCGACGACGATGGTGCTGCCGATGCGCGCTTCACGCGCGAACTCCGCGGCAAGACGGCGTATGGTCGCCGCCGGCACCGTGGTGATGCCCTCGCCCCATTCCGGCGTGAACTTGCACAGGTGTTCCTTCAGCTTGTGAAAGGCCGGCTGGCAGGAAACGCCATTCACCTCGAAATCGCCCATCAGGGCCATGTCGGCAGGCGTGGCATCCGTGAACGGTCGCGCCGCACCCGCCGCGCTGTCCCACACCAAAGGCTGGTTGGTCACCTTGTCGCGCACATACTGCTTGTCGGGGCCGATCAGGTACGGTGCGTTGGTCTTGGCCTGGAGGTAGGGGCCATCCACCATACCGAGATCGTTGACGATGACATTACACATCGCCAGTGCCAGCGCACCGTCGGTGCCCACCCGCACCGGCACCCATTCGGTCGCCTTGGCAGAGGCGTAGTTGCACATCGGATCAACCACTACCATCTTCATGCCTCGCACCCGGGCATCGGCGGCGAGTTTCATGTTGGAAGTCGACGCGTGGCCGGCACCATGGCCCTTGGAGGCGCCAAAGTAAATCGCGTAGTTGCAATGCTCGAAGTCGGGCACGATGGACCACGACGAATGCATGATTCCGCTGATCAGATGGGCGCCGTTGCCGCAATGCAGACCGCCGCCGGAGGACGACATATTCGCCGTACCGAACGCGGCCCCGAAGGCTTGGAACGGCGTGCGCGCCGCAAGCACGGTCGTCGTGCGCTGAATGAGGAGTTTGCGTGGATCGTCGGCACGCACGCGCTTCAATACCGTGGCGATTTCATCGAGCGCCTCGTCCCAGCTTATTTCCTTCCAGCCCGGGTCCTCGTTGATGCCCTTTTTAGGATTGGTGCGCCGCAGCGGCACCGTCAGCCGGTTCGGATCGTAGTGTGACATCAGGCCGCTGACGCCCTTGCCGCACAAGCGTCCTTTGCCGACGGCGCTGTCCGGGTTGCCTTCGATCTTGATGGCCGTACCGTCAACGCGGTGCACAAGAATTGAACAGGTGCCGTAACACAGTGCGCAGCTAGACGGTATCCACGTGTCGTCGTGCTGCGTCATGAACTCAGGAGTACTTGTATTCATATTGTGGCTCCTTGTTTTCTAACCACCCTCGATCTCTCGGAACAGGATAATTTCCACGGTTGCCGCCGCCCCCCCTGAAATCGGTGTCGCCTTGTCCTTGGCAGGCTCCCCGTTCAAGAACACGCGACACGTATTCAGTAGCTCTCCGCTTTCGCCGACAAGTGTGCGCAGAAACTCGGGGCCGAGTCGGCGTCCAAGCTCGTCGAAAACATCGCACAGCGCGCAAGCCCCCGAAAACTGCAGCAGCAGCGGATTCGCTACTTTGGAGCCGGCAATCATTCCGAACAGCCACACCTGTAGCTCGACCGAAGCGCCCGCCCGCGCCACTTCGGGTGCAGCGGCAGCCGCATCGAGAACGCGCCGCGAAGCCCGGAACGTATTGGTATTTACAACGTGATCCCACCTGACATTCATTCTCCGCACCTCCAGCTAAGGATCCATGCGCCGACTTGCCCCATATCGATTACCGCGCCAATATGGCCTGTAAGACAAGTAGCGAATTGCAACGACCCTGTCTTCCGCGGTCCCGGCGGCCGGCTGTATCGGACCAAAAACCTCTTGCACCTAATACTCGCATAGCGAATAATATATTTGCTATGCGAGTATTTTGTCGGAATCCGGACGAATTTGCAACCATCCTGAATGCCGGTTCACCCACCGGATTCGCGCGGCGAATATCTTTGATCCAACTCAAACCCAGGAAAAGGACTTCGATTGCCAAATTCAGCACAGGAAAAGGGCGAAAGGCAGAAGGATCGCCAGCATGTAACAGCGCTTGCACGCGGCTTGCAGGTACTGCGTTGCTTCGGCGCCGGTCGGCTCAGCTTGGGCACTTCAGATATCGCGAAACTGACTGGACTGCCCCAGCCGACGGTGTGGCGGCTATGTCACACTTTGATAGAGGAAGGCTATCTAGTCCGGTTTGACCGAAACGACAAGCTTCGCCTCGGTATCCCGGTGCTGAACCTGGGGCACGCCAGCATTGCTGCTACGCCGATCGCGGAATTGGCACGTCCGAGCATGCAGGATATCGCAACGCGCCATCAAGGGGCAGTCTCGCTTGGCGCGCGTCGTGGGGATGGCATGATCTATTTGCAGCGCTGCCAAGGCTCGCAAATCATTCTCAAGGACATGATCGTGGGGTCGCAAGTTCCCATCCTGTGTTCGGCCACGGGTTGGGCCTATATTGCAGGCCTTGAGCAAGCAGAACGCAAAGTCTTGTTCAACGAACTGCGACGCTCGGACGCAAAATCGTTCAAGGAATTCATCCCGAAGATTACCCACGCCTTGACGAATTACGCTCAAACCGGATACGTCATCAATATTGGCTCTTTGCATCCCCAAATTACTCACTAGTCGCCAAATAAGACGACAAATATGGAACTTGCCTCAAGTATGTTGGTCTCATGTTGCATGAAACGAGACGGACGAACATTGGATCGCAAGACGCTGGAAGAAATTCGGCTGATGGCGGTCGAGCGTGTGCGTGAGGGAGAACCGGCGGCGAAGGTGATCGAAGCCTACGGGTTCAACCGCACGACAATCTACAAGTGGCTGAACGCGGCATTGCAGCCGGGCCTTGGTATTCGGGCCTTGCGCTCGACGAAGGCGCCGGGACGGCCGCGCACCTTGACGCCAAGACAGGAAAGCCAAGTATTCAGGTGGATCAATGGGCGAGATCCACGGCAGTACGGTCTGGACTTTGGCTTGTGGACGCGCGCCGTGGTGGTTGAACTGATCGAGAAGAAGTTCGGCGTGAAACTGGGGCTGACCGCAGTCGGCGAATTGCTGGCCCGATTGGGACTGACGCCGCAGAAACCGTTGCAGCGCGCCTATCAACGTGATCCGGACGCCATCGAGAAATGGCAGCATGAAACCTTCCCTGCCATTGCCAAGCAGGCCAAGACGGAAGACGCTGAAATCTTCTTCTGGGACGAGTCCGGATTCCGTGCCGACACAGTGCATGGCAAGACCTGGGGTGTTCGCGGGCAGACACCGGTGGTGCAGCGTCCCGGCCAGCGCCAGTCCATCAGCGCGGCTTCGGCGGTGAACGCCAACGGGGCATTCTGGTTCTGTACCTACGAGGGGGGCCTCAACGCGGAACTGTTCGTCGAGTTGCTCCAGCAAATGATGAAGTACCGCAGGAAGCCGATCCATCTTGTGCTCGATGGCCTGCCTGCGCATAAGACCGCACTCGTCAAGAAATACGTCGCTTCCACCGACGGTAGTCTGACTCTGCATTTTCTGCCCGGCTATGCGCCGGACTTGAATCCCGACGAATTGGTATGGAGTCATGTCAAGCGCACCGGCACGGCAAGACGTCCTTTGCAAAAGGGCGAAAAACTGCGCGACAAGATCGAGGCGCAACTTGCAGCGCTCCAGAAATTGCCCCATCTTGTCCGCTCATTCTTCAATGCTCCTTCTGTCGCCTATATTGGCGACTGCTGAGTAACGCGGTGGCCTCCGGCGACGTGCTGATGACTATCGCGGATGCTGCAGCGGCTTCGGTTATGCTACGAAGCGGCAGAGTGCGGGCCCTGGCCGTGACCACCCCAAAGCGGCTGGCGTCCTACCCTGACGTTCCTACCGTGGCGGAACTGGGCTTTCCGGGATTGGAAATTGGCAGCTGGATGGGGCTCATCGCGCCGGCTGGAACGCCGATGTCGATAGTAAGAAAGTTGCAGGACGAAGTGAACCGCATCGTCGAATCGCCGGCGTTCAAAGAGAAGATGAGCGTGCTCCAGGTCGACCCAAAGGGAAGCACCTCCGAACAGTTTACGCTCAGGATTTCGTCGGAACTCGCCAACTGGCGTGCAGTCGCCAAGGCGCGCAACATCGAGCCTGCCAATTGATGTTGAGGAAGGCACGCTGCGCATACCTTCGCGCTTGCGGTTTCCGTCGGACGCGCGTATTGAATCACCGGCAGTTTAGCGTCGAAATCCGGCACGTCGTTCGATACTACGGCGTAGAGGCGCGCGCCACATTCTTCGCCGGGCCGGCCGCCGTCGTGCTTGTCGCACGCCGGCGACGGTCGCTTAAACCGCGTTTAGATGCATGCCGAAATCCAGCTCAACAATCGCCTCCGTCATCATCGACGCACTGGTAATCAGCCAGTGAATCGTCTCCGCCACCTCGTCAGGATGACCGCTGCGCCACAACGGGGAGACCCCTATCTGGCGGGCCTTGCGCTCGGCGAACGACTGCGGCGCAAGGCGTTCAACGAAACCTTGCTCGACCAGGACGGGGCATACAGCGTTCATCCGCACCGCCGCGGCGAGAACGTGCGCGAGCGCCAAGCTCAGGATGTTGAGTGCGTCTTTGGATGCGGCGTAGGTGATCGCGACCTGCCAACCTTCTTTGATAAATCTACACGCCGTCGCGGCACCTGTGCCCGAGGCAGCACCGGTGACGAGAATGGCACGGCGAGGCTTGTTGGACGCAGTGGTCATGGGGCAAGTTTCTGATTGTTGGCATAGCGGATTTCCACCATCTTTATTATGGCTTTTCAGGAAATCGAGTGGGTGAATTTGGTGCTTTTTGGAGCGCCTCGCTCATGTTGCCGGTGGCGATGCCCTTCAGGTACAACCATGGCAGCGCGGCCCCGCCTGTTGCTCCAGAAACGCTTCCAATTCCTCGTCGACCGCCCGACCAATCAATTGTTTTAGGAGACGCATACCATGGCACAGACCTTCTCGTCGGCAGAAGTTGTCGGATCCCACCTCAAGCGCTTTCCGGTCCGCCATCTCGTGGCCGGTGAACTGCAAGGCAGCGAACGCAGTTTTGGCGTTATTAATCCGGCCACCGGCGAAGTTGCGGCCCAGTGTCCGGAGGCTAGTCGTGAGCAACTCGACGAAGCAGTGCGCTTGGCGCGGCTTGCACAGCCTAGTTGGGCGGCGACGCCCATCGCGGTGCGCCGCGAGGCTTTGCTAGAATTCGCTCGTCGGATGGTCGAACACGAGGAAGAGCTCGCTGGCATCATAACGCTTGAGCAGGGCAAGCCTCTCGGAGCGGCTCTAGCCGAGGTGAGAAGGGCCGCTCAGGTGTTGGGGCAGGTGGTGTCGATTAGTTTGGATGATGAGGTCCTGCGCGACGACGCAAACGGGCGGGTTGAGTTACGCTATCGGCCCTTGGGCGTGGTTGGTGCAATTGCGCCGTGGAACATGCCGATCGTCTTGAGCGTACCCAAAATCACGCATGCTCTCTACACCGGCAATGCGCTTGTGCTAAAGCCTTCCCCCTATACGCCACTTGCCACGTTGCGCCTCGGCGAGATTGCCGCTGATCTCTTTCCAGCGGGGGTGCTAAGCATTCTCGCAGGCTTTGATAAATTGGGTCAGGGCATGTCCGAGCACGCCGGTATCGACAAGATCTCATTCACAGGCTCAATCGCCACGGGGAAAAAGGTAATGGCGTCTGCGGCGGTCAACCTCAAGCGACTGACTCTCGAGCTGGGAGGGAATGACGCAGCCATTGTTCTGGAGGATGCCGATGTTGCCGCCATTGCGCAGCGTCTGTTCGACGGCGCCTTTGTCAACTCGGGTCAAGTCTGCATGGCCATCAAACGCCTGTACGTGCATGAAAGCTTATATGACGCCGCCTGCGAGGCGCTGACCCGTATTGCGGCCGCAGTACGAGTTGGCGACGGGTTCAATCCCAAAACGCAACTCGGCCCCGTCCAAAACAAGGCTCAGTTCGAGATCGTCAAAGGCGTTTTGCAGGACACGCAGGCAACACCCGCCGTTCGCATTCTGACTGGAGGAAGGCCGATCGAAGGACCTGGCTATTTTGTCCCGCCCACACTCGTGGCAGATATCGCAGAGGGCACTCGCTTGGTTGACGAGGAGCCATTTGGGCCTGTGCTGCCCATCATTCGCTACAAGGAGGTGGCGGACGCGGTGCAAAGGGCTAACCGTACATCCTATGGACTCGGCGCATCGGTGTGGGGCCGCAACACCCGGAGGGCCACTGAGGTAGCTGGCCAACTCGAAGCGGGGATGGTATGGGTCAACCGCCACGTGGGCGCCGATCCAACCGTACCGTTTGGCGGCGCGAAACAGTCGGGGATCGGTCGCGAGTACGGAATTCATGGGCTGCGTGCGTACATGGAGGCGATGTCGCTGTTTATGCCGCCTTCAGTGCGCTGAGGCCTTCCATCAGTGGGAAGCCGCCGAGGCCGTCCACCCAATGACAGATCGCTGCGGACCGATTGGGACCGTGTCCTTGCGTGAGAATCGGCAGGTCAGCGAAATTCTATCGGTCGCGTACATCGCCCATAGATGCACCGGAACCCGTCGGACGAAGGATCGTTAGTGGCCGAGAAATGTTTGATCGACAAGTTCTGTTTTATACCTTTGACTCTTCAGGCAATCGAGTGGGTGATTTCGGGCATTTTTGATGATGCAATACTTAATGATTAAGCAACGGTTTGCTTCGATGCACAGCGCGGTGCAGGGTTATCCAACGGCGCTCGCGAGCGCGCCTCTAACGCAGGCGAGCGTAACCTATGTCTATTGCGCAAGGCGTTCACAGCGGCGCCAGCATGCACGTCAGAATCTTCAGCCGCAGGTATTCTTCGTCGTGCAGTCCGTATGCGCGCCGCTGGATGACGCGGATCTTGTTGTTCAAGCCTTCGACGAAGGCCAGCGATACCTTGTTCTCTGGCCGGCAGTAGGCGGCGATTCCGACCCAGTGTCGATCGATCATGCTGGCGAACTTCACGTACGGTTCGAGCCGCTGCCACTTCAGGCTCGAGCGCCAGTTCTCGAAGAACCGGCGCACCCAGCCCTCGCGCTCGTAGTCCCAGAGTTGGCCGAAGGGCTGGCTGGGCGATCTGTTCGTGAAGCTGAGCTCGGTCAAGGCCGGGATGCACGTTTCGGTCGGGATAGAGGGAGTCCAGCAGAGGCGATGAGCAAGGGTTCGCAGCCTCGCCGGGAGCCACCAACATGAACGGCGCGGAGAGCCTCGTCAAGACGCTGCTCGCCAACGGCGCCGACCTGTGCTTCGCCAACCCCGGCACATCGGAGATGCACTTCATCGCGGCGCTCGACAAGATCGCCGGGATGCGCTGCGTGCTGACACTGTTCGAGGGCGTGGCGACCGGCGCCGCAGACGGCTACTTCCGCGTCAGACAGACGCCGGCCACCACCCTGCTGCATCTGTCTCCCGGCCTGGCCAACGGGCTGTCCAACCTGCACAACGCCAAGAAGGCCGGATCGGGCATCGTCAACATCGTCGGCGAACACGCGAGCTTTCACCTTCAGCACGACGCACCGCTGACAGGCGACACCGAGGGCGTGGCGTGGCCCATGTCTCACTGGGTGCGCACCGCGCAGAGTTCGGCAGCGGTTGCACACGATGCTGCGGACGCGCTGGCGGTGGCGCGCGCCACGCCGCACGGGATCGCTACGCTGATCCTGCCGGCCGACGCTTCCTGGGGACCGGCGACCGAGGTGGCATGTGTCGCTGACGCTGCCGCGCCGCAGGCGGCTGATGCACAGGCACTGCAGGCAGCGACCGTAGCGCTGCTTAGCGGCGGCGATGCGGCCCTGCTCCTGGGCGGCCAAGCGTTGCGCAGCAAGGCGCTCGACTGGGCGGGCCGCATCGCCGCCCGGACCGGCTGCAAGCTACTGTGCGAGGGCCACAATGCGCTCCTCCAGCGCGGTGCCGGGCGGGTCAGGGTGGAGCGCCTGCCACACGACGTCGCGCGCGCCTACGAGACGATGCAGGGAATCACGCGTCTGGTCCTGGTCGGCGCCAAGATACCAGTTGCCTTCTTTGCCTATCCCAACCAACCCAGCCTGCTGGTCCCTACCGAGTGCGAAGTCATCGCACTGGCCAACGCCGGGCAGGATGTCGAGGGCGCGCTCGAGGCGCTAGCACGGGAACTCGACGCCCCGGCCGGTTGCACTCAGTTCGTTGCGCAACGCGAGCGGCCGGGCCTGCCCCACGGCAAGATCACGCCGCAAGGAATCGCCGCGACGCTGGTGGCCTTGATCCCGGAGCAGACGATCGTCGTCGACGAGTCCATCTCCGTGGGCCACAGATTCTTTCCTCTGACCGGCGGGGCCGCACCGCACGACTGGTTGAACAGCGTCGGTGCCTCGCTCGGCTACGCCCTGCCGGTGGCGATCGGCGCCGCCATCGCGGCACCCGACCGCCGGGTGCTAGCGCTGGTGGGAGACGGCAGCGCGATGTACACCCTACAGGCACTGTGGACCATGGCGCGCGAAGCGCTGAACATCACCGTGGTCATTCTGGCCAACCGTTCGTACAACGTGTTGCGCGGCGAACTGAACAAGATCGGCGTCAGCGATCCGGGCCCGACAGCCCTAGGCATGCTCTCCCTGTCCGGACCGGAACTGGACTGGGTGGCCCTTGCCAGGGGACATGGCGTGCCGGCGGGCCGCGCGCACGATCTCGGGGAACTGGCCCGCGAGATGCAGCGCGGATTGTCCGGTGAGGGACCCTACCTGATCGAACTGCTGATCTGAACCCAGCCGCAATACACGACCATCCATCAACAATTTTCCTTGGACAAGCAAACATGGTCGCAACCTTGGTTATCTGGCATCTGCTGCTTTCAGCCGGCAATTTTATGCAATATAGATAATCGCTTAATCCGTCAAGTTCCACGCTTGCCAGCCGACCTCACTATTACTGCACGCCAGATCCGCGACGATGAATGAATATTCACTCGCCTCGATGGACATGATGGCCCATGGTCAGGGCCACCCAGTCGAGATGGAGGTTCTCACGTTCAGCATGATCTGCCAGACCACCAGGGAGGACAGGACATCGCTGCAACTGCCGCGCAACGCGACAAAACGTGGTTCGCCATTTTTGATACAGTAAGATTGAACGGTCATTCACCAAAAAAGTCAAGCGCTGCTTTTCTGTCGTGACGCGGCGCTTAGGGGTTGACTTGTCGGACTGACTGATCAATCATTCAGCTAGTCGCGCAAGCAAGGCACCGGGCTCATCAACCGCGGACCGAACATTGCGCAATTTACCTGAGTGCCTGGAAAAGCGAGGTAATCATGTGACTGGATGGCAAAACGGCAGTGGTCACCGGCGGTGCGTCGGGCATCGGCAAAGCAACCGTGGAGATGCTGGCAGAAGCCGGTGCCCACGTTCTGATCGGCGATCTGGACGAGCAGAACGGTACGGCGGTCGTGGCCGCGATACGCGAGAATGGGCAGGGGGCGGATGTTAGATTGGTCGCTCATCACAACCGCCCTTAATGGACGCAGCTCTGGGTGGTAGATTTGTCAAGTTTTGCTGGAGGAGAGGATGAAAATCAGGAGCGGAAAGGATTTCTGGGCCGGGCTCATGTTTACCGGATTCGGAATATTCTTCATGCTGGTAGCGCTCAGCTACTCCATGGGCACGGCGAGCCGCATGGGTCCGGCGTATTTCCCTTTTGTGCTGGGTGGCATGCTCACGCTTCTCGGCGGCGCAATTGTCCTACGAGGATATGTCTCGACATTCGAATATCCGCTGAAGGTATTTCCGTTCCGGCTATCGATGCTGATCGCCGCGCTATTTGTCGGTGGCGCGGCCTATTTCGCTTCTGATTCGCTCCAAGGCACACCCGCGGCGGAGTTTGCCATTGTCGGTCTTGCGCTGGCGCTGTTCGTCGGAGCATTTGGGCCAAAGTCGATGTTTGTCGTCCTGATTGCGGTGATGATCTTCGGCTATGCGATCCAGCCACTGGGGCTTGTGCTTGCGATAGTATTGCTGATCGTAATCAGCGCGTTCGGAGGACACGATTTCCGCAAGAAGGAAGTCATCATTCTGACGATCGTGCTGATCCTGTTCGGCGTACTGGTGTTTGTCAAAGGGCTGGGATTGCCCTTCAACTTGTGGCCGGGAGCGTAACCATGGATTTCGCGATATTCCATAACTTAGCGCTGGGCTTCAGCGTTGCGCTGACCCTGCAGAATCTGATGTACTGCTTCTTTGGCGTGCTGCTGGGCACGCTCATCGGCGTGCTGCCAGGCATCGGGCCACTCGCCACCATCGCGATGCTGCTGCCGATTACGTTCACTTTGCCGCCGATCGCGGCGCTGATCATGCTCGCGGGCATCTATTACGGCGCCCAATACGGCGGCTCGACCACTGCCATCCTGGTCAATATACCGGGCGAATCATCCTCCGTAATCACCTGTCTCGACGGCTACCAGATGGCGCGCCAGGGCCGCGCCGGCCCGGCGCTGGCGATTGCCGCCATCGGCTCGTTTTTTGCCGGGTCCGTCGCGACCGTGGTCATCGCCTTGTTCGCGCCGCCGCTCGCCGAGGTCGCGTTGAAATTTGGACCGGCCGAGTATTTTTCGCTGATGGTGCTCGGATTGGTCGGGGCGACCGTGCTGGCGTCCGGTTCGCTCATCAAGGCGATAGCGATGACGATCCTGGGGCTGTTGTTGGGTGTGGTCGGCACGGATGTCAACTCGGGCGTGGCGCGATTCACTTTCGGCATTCCGGAGCTCTACGACGGCATAGGCTTTATCATCATAGCCATGGGCCTGTTCGGCTTCACCGAGATCGTGCTGAATCTGGAGCAGGGAGAAGCCCGCGAAGTGTTCGTCAAGAAAGTTACGAACATCATGCCGACCTGGAAGGATATCAAGGATAGTGCAGGCGCCATCATGCGCGGGACAGCCATCGGTTCGGTGCTCGGCATTTTGCCCGGTGGGGGCGCGTTGCTCTCCTCGTTTGCCGCCTATACGGTGGAAAAGAAGATCGGCGATCCGTCGAATTTCGGCAAGGGCGAGATCCGCGGTGTCGCAGCGCCGGAATCGGCCAATAATGCGGGGGCGCAGACTTCCTTCATCCCCATGCTCACGCTGGGCATTCCGTCCAATGTGGTGATGGCGCTGATGATCGGCGCGATGATGATCCAGGGCATCGCACCGGGACCGCAGGTCATGACGGAGAAGCCGGAACTGTTCTGGGGGTTGATCGCCAGCATGTGGATCGGCAATCTGATGCTGGTAATTCTGAACCTGCCTCTGATTGGCATATGGGTGAAACTTCTGAGCATCCCCTATCGTCTGCTCTACCCGTCGATCCTGCTGTTTTGCGGCGTTGGAGTCTACAGTATCTCGAACCAGCCTTTCGATATGATGCTTGCCGCTTTGTTCGGCGTCCTGGGATATGTTTTCATCAAGCTGGAATGCGAGCCGGCGCCGCTGATTCTTGGCTTCATTCTCGGACCGATGATGGAGGAGAATCTACGTCGGGCGATGCTGCTGTCGCGCGGCGATGCGACCGTGTTTTTCACCAAACCGATCAGCGGCGCGTTGCTGGCGGTAGCAATCCTGTTGCTGCTTGTCACACTTGCGCCAGCAGTGCGTAAGACCCGGGATTCCGCGTTTCAGGAATAGTTGGTGGCCGCGCCAGGTGATACAGCACGTTTGGTCTACACTCAGAAGCGGCCAAGTAACCCAAAAACCGCGATTGAATTCAGGCCTGAAGTTTGACGGCGTGTTTGAGTGGGCATTTCTGGAACAAGAGGGTCCGCTGACCGTCGGGCAAGTTCGGGTAGGCTGGGAAATAGCAGGCGCAGCGAGCCGAGACGGATAGGACGGTGATTTTGCAGAAATCGTGACGAACGAACCCCGGCGGGTTCCACACGCCTACGGTCCTCGCACGACTGAAGCGGGGTGGGTTACGGCGCCAGCGCTTGCGCCAGGGTGAAGCTCTTGGCGCGAATGTCGCGGAACAACTCAACGACGTCTGTCGCCACCTTCAGCACCCACGCTCCGGCATGCCGCACCACCTTGCCCGGCAGATGCAGCAGACGCCAACGTACCGTGGTCACCTGGTGGCGCCGCCACTCGGTGCCCAGCGCCGAGTGCTTGAACAGCATGAACAGGTTATGGGCGATCACGCCAATACGGAAGAAGGCGGCATTGGCCTCGAACTGTCCGCAGGGCATGCGCTCCATGCCAAAGCCGATCTTCAGTTCCTTGATGCCGTTCTCGGAGACCTCGCCCCGTTGGCGGTACCAGACCAAGGTGGCCGCGGTCGATTCGACGCGATTGCTGGCGATGACGTGGACCCTGGGTTTGTCTTCGAACAGTTCGGCTTGGCGCGTGTGCTTGACCACGATCAGACGGAACGCCTTCTTCGTGTCGTTCATGCTGTGCAGAGTCTCGGCCACCGCGCAGTCGGCATACTGTTTCCAGGCGGAATCGGGAATGGCGTCGATGGCCTTGAAGGTCGGTGCATCGAGGCGCGCGCCGATGGCGAAGGTCTTGCCGCTGTCCTCGCAGTCGTTGAAGATGCCCGCCTGGTAGCCGGCCGAATCGAGGCGGACATGAGCGATGCGGTGTCCGCTGGGCATGCGGGCTTCGCAGGCCTTGATGAACTCGAGATTGGCGGTCGCGGGTGCCACGTTGCCTTCGCGAAACTCCTCATGGAGGATAATTCCCGCTTCCGCCAAGTGTCCGATCATCGGCATATAGCCTTGCTCACCTTTGTAGGTGAACTGCGCCGCGTCTTTCTCGGCGACGATCTGCGAGGCGTCGCCATCCAGAGTATGTGCCGTGATGCCGGTCTGCCGAATCCGCGTCGCACAAATCCGCTGGTTGAGGCGGGAAAGGCTCGCCATGCCCGTGCCAGAACCGGTACGGCGCAACCAGTCGCCCAGTGCGTCCGTGCTCGGCAACGGGTCGATACGCAGCAAACGGGTCAGCGCGGTGTCGTTCTTGAGGGTCCGCATGTCTTCCAGCGACCGCCCACCGCCATTGAGCATGAGCACCAGTGGCGTCACATAGGCCGTCGCCTGATAGCCGCGCCCACTCCCAGGTTTGGGCATCTCCTGACGCAGCCAGCGCTCCAGCCCCAGGCCACGGACGAATTCGCCGAACAAAGCCAGGCCGGCGTTCGCCGTCAGCAACTCGTCCGTCGCTTCCACTCTGAATGGAAGCACTGTTTGTGCCTGCTTTGCCATCTTCATCGCCTCAAATCTCACCCACGCGGTGAGAGAAAATGTGGCGACGACGCCGTGTAGATCAAGTGCTGGACCGGCTTCGCGAGAAACTATTTATTTGGAATCGCGGGACTTGGGAAGTAAGGTGACACAGAAGTGTCCGGTTAAATTGATACGTACCGACTGCAAAGCCAGTAACGACGGGTATCTTGAGCGATCAAGGGGTGTCCACGATTTGAATTTCTCTGAGCGTAATAATCCCGTGAAACATGGTTTTGACCTATTTCTTTAGCGATGACGCCTGCCACCGCGAGCGTTAGTCCGAACATTTGCGATCCTTCCGTGTTAATTGACGCGGGAGTGATTCATGAACATTGGCAAGACGCTGTTTGCGCAAGTCATGGAGTACGTTCCGTGGAAGACCTTTGGCCGGATCATCGATCGTCATGGTGGCGATGCCGGCGTGCGAACGCTGGACTGTGCCGATCTGTTTCGCGTAATGGCCTTCGCGCAACTGACATGGCGAGAATCGTTGCGCGACATCGAGGTATGTCTGCTGGCCAACCAAGCCAAGCTGTTTCACATGGGGCTGTCGGGTGCGCCGGCCCGATCCACGCTCTCGGATGCATTGAACCTGAGGGACTGGCGCATCTACCACGCGTTGGCGATGCGTTTGATCGCCAGAGCACGCGATCTTTACATCAAGGAACCGACCGGCCTGGATCTCGATGCGACGGTTTATGCGCTGGACTCCACCACCATCGACTTGTGCCTGAGTTTGTTCGACTGGGCGCCGTTTCGTTCGACCAAGGCGGCGGTGAAGATGCACACGCTGCTGGACTTGCGCGGCAACATCCCGACCTTCATCCACATCAGCGACGGCAAGATGGGCGATGTCAATGTGCTCGACATCTTGCCCGTCGAAGCGGGTGCCTTCTACGTAATGGATCGGGGCTATCTGGACTTCGAGAGACTCTTCACGATGCATCAGGCTGGCGCGTTCTTTGTGACCCGAGCCAAGCGTGGCATGAATGCCCGGCGCGTCTATTCGACGACGACCGATCGCACAACGGGGGTGGTTTGCGATCAGTCGATCCGCCTCAATGGGTATTACGTGTCCAAGGACTACCCGGAACATCTGCGGCGCATCCGATTCAAGGACGCGGAGTCTGGCAAGACACTGGTGTTTCTGACCAACAACACGGCACTGCCGCCCTTGACTATTGCCGCGCTGTACAAGAGTCGCTGGCAGGTCGAACTGTTCTTCAAATGGATCAAGCAGCATCTGCGCATCAAGCGCTTCTTGGGCACGAGCGAGAACGCGGTGAAGACGCAAATCTGGTGCGCCGTCGCCACCTATGTGCTGATCGCTATCGTCAAAAAGGAGCTTCACCTCGATGCCTCGCTCTACACTTTGCTACAGATCTTGTCGGTTTCGGTTTTCGAGAAAACCGAGATTTCATGCGCCTTGCAGCCCGATGCCAACAGAATGACTAGGCTCATGCAAGATAACCAATTGACTCTGTTCGGTATTTAACCGGACGCCACTGAAGGTGACAGGGTAATTTGGCCAGTCACAATATTCAACCGTTGGTTGCATGACCGAGGCGACAACTACCTTCTCGCGCGACTGCTGACCGCGTAATTGCTGGGTAAGCGGGTACTTCGTATCCATGTTAGGGTGGGAAGATGCCGCGATACGGGAATACAAGCGACGGCATGCGGACGAAGACTAGCGGCCGGGCCAAATGAACCTGTGGCGCCGAATGGCCACCGAGTGGGTATTCCAAGACTTCGGGACCGCGCCAGCGACGCCGTTCCGGCGGACTATTGCGCTGCGGCGCCTGGATCGCCGTGAAGGGCTACCGTGCGATCGCTCTGGTTACATCGATCGAGTCCAATCGCGAATCGCGCGCAGGTGGTCATGATGCCTTGCCCCAATCGCGTCCCCCTCCGTTCCTTCTATCATCCATTGCAACATTATCAAGATCTATTACTGACCGCGAATAGTACCTAAGGCCTGCTCGAAATCACTTATTAAATCGTCCACGTTTTCCAATCCGACCGAAATCCGTATCAATCCATCCGAAATACCCATTTCGGCACGAACCTTGGCGCCAACCTCCCAAAATATCGTATGCGCTACAGGTATAACCAGGGTGCGATTGTCGGCCAATCCAGTCGAGCGTATCGCAATCTTTAATCTGTTCAAGAACTCAAAACAGAAATTGGGGTCAGTTAGTTCAATCGACATTAGCCAGGAACCAGCCTTGAACCATTTTGCAGCTAGCCCATGCTGAGGGTGTGATGGCAAGAACGGGTAGTTAACCCGTTTCACTCGCGGATGAGCCTCAAAATAACCTGCCAACTTCAGCGCTTTCCCGGAAATATCGTCCAAGCGCAGTGCCAACGTTTCAGCGCCGGTGCTGATCAGGTGGGCGCTTTCCGAAGACAACGTTCCACCCATATCGCGCAATCCCTTTTTCCGAATTTGGGTCAATCCCCAGAGCCGTGTATCTCCTTTTCGATATCCATCAAAAATGTTGGGGAATTTCGACCAATTAAAGAGTCCGCAATCGATTACGGCACCCCCAAGGACATTGCCATGACCGCCGATGGTTTTTGTCAACGAGTGAACGACCAGATCAACCCCTACCTCCTTCGGTCGGAAAAGATACGGTGACAGAACTGTATTGTCCAAAACAAATAAGATGCCATGTATCTTGCAAAGTTTACCTATCTCGAAGAAATCGGTCACTTGTGTCCCAGGGTTAGCAACCGTTTCCGAAAACACCAAGCGCGTATTGGATCGAATCGACGACGCAACATTCGCAACCGAAGTCATATCAATCCGGGAGACCTTAACGCCGAAGTTGCCCAGCGTTTCGAATAGGCTGCTGGTATTGCCAAACAAGTGTTGACTGACTACAACATGGTCGCCGCACTTCAACAATGACATCAGAACGGCCGCAATCGCGGCCATGCCTGTTGAAAAGCATACTGCACCAATTCCGTCTTCCATATCCGCCAACTTGTGCTCCAAATAGGCGGTGGTCGGTGACCCTTGTCTAGCGTAAACGAAGCCCTTCTTGTTCTTGCCTTGGAAAACGTCCACAAGATCTTCGACTCGTTCAAAACCGTATTGTGCAGACGTAAAAATAGCTTGATGAACTCCTCCGTATTCGACACCCAATCGAGCGTCGGAATGGACAATCCGTGTTGAGAAGTCTTCGGTATTCTTGGGCAAATTCATCAGAGGCCTCGCCTTGCTAAACGCCCGATTGCCAGAATCAGGTAACGGTCGAAATTCTACGCCTGACAGGTTAGCGGAGGGAAACGTTCGCACACTTGCGAGAAATACGCCTTACTTCGCAGGTAGCGATTGTGACTGCTTTCAATGGTGTGTCCGAGCAGGGTCTTGCTGTCAAGGCCCTAGGCTTTCACATCGGTTGCCGAAGCCGCTGGAATATCGTGGAAGTGGGTGTCTTCGATCCCAGCTGCTTCGCAGCCTTTGAGCCGGCGTGCAGGGTGTCGCGGATTGTTCATAGGTGGCGACATACCAGAGCGTATGACCGATCTTTGCCAGGTCACCAAAATGGTGGTGGCGTCGCATGAGTTCCCGGTAGCGTGGCGCCTCGCCAGCACTCACCGAACGAACGCAAATCTCCTTACTCACTAGTCGCCAAATAAGACGACAAATATGGAACTTGCCTCAAGTATGTTGGTCTCATGTTGCATGAAACGAGACGGACGAACATTGGATCGCAAGACGCTGGAAGAAATTCGGCTGATGGC
>Ga0209476_10000244_pt1 | contig 37062 bp, 33 predicted proteins | sample KloWWTrecipitate_FD_187179 | JGI IMG/M metagenome (GOLD analysis project Ga0209476, IMG submission 187179) | Active sludge microbial communities from Klosterneuburg, Austria, studying microevolution and ecology of nitrifiers - Klosterneuburg... | ecosystem: Engineered > WWTP > Aerobic digester... | reverse complement strand
TTCGCGGATGAGGAAATCCGCGTCGTCGCCGGCGATCCCGCAAAATAATCTTTGCCTGAAGCGATTCACCCATGACCATTCAGTGGTTCCCCGGCCACATGACCTCGGCCCGCAAGGAAGCCGCCAAAACCATGGCGCTGACCGACGTGGTGATCGAGGTGTGCGACGCGCGCCTGCCGGAGGCCAGCAGCAACCCGATGATCCGCGAGCTGCGCCTGCACCGCCAACGCCCCTGCCTCAAGCTGCTGAACAAAGCCGACCTCGCCGACCCGGCAGTCACCAAGGCCTGGCTCGATTTCTACAACCGCCAGCCCGGCGTCAAGGCGGTGGCCCTCTCCTGCAAGAAGCCGGGCGAGGCCGCGCGCGTGCCCGCCCTGTGCAGGAGCCTGGCGCCGCACCGCAAGGACGCCTTCAAGCAGTTGCGCATGATGATCATGGGCATTCCCAACGTCGGCAAATCGACCCTGATGAACGCGCTATTGAAGCGCCGCGTCGCCGCCGTCGGCGACGAGCCGGCGGTGACCAAGGCGCAGCAGAGCATCGACATCGACCCGACGATGAGCATCACCGACACGCCGGGCCTGATGTGGCCGAACATCAGGCACGACAGCGACGGCTTCATGCTCGCCGCCAGCCACGCCATCGGCCGCAATGCCGTCATCGATTCCGAAGTGGGGATTTTCCTGGCCGGGCTGGTCCTGCAACGCTACCCGACTCTGCTCGAAGAGCGCTACGGCATCGCCGTCGACGGCCTGGACGGCATCGGCGTCGTCGAAGCCATCGCGAAGAAACGTGGCTGCATCGCCAAGGGCCGCCACGCCGGCGAACTCGACCTGGAAAAGGCGGCGATGATCCTGCTCACCGACTACCGCGGCGGCAAGCTGGGGCGGATCAGTCTGGAGACGCCGGAGAGCCGGGCGGCGATGCTGGCGGCGGAGTAGCACAACCGAAGCGCATCGCCGTACTGCGAAGACTGACTTTTGTCCAGGCGTGTCCGCATGCTTGTCATCGGCCATTGCGGGCACTGACTCCATGATGGAAAATCGATCTTGAAACCCGCTATCCGGCAGCGCGCCATCAAGCGCACCACCGGCACCATGACGCGGGGAACCGGACACATTGGCCCAAGAATGAATTTCACATCGAAACTGTTTCCGCGCAAGCTTGGCGCCAAGATCAACGCCATCCTGGTGCTGTACTTCGTCTTCGCCCTGTCGGTGATCCTGCTCACCCTTTACGTGGCGCGACAACTCGAAGGCGAGGCAGCGGCCATCAACGTTGCCGGTTCCGAGCGCATGCTGGTCTACGACCTCACCTTGCGCCTGCATCAGATGCTGGATGGCACGCAGTCGCACAAGATTGCGGTCTCCGACACGCGCCGCCTCATGGAGGAGATCGAGCAAACGCTCCACAAGCTCGAAATCGGCGATCCCGACCGGCCGCTCTTTTTGCCCCGCGAGCAGCGCATTCGGGACCAGATGCTCACCCTCAAGCATGAATGGGGGATGGATTTCAAACCTCGGGTCGATACATTGCTGACTGCGCTCGACGATGCCGAGCGGCGCCGGCAATTGACGGAATTCGATGGCGTCGCTCAGCGTTTCATACCGAAACTCAACGACCTGGTGCTGATGGTGGAGCAGAGCAATGCGCGCAACACCTTCCTCATGTTCGTCTTCCAGAACGTGCTCGTCGCCTTCGCCCTGCTGGGAACCCTTCTTCTGATCTTCCTGTTCAAGAAGCTCGTCATCGAGCCGGTCGAGATGCTGAGATCCGGCATTTCGCGCATGGCCGTGTCGGACTTCGACGTGCGCCTGCCCGTCCTCTCGCAGGATGAATTCGGCGAGCTGGCCGACGGCTTCAACCGCATGGCCGATCACCTGCAGGGCCTGTATGCGACCCTGGAACAGCGCGTGGAGGAGAAAACGCGCAGCGTCGAAGAGCGCAACCGCGAGTTGGCCCTGCTCTACGAGATCGCCGCCTATCTGGGCGAGCAGATGACGCTGGAGGCCGTCTGCAATGGCGTGCTGCTCAGGCTGCGCAATCTGCTCGGCGCGCCCAGCGGCCTCGTGCGCCTGGCCAACCCGACGACGACGATGCTGGAAATCGCCGTTAGCCACGACATGCCGGACTCGTTCATTGCATCCGAATCCAGCTTGCCGATGGGGGCCTGCCTGTGCTGCGATGTCGCTGTCAGCGCGGCTTCGATCACAGAGGATCTGGCCAGATTGCCGCTGGTGAAGACGCCGTTGGAATGCTGCCGGCAATACGGTTTTGCCGCCCTGGCGGCGATCCCGATCCGCTCGAAGAATCACGTCATCGGCGTCCTCAACCTGTTCTTCCGCGAGCCGCGCACGCTGTCCCGGCACGAAATCAAGCTGCTGGAGGCGATCGGCCAGCACCTCGGCGTGGCGATCGAGAACCTGCACCTGGTGGTCCGCGAGAAAGACATGGCGGTTTCCGAGGAGCGCAACCTGCTGGCGCAGGAACTGCACGACAGCATTGCCCAGTCACTGGCCTTCCTCAACATTCAGGTGCAGATGCTGCAGGACTCGCTGCGCAACGGGCGGGCCGACGAGGCCGATGAAGAACTGGCGCGCATTCGCGAGGGCATCCAGGAAAGCTACGACGATGTGCGCGAGCTGCTGGTGCATTTTCGCATCAAGGTGGAGCACGCCAACCTGGAGGACGCCATCCGCAGCACCCTGGAAAAATTCGAAGGGCAGACCGGCATCCGCACCGCGTTCAGCATGCTCGGCGAGGCACCGGCGCCGCCCGCCAGCAGCCTGATACAGATCCTGCACATCCTGCAGGAGGCGCTGTCCAACGTGCGCAAGCACGCACGCGCCGGCGCCGTCTCCGTCACCCTGCAGGGCCTGGAGGAGGGAAAGGAGCTGGCCCTGTCCGTGCGCGACGACGGCGAAGGCTTCGATCCGCAGCGCGTGGCGGAACAGAGCGGCGCCAGCGTCGGCATCGGCATCATGCGCGAGCGCGCCCATCGCATCGGCGCACGCCTGGAAGTCGATTCGGCGCCCGGTCGCGGCGCCTGTGTTACGCTCAAGCTGCCCAGATAAGCTTCACCGAGGTTGGCATGGATCAGGCAATTCGCGTTCTGCTGGTAGACGACCACGCGCTGTTTCGCAGCGGCATCAAGGCGCTGTTGCAGCGGCAGAAGGATTTCGAGGTGGTCGGCGAGGCCAGCGACGGACTGGAGGGCATCAAGCGGGCGAAGTCGCTCAAGCCGGATGTGGTGCTGCTGGACCTGCACATGCCCGGGATTTCCGGCAGGGACGCCGTGCGGCTCATCGTCGAGGAACTGCCCGAGACGAAGGTGGTGATGCTGACGGTGTCCGAAGACGCCGAGGACCTGCTGGAAACGCTTCAGGCGGGCGCCCACGGCTATCTTCTGAAGAACATCGACACCAGCTATTTTCTCGACGCTATCCGCAACGCGGCCGAAGGCGAGGCCGTCATGTCGCCGCAGATGACGGCCAAGCTGATGCAAAGCGTGCGCGCCGCGCCCGCCGCTGCGCCGGCCATCGACAAGGAGCGCCTGTCGCCGCGGGAACGCGAGATTCTCGCCTTCCTGGCCCACGGCGCCAGCAACAAGGAAATCGCCCGCAGCCTCGACCTGGCCGAGAGCACGGTGAAAATCCACATGCAGAGCATCCTCAAGAAGCTCAATCTCGTCAGTCGCGTTCAGGCGGCCGTGTACGCGGTCGAACATGGCCTGCGCGGCAAGGACGGCGCCGCCTGATCCGTCCCAAGAACTAGTTCTTTCGAACTACCCCGTCCCATTCGCCTAGTCCGGGCGAACGATCCGCTTTCCCGCAGAAATAAGCCACGCCCTTCGCCAAGCGATGGATGGCGCGTCGACGCCCTGCCCAACACAATAACGGCATTGCCAAAAGGGCTATTCGAAGGGCAGCAAGCATGGACTATGTGACGCCGCAGGATCTCATGGACAAGGTGGACGCGGCCGCCCGGAAAAAAGCCGCCCTGAGCCTGCGCGTCATGCTGCTGAAGGGCTTCCTGTCCGGCGCCTTGCTCGCCTACGCCACCGCGTTTGCCTTCAAGGTGGCGGAAGGCTTGCCCGGCGGTCCCGCCGCACTGGTGGCCGGCGCGGTCTTTCCGGTTGGCTTCGCCATGATCGTGCTGCTCGGCATGGAACTGGCGACAGGCAACTTTGCCGTGCTGCCGCTCGGCATCGCCCGCGGCACGACAACCTGGCGGGAGACGCTGCGCAACTGGGGCGGCGTGTATCTGGGAAATTTTCTCGGCGCGATCTTCGTCGGCTTCCTGCTTGCCCTCGCGCTGACGGAGTGCTTCAGCCAGGGTTCCGGACCGCTCGGCGCCAAGATCGTCGCCGTCGCCCAGGCGAAAACCCTGAGCTACGAGCATGCCGGCGCCAACGGCTGGCTGACCGCCTTCGTCAAGGGCATCCTCTGCAACTGGATGGTGGCGCTCGGCACCGTTCTCGGAATGAGTTCGACGTCGACTACGGGAAAGATCGCCGCGATCTGGCTGCCGGTCTCGACGTTCTTTGCCCTGGCGCTCGAGCACTCCGTGGTGAACATGTTCGTCATCCCGACGGCCATCATGCTCGGCGCCGACATCAGCGTGGGGCAATGGCTCGGCTGGAACCAGATTCCGGTGACGCTGGGGAACATCGTCGGCGGCGCGGTGCTGACCGGCCTGCTGCTGCACCACTGCCACCGGGCGCCGCCTGCAGAGGCGGGCTTCGAATCGGCGAACGCGCCCGCCTGCCGTCCATGAGCGCGAGCCTTCCCCTGGTTCAACTGGCGATATTCGCGGCCGCCGCCTGGATGGCGCGCCGCGCGCTGTTGCCGGCGACGCCTTCGCCAACCGCGGCGGGGGCGATCGTCATGGCCGCGGGAATTTTTGGCCTGGCTTCATTCCAGGCCATCCCGCTGTTGCCCGCTTCCGCCATGCAGCCGTTCGCGATCGGCCTGCTGGTGGTGTGGGGCTGCATCGCGGCGTCCTATGCCGTTTGCGGGCTGCAGGGCCGCATGGCCACGCACACGGCCGCGCCGATGGACGGCCTCGCGGTAGGCACCTGGGTGGCGGGCACCGCGGTCATGGCGCGGATGATCCTGCAGGGCGTGCCCGGCTGGCGCGGCGCCGCGCTGGCCCTGGCCCTCGTCGCGCTGGCATTGTGGCTGTGGTATCTCGGCATCGCGCTGCGGGGATTCCGCGCGGTCATGGCGAGCCCCGCCCGCCTGCGCGTGACGGGGCGCATCCTGCTGTCGACGGTCAGCACGCAGTCGCTGGCGCTGCTGGCCTGGCATCTGTGGCCCGGCGCCGACTGGCTGCGCACGCCGGTGGCGGGCCTGATCGTGCTCGGCTACCTGTTCTACGCCGCTGGATTCGCACTCATCGTCCAGCGCTACCTGAGAGAGCGGCAGTGGACCCTGGCGGACGACTGGGACAACACCAACTGCATCCTGCACGGCGCGATGTCGATCAGCGGCCTCGCCATTGCCTATACCGGAGTGCTGCCGGAATGGCTCGGCATAGCCACCTGGCTGTACGTGCTGGTCGTGCTGATCGCCGTGGAGGCCGTCGAAATCGCGCGCATGGTCCAGCGCATCGGGCGCTATGGCCTGCACCGGGGCGTGCTTACTTACCACGTCTCGCAATGGTCGAGGAACTTCACCTTCGGCATGTTCTACGCCTTCACGCTCGCGCTGGCGCCGGCTTTCGCATCCCATCCTGCGCTGTCCCCGTTCGCGGCCTTCGCTGGCGGGCTGTTCGCCTGGGGCCCGTACCTCGTGCTGTTCTTCCTTCTGGCCGAACTCGGCCTGTGGATCGCCGCCAACGTCGAATTCGGAGCAAAAAAGACGCTGCCCCGCAAAGCCTCATCGTCAATGAGCATCTAAAGGAGCAACAACCGTGAGTCATTTTCTCGACAGACTGAAGTTCTTCGACCGCATCAAGGACACCTTTTCGGGCGGTCACGGCATCGTTACCAACGAGGATCGCCAGTGGGAGGACGCCTACCGCAACCGCTGGCGCCACGACAAGGTGGTGCGCTCCACCCATGGCGTGAATTGCACCGGCGGCTGTTCCTGGAAGATCTTCGTGAAAAACGGGCTGGTGTCGTTCGAAATGCAGCAGACCGACTATCCGCGCACGCGCGAAGACCTGCCCAACCACGAGCCGCGCGGCTGCCAGCGCGGCGCTTCCTTCTCCTGGTATCTCTACAGCCCGCACCGGATCAAGCATCCGCTGATTCGCGGCCGCCTGCTCGACCTCTATCGCGCCGAACGCAAGACGGGCAAGGATGCGGTCGAAGCCTGGGCGGCGATCCAGTCCGATGCCGCCAAGCGCCTGCAATACACGGCCGTGCGCGGACTGGGCGGCTTCGTGCGCACCAACTGGGATGAAATCACGGAAATCATCGCTGCCGCAAACGTGTACACGATCAAGAAGTGGGGCCCGGACCGCATCTACGGTTTCTCGCCGATTCCGGCGATGTCGATGCTCTCCTACGCCGCCGGCTCGCGCTACCTGTCGCTCATCGGCGGCGCCTGCGGTTCCTTCTACGACTGGTACTGCGACCTGCCCGCCGCCAGCCCGCAGACCTGGGGCGAGCAGACCGACGTGCCGGAAGCCGCCGACTGGTACAACTCGACCTATCTCATCATCACCGGCGCCAACCTGCCGATGACGCGCACGCCCGACGCCCATTTCGCCACCGAGGTGCGCTACAAGGGCGCCAAGATCGTCTCGATGGCGCCCGACTACGCCGAGTACGTCAAGTTCGCCGACCTCTGGATGCCGGTGAAACAAGGCACCGACTCGGCCGCCTTCCTCGCCATGGGCCATGTCGCGCTGAAAGAATTCCACGTCGCGCGGCAGGATCCCTACTTCACCGAATACGCCCGCGCCTACACCGACCTGCCGATGCTGGTGATGCTGCGCCCGCACGGAGACGGCTATGCGCCCGACAGAACCCTGCGCGCCTCCGACTTCGACGGCGCGCTCGGCCAGGCCAACAACCCGGACTGGAAAACCGTAATCTATGACGAAAAATCCGCGGCCTTCGTCGTGCCCAACGGCAGCATCGGTTTCCGCTGGGGCGAGGAAGGCAAGTGGAACACCCTGCCGAAGAACGCTTTCGACCAATCGGATATTCGCGCCGAGCTGAGCTGCATCGACGGCCGCGATGCCGTGGTATCGGTCGGCTTCCCGCATTTCAATCCGGACGAGCCGGCCCTGCTCTACCGCAATGTCCCGGCGCGCCAGGTCAAGCTGGCGTCGGGTGAAACGGCGCTGGTGGCCAGCGTGTTCGACCTGCAGGTGGCGCAATACGGCATCGACCGCGGCCTCGGCGGCGGCAACGTCGCCACGTCCTACGACGATGCCAATGTGGCCTACACCCCGGCCTGGGCGGAAAAGGTCACCGGCGTCAAGCGCGCCGACCTGATCCGCACCGGCCGCGAGTTCGCCGACAACGCCGCGAAGACCAGGGGCAAGTCGATGGTCATCATGGGCGCGGCGATCAACCACTGGTACCACAACGACATGAGCTACCGCAGCATCATGAACCTGCTGCACCTGTGCGGCTGCGTCGGCCAGAGCGGCGGCGGCTGGGCGCACTACGTCGGCCAGGAAAAGCTGCGGCCGCAGGCCGGCTGGGCCCCGGTGGCCTTCGCCCTCGACTGGCACCGCCCGCCGCGCCACATGAACTCGACCACCTTCTGGTATTTCCATACCGACCAGTGGCGCTACGAGACGGTCAGCGCCGACAGCCTGCTCACGCCGAGCGCCAAGGCGAAATACAAAGGTCACACCCTGGCCGACTACAACGTCGTCTCGCAACGCCTGGGCTGGCTGCCGTCCGCCCCGCATTTCAACAAGAATCCGCTCGACGTCGTCGCCGAAGCCGAGCAGGCCGGCGCCGCCGACGAGGCCGCGGTGGCGAGGCACATGATCGAGCAGCTCAAATCCGGCAAGCTCGGCTTCGCCTACGAGGACATCGACGCGCCGGAGAACCACGTACGCAACCTGTTCGTCTGGCGTTCCAACCTGCTCGGCTGCTCGGCGAAAGGCCACGAGTATTTTCTGAAGCATCTGATCGGCGCCCAGAACGGCGTGCTGCAGGAGGCGTCCGCCAATCCGTCGAAGGAGATCAAGTGGCATGAGAACGGGCCGACGGCCAAGCTCGACCTGATGGTGGACATCAACTTCCGCCTGAATTCCACCGGGGCCTATTCGGACATCATTCTGCCGACCGCCACCTGGTACGAGAAGAACGACCTCAACACGACGGACATGCATCCCTTCATCCATCCGCTGTCGGAAGCGGTGAACCCGGCCTGGGAATCCAAGTCAGACTGGCAGATTTTCCAGTCCATCGCCAAGGCCTTTTCCACTCTGGCGGCAAAGCATCTGGGCACGAAGAAGGACGTCGTCGCCCTGCCGATGCAGCACGACTCGCCCTTCGAGCTGGCCCAGCCGCTCGGCGTCAAGGACTGGAAGCGGGGCGAATGCGAACCGGTGCCGGGCAAGACACTGCCGCTGCTCAAGGTCGTCATCCGTGATTACGCCAACACGCACAAGAAGTACTGCGCGCTTGGCCCCCTGATGGCCAGGCTCGGCAACAACATCAAGGGCATCGACTGGAACACCGAGCTCGAATACGAAGAGCTGAAGAAGATCAACGGCGTCATCCAGGAGGAAGGCATCACCCAGGGCATGCCCAGCCTGGCCGACGACATCGCCGCCTGCGAGGCGGTGCTGCGCATGGCGCCCGAGACCAATGGCGAAGTGGCGCACAAGTCCTGGAGCGCACTGTCGAAGAAGACCGGGATCGACCACCACCATCTGTATGCCGGCCGCCACGAAGACAAGATCACCTTCAGCGACATCGTCGTCCAGCCGCGCAAAATCATCACCGCGCCGACCTGGTCGGGCATCGAATCGGAGAAAGTCTCCTACACCGCCGGCTATACCAACATCCACGAGCACATCCCGTTTCGCACCCTGACCGGACGCGCCCAGTTCTACCAGGACCACGAATGGATGCTCGATTTCGGCGAAGGCTTCTGCGCCTTCCGCCCCGGACTCGACATGAAGTCGCACGAGACCATCCCGGCCTACGTCCGCGCCAAGCCGCACCTGGTGCTCAACTGGATCACGCCGCATTCGAAGTGGGGCATCCACTCGACCTACCAGGACAATCTGCGCATGCTCAACCTGTTCCGCGGCGGCCCCTACATCTGGGTCTCCGAGGAGGAGGCGAAATCGATCGGGCTGGAGGACAACGACTGGGTCGAAGCGGTGAACGGCAACGGCGCCACGGTGGCCCGCGTCGTCGTCTCGCAACGCGTGCCGCGCGGCATGGCGATGATGTACCACGCCCAGGAGAAGACGGTGAACGTGCCCGGTTCGCCCTCGACCGGCAAGCGCGGCGGCATCCTCAACTCGGTCACCCGCGTCGTCGTCAAGCCGACCAACATGGTCGGCGGCTACGCCCAGCTCGCCTACGGCTTCAACTATTACGGCACGGTCGGCACCCAGCGCGACGAATTCGTCGTCCTCCACAAGATCGAGGACAAGGACGTCGACTGGCTCGAGCGCCCGCTCACGCCCGAGCGCGAAGCGCAGCGCAACCCCAAAGGCATCGGCCCGCGCTGAACGCAACCCTCAGGAGATATGCAAATGAAAGTACGTGCCCAATTCGCCTTCGTCTTCAACCTCGACAAGTGCATCGGCTGCCACACCTGCTCGGTTACCTGCAAGAACGTATGGACCAACCGCAAGGGGGTCGAATACGCCTGGTTCAACAACGTCGAATCAAAGCCCGGCATCGGCTATCCGAAACAGTGGGAAAACCAGGAAAAATGGCGCGGCGGCTGGGAGCTCGCCGACGGCCGGCTGCAGCTCAAATCGGGCGGCAAGGCCATCCGCCTGCTCAACATCTTCGCCAACCCGGACATGCCGGAGATCGACGACTACTACGAGCCTTTCACCTTCGACTACGCGCGGCTGCAGAACGCGCCGCTGTCCGAAGCGGCGCCGACGGCGCGCCCGGTCTCGCAGATCACCGGCGAGAAAATGGACAAGGTACGCTGGGGCCCCAACTGGGAGGACGACCTCGCCGGCGAGTACGACAAGCGCGCCCAGGACGTGAACATGAAGGGGCTGGAGAAGCGCATCTACGCGCAGTTCGAGAACACCTTCCACATGTACCTGCCGCGCATCTGCAACCATTGCCTCAACCCGGCCTGCGTCGCCGCCTGTCCCTCCGGCTCGATCTACAAGCGCGAGGAAGACGGCATCGTGCTGGTCGACCAGGACAAGTGCCGCGGCTGGCGCCAGTGCGTCTCCGCCTGCCCCTACAAGAAGGTGTTCTACAACTGGGAATCGGGCAAGGCCGAGAAGTGCATCGGCTGCTATCCGCGCGTCGAATCCGGCATGCCGACGGTGTGCTCGGAATCCTGCGTCGGGCGCATTCGCTACAACGGCATCATGCTCTACGACGCCGACAAGATCGAACTGCTCGCCTCGACGAAGAACGAGGAGGACCTCTACGAAGCCCACATGAGCATCTTCCTCGATCCGAACGATCCGGAAGTGATCGCAGCGGCGCGCCGCGACGGCGTCCCGGATGACTGGATCGAGGCCGCGCGCCGCTCACCCATCTGGAAAATGGCGATGGACTGGAAGATCGCTTTCCCGATCCACCCCGAGTTTCGCACGCTGCCGATGGTCTGGTACGTGCCGCCGCTCTCGCCGGTGCAATCGGCCATCGACCAGGGCCAGCTGCCGACCCTGCCCGATGGCGCCCTGCCGGATGCCGGCGCCATGCGTCTGCCGCTCAAGTATCTGGCCAGCCTGCTCACCGCCGGCAAGGAAAAGCCGGTGCTCGCCGCGCTCAACAGGATGATGGCCATGCGCTCCTACCAGCGCTCCGTCCATGTCGACGGCAGGGCCGACCTGCGCGCGCTCGACAACGCAGGACTAACCGAGCAGCAGGCACAGGACATGTACCGGCTGCTCGCCATCGCCAACTACGAGGATCGCTTCGTCATTCCGACCAGCCACGCCGAGATCGGTCTGGAGGATTTCTACGGCTTCCAGGGGCAAAGCGGCTTCAGCTTCGGCAACGATTCCTCGCCAGGCATCAGCGGCAATTCCCTCTTCCCCGAGCGGCGCAAGGAAACCGTCGAATCGAAAGAGCCGGCGCCCTCGGCCGACGAACGATAAAGAGCCCGCCATGATCTTCAACCGCATCGTCTCCGCCCTGCTCGGCTACCCGGATGCCGCGCTCTACGCCGCCCTGCCGGAAATCAGCGATCTGATCGCCGGCGAGGGCTCTCTCGCCGAGAGTGAACGCGCCGCTCTTGACGGCTTCGTGCGCACGCTGGCCGCCCGCGACCCCCTGGCGGCCGAAGAAGACTACGTGCGCACCTTCGACATGGTGCCCGAGCACAGCCTGCACCTCACCCACCATCTGATCGGGGAGGACAAGAGCCGCGGTCCGGCGCTGATCGACCTCGCCGAATTCTTCAAGTCGCACGGCGTCGAGATCAAGGAAAACGAACTGCCCGATTACCTGCCGCTGCTGCTCGAATTCGCCTCGCTGATGGCACCCGAAGAAGGCGCTGCCTTCCTCTCGCGCTGGCACAAGGTGTTGCGCCAGCTGCACGCCAACCTGGCCGACGCCCAAAGCCCCTATGCCGCGCTGATCAGCCTGCTCGAAGCGCGCAGCCGCGCCGCGGGCGCAGAGGACGATGCGCGGCCGGTGACGGCCGTCAAGCGCAGCGACCCCTGGCAGGACAGCGGGGACTTCAACCCGCCGGTGAACTGGTCGGAACCGGCCGCCTGCGCCTTCTCGCTGGCGCCCGATGCCGTGCCGATCCTGCTGCACGGCCGCGCCGCGCCCTTGTCCGAGCCGCGCCGCTGAGGCAGCGCCTTCGAGCCGTCCATTCCACCCATTCCGCCCATTCGCATCGGAGACGATCATGGAATTCCTGCACAACTTCATCTTCGGGGTGTACCCCTACATCGCCACCACCGTGTTCCTGCTCGGCAGCTGGATCCGTTTCGACCACGAGCAATACACCTGGAAGAGCGATTCGAGCCAGCTCCTGTCCAAGCGCTGGATGCGCTTTGCCAGCAACTTCTTCCACTACGGCATCATCGGCCTCTTCTTCGGGCATGTCGTCGGACTGCTGACGCCGCACCCGGTCTTCCTCGCCCTCGGCGTCTCGGACATGGCGCACCAGTGGATGGCCATCTCCGCCGGCATGGTTTTCGGCGGCGCCTGCCTGATCGGCGCCACCGTGCTTTGGCTGCGCCGGTTGATGAACCCGCGCGTGCGCGCCGCTTCGCGCTGGATGGACATCAACATCCTCGGCTGGCTGGCGCTGACGGCCGCCGCCGGACTGTTCACCATCCCCACGTCAATCCACCATGCCGGCAACAACGATGCCGCGACCATGATCCGGCTCGCCGAATGGGTGCAGAGCATCCTCTACCTGCATCCCGACCCCTCGCTGGTTCTCGACGTCAGTCCGGTCTACAAGTTCCATATGTTCCTCGGCATGTCGGTGTTTCTGTTCTTCCCCTTCACCCGCCTGGTGCACATCTGGAGCGCGCCATTCGGCTACCTCGGTCGGGCCTACCAGATCGTGCGTGTCAAACGGACGAGATGAACCAGAGAAGGGCGTTGCCAGGCAATGCAAGGAGGCAACGGCTCACCCGATGAGCCAGGCTGCTTCAGAGCATCCGGAGAAAAGTCAGTCCCCGCAACACGGCGGCATGGCTTGCAGAAGTGATGCGCGGCCCTGACCGCAGGCCGCCTGCCCGGAACGGGCGGGGTCAGTTCGAGGCGACGCCTTCGCGCATCACCGCGCGTGCGAGCAGATCGGCGCCCGGCTGGGGGGCGCTGGCGCCTTCCTCCGGCGCGGCTTCGTTGCCGGCCGTCATGCGGTAGCCCTTCGGCGAGGTGCCGTAGGCTTCCCTGAAGGCCTTGCTGAAGTGGGTGGAACTGCTGAAGCCCCAGGAGTAGGCGATCTCGGTGATGGATTTCCAGGCGCAGGCGGGCGAGGCGAGGTCGCGCCGGCAGTGCTCCAGGCGCAGGCGCCAGATGCTGTCGCTGAGGGTGGCGCCGTCGTTGCTGAAGGCTTTGTGCAGGTTGCGCTTGCTGCAGCGGAGCGCAGCGGCGATCCGATCGATGGAGAGGTCGGGGTCGCGCAGATTGCGCTGGATGTAGGTCTTGATGCGGTCGCGCAGCGCTTCGCGCAGCGTCAGCGAGGTCGGCTTGCCGGCGCGCTCCATGAGCGATTGCCGCAGCAATTGCGCGACGGCGTCGCCGATGGCCTCGGCGGAATCGACGCTGCAGGCCTCGATTTCCTCGAAGGCCTTGTGCAGCAGCTCGCCGGCGAGGCGGCCGATGCCCGACTGCGCGTCGTAGCGCTGCACCAGCAGTTCGTCGGGATTGAGGTGGGCGGCGAGGATCTTCTCGCGCGGCACCAGCAGCACCATCTGCTCGATGTCGCTGGTGTTGGAGACGGTGTACGCCTTCATGGTGTCGTAGATGCTCCACTCGCCGGGCGAGAGCGGCGTCTTGCGGCCGTCCTGCTCGAACCAGGTCGTGCCTTCGATCTGGAACACCACCTTGAGGAAGCCGCGGTCGTCCTGGCGGATCAGGTCGGGCGTGCGCGAGACGCGGTGGCTGCTGGCGGAGAGCCGGCACATCTTCACGTCGCCGGCATCGCCATATTCCATGCGGCCGCGGAAGGTGCCGTCGGCGCGTGCCTCGGAACGCAGGCGCCCGAGCAATTGCCAGATCAGGTCCTTCCAGTACGGCAGCCGTTCCTTCGGCGCGACCCGGTCGGTGGATACCACTTCAAGTGCGGCCATCGCTCCTCCGAGGGTTAATGCTTGAATTTTTTATTGTTTGTGCTTCAAACATAACAGACATTCCAGGCGGGGGCAAACGGCCTCTCACCGGGTTGTTGGCCCGGCTCTTGCTAATATGAAGGCACCGTCACCGCAAGCGGCGACCTCCCACTGTGAACACAAGCAGGGGGCGCCGGCAAAGGAGGAGCATGGGCACCGTCACCCCGCACGCAGCAGGATCTGTTCCGAACCTGGACGAACTCGCCTCCCGGCTGCGCTTTTCTTACGACAACGGCCGCATCTGGCTGGGCGAGACGCGCATGATCCTGCTGCACAGCGCCGCCATGGCGTCGCTGCGCAAGGAACTGGTCGATTCGCTCGGCGCGGAGCGCGCGCGTGGCGTGCTGACGCGCACCGGCTATGCCTCCGGGGCGCGCGACGCGGAGCTGGCGCGCAAGCTCTGCCCGAACGCCTCCGACGCCGACGTGCTGGGCATGGGGCCGCTGCTGCACACGCTGGAAGGCATCGTCACCGTGCGCACCGTCCAGATCGACATCGACATCGCCGAAGGCCGCCTCTACGGCGAGTTTCTTTGGGACAACTCCTTCGAGGCGGATACGCATCAGGAACTGTTCGGCGTCGACACCGGCCCGGCCTGCTGGATGCAAACCGGCTATGCCTGTGGCTACTCGAGCACAGTGATGGGCCGCAGCATCCTCTACAAGGAGACGGATTGCCGCGCCAGCGGCGCCCACGCCTGCCGCATCGTCGGCAAACCGGCGGCGGAATGGGAGGACGCCGAAGAATTACAGCGCTACCTGCGGCCGGATTCGGTTGCCGAGCACATCCTCGAATTGCAGGAGCAGGTGCAGAACCTGCGCTATTCGATCGGCGACGATCTGGGCACCGACGACCTGATCGGCGCCTCGGCCGGCTTTCGCGAAACCAGTACGCTGATCCGCAAGGCGGCGCACAGTCTGGTGACGGTGCTGCTGCTCGGCGAAACCGGCGTCGGCAAGGAAATGTTCGCGCGCGCCCTGCACGGCTGGAGCACGCGCGCCAGCGGCCCCTTCGTCGCCGTCAACTGCGCCGCCCTGCCCGAGGCCTTGATCGAGTCGGAGCTGTTCGGCGTCGAGAAGGGCGCCTTCACCGGCGCCCATCAGTCGCGGCCCGGACGCTTCGAGCGGGCGCAGCGCGGCACGCTGTTCCTCGACGAAGTCGGCGAGCTGTCGGCTTCGGCCCAGGCCAAGCTGCTGCGCGTGCTGCAGGAGGGCGAGATCGAGCGCATCGGCGACAGCCATACGCGCAAGGTGGACGTGCGCGTCATCGCCGCCACCAACGTCGACCTGCAGGAAGCCGTCGAGCAGGGCAGGTTCCGCCGCGATCTCTTCTACCGGCTCAACATCTATCCGGTCACCATCCCGCCGCTGCGCGAGCGCGCCGAGGATATCCCGCTGCTGGTGCAGCGCTTCATCGACAAGCAGTCGGCCCGCCACGCCAAGAAAGTCGTCGGCGTCACCGACAAGGCCATGCACGCGCTGCGCACCTACGCCTGGCCGGGCAATGTGCGCGAACTGGAGAACGTCATCGAGCGCGGTGTCATCCTCGCCCCGCCGGGCGGGCGCATCGACCTGGCCGACCTGTTTCCCGGCATCAGCGCCGGCGCGGCCAGGGGCCGCTCGACGGGCGTCGGCCGCGACGGCAGCGTGCGTCACAGCGACACGCACGCGGTGGACGCCTTTCTCGATCACGTCTTCGCGAGCAAGACAGGCCTCGATGCGGTCGAGGCGCTGCTGTTGAAAGCCGCGCTCGAACGCGCCGGCGGCAACGTCAGCTCCGCCGCCCGTGCGCTCGGCATGACCCGCCCGCAGTTCGAATACCGCCTGAAGAAGCGCGATCTGCTGCCTTAAGGAAGCCTTTATTCCCGCGAACGCGGGAATCCAGTGCTTTTACGACTTAAAAATTCCTGGATTCCCGCTTTCGCGGGAATGACGAATATTTCAGTCCCGCGGTCGATTCAGCATTTGATGAAACCGCTTCATTTTTCATCATCTGCTGAATTGCTGGACGCCGAATTATTGCGCCGCATCATCCCAAACCTGCTTTCCCGGCAGTGAGTTAGTCGCTGGCACGGCCCCTGCTAAAGGGGCTGGGCGTTCAACACCACGGGAGGAAAGGCAGATGGGATTCAACAGCACACCACGCCATGTCGCGATCGCCCTCGGCGGTCTCGCTTTGGCAATCACAGCCTTCGGTGCACTCGCCGACAGCAGCGGCAAGTGGAACAACGGCAAGGAGGTCTACGACAAGGTCTGCGGCTATTGCCACGAACCGAACCCCGGACTCGCGCCGAACATCAAGGGCACGCATCCGAACGATGTCCGCGAGCGGGTGCGCAAGGGACATCGCGCCATGCCGCCGTTCCGCCAGACGGAGATCGACGAGCAGGCGCTGGTGCAGTTGATCGACTTCCTCAAGTAGGGGGCGCGATGAAACCACATCGACGCGCCCTGCTCAAGGGCATGATGGCCGGCAGCGCGATCGCCGCGGTCGGCCTGCCGAAAATTTCCTTCGCAAAACCGCAGGCGCCGGCAGCACGCGATGTCGTGCTGGTGAGCTGCGGCGGCATGGACGCCGGCTTTGCCGCCGGCGCCGGTCCGCTGGCGCACCACAGCCTCGGCACAGGCGCCCTGCCCAACCTCGCCTCCGCCCGCGCGCTGTTCGAATCCTGCCGCGGCAAGCGCCTGGCCGGCCTGATGGAGGACGCCGCCTACGTGCTGTTCTCCGAGATGGCGCGCGACGCTGGCGCCCGCCTGGTATTCGAGGGCCAGCACAGCGCCGCCGCGGATGGCCGCGTCTCGCGCCATGCCTTCAGTTCAGCGGTGGGCTTCCACGGTGCGGCCGAATCGCTGGCGGCGGCGTTAAGCGCCACCGATGCCGCCTTCGCCATCGCCGAAACGCCGGTCGGCGGCGGCGGACGCATCGTGCGCGGCGGCGACTGGTCGCGCCTGGGCTTCGATTCCTTCCACGTTGCGGACGAGGTGCCGACCTGGCTGCATTTGTCCGGCGTCTTGCGCCAGGAGGGATGCGCTGCGCTGGGCGTGACCGCCGCGCAGACGGAGCCGCTGCGCTGCTGGCCTACCTATGTGCCCGCGGCGCCCGCCGGCGCCGGCTGGCCGGCGATTCTCGGCAATACGCTGGCCCGGCTCGCTGCCGGCGGCGAGGAGAACCGCCAGCCCTGCGTGCGCCAGGTGTTCGTCCGCGGCGCCGGGTCGCTCGACGAATTCGCCACTCACGACAGCTACGTTTCCTTCGTCATGGAAGCGTAGGACAACCACGCAGCCGGAACGCATTCACACAGAATCCAGAGGAGACTCCATGTCCAAGTACATCGCACTGCCCAAGGGCGTATCCGAGGCCGCCTTCGACAAGGCCATCGCCGAATTCAAAAAAATCCTCGGCGCCGACAACGTGCTGACCACCGCCGAACAACTTGCGCCCTATCGCAAGACCATGATGCCGGTAGCCGACGACGCCCATGCACCGTCTGCCGCGCTGGTAGCCACCGAGGTAGCGCAGATCCAGAAGATCGTCGCCGTCTGCAACAAGTTCAAGGTGCCGGTGTGGACCATTTCCACCGGCAAGAACCTCGGCTACGGCTCGGCCGCGCCGGGCGAACGCGGCCAGGTCGTGCTCGACCTCAAGCGCATGAACAAGATCATCGAAGTGAACGCCGAGCTCGGCTACGCCCTGGTCGAGCCGGGCGTCACCTACCAGCAGCTCTACGACTACATCCAGGAGAAGAAGCTGCCGCTGTGGATGTCCTGCCCGGCGCCCTCGTCCATCGCCGGCCCGCTCGGCAACACGGTGGATCGTGGCGTCGGCTACACGCCCTACGGCGAGCACTTCCTGTTCTCCTGCGGCATGGAAGTGGTGCTGGCCACCGGCGAAGTGCTGCGCACCGGCATGGGCGGCGTCGAGAACTCCAACACCTGGCAGGTGTTCAAGTGGGGCTACGGGCCCTACCTCGACGGCCTGTTCACCCAGTCCAACTACGGCATCGTCACCAAGCTCGGCATCTGGCTGATGCCGGCGCCGCCGGCCTACAAGCCGTTCTGCATCCGCTTCCCGGACGAAACCGACATCGCCGACATCGTCGAGACGATCCGCCCCCTGCGCATTTCCATGATCATTCCCAACGCCATCGTCATCGCCAGCACGATCTGGGAAGCGGCGGTCACCGTCAAGCGCAAGGAGGTCTACAAGGGAAGCGGGCAGATCCCGGACGACATCGTGCGTGACATGGCGAAGAAGAACAATCTCGGCGCCTGGAACGTCTATGCGGCGCTGTACGGTTCGCCGGAGCAGATCGAGGTCAACTGGCAGATCATCAACCACTTCTTCAAGAAGCACCCCAAGTGCGTCATCACCACCGAAAAGGAAGAGGCCGGCAATCCCGTTTTCCAGTATCGCGCCGACCTCATGCGCGGCAAGCCGAACCTGACCGAATTCGGCCTCTACAACTGGCGCGGCGGCGGCGGCTCGATCTGGTTCTCGCCGGTCTCGCAGGCGATGGGCTCGGAGACGCTGAAGCAGATGGAAATGGCCAAGCGCATCATGGCCAGGCACGGCCTCGACTACGTCGGCGAGTTCATCGTCGGCTGGCGCGACATGCACCACATCATCGACGTGCTGTTCGACAAGACCAGGCCGGAGGAGGTGAAGGCCGCCCATGACTGCTTCAGCGAGCTGCTGGCCGAGTTCTCCAAGGCCGGCTACGGCACCTACCGCACCAACACCGCCTTCATGGACAAGGTCGCCGACACCTACGGGCCGGTGCAAAAGGCGGTGTTCAAGCGGCTGAAGAAGGCGCTCGATCCGAACGGCATCCTCGCGCCGGGCAAGTCGGGCATCCGCTGAGCAGGGTACGCCGCCTGTCCGGGTGCGCTCCCGGACAAGCGGCGGGTTCCCTGTGGGCAAAGCATATTGGAATCGACAAACCTAAGCTGAAGGTCTCCCCCATTGTCCCGCGGGATTTCCGTTGGTCAGAAAAGGGAGAACAAGGGGGATTTGCAGCGGCGACTGGTGTATCGACGGCCGTGAAATCCCCCCCTGCCCCCCTTTTCAAAGGGGGGAGAAATGCAACCGAAGGAGGCAAGCATGGGAAGCAACGACATACCTTTTCTGAACACCGGCATCTGGAACGGCAAGCTGTTCCTCAGTGGCTGGAACACAGCCGGCAAGGCGCACGAAATCCTCGAGCCGGCCACCGGCTCGGTGCTGACGCGCGTCGGCATGGCGACGCCTGAAGATGCCGCCGAGGCGGCGAAGCGCGCCCGCGCCGCGCAGGCGGCCTGGGCCGCCCTGCCCTACGAGCAGCGGGCGGCGATCTTTCGCAAGGCCGCCGTCATCATCGAGCGCGAGAGCGACGGCATGACGCAGTGGATCGTGCGCGAGACCGGCTGCATCCCGCCCAAGGCCGGCGTCGAGCTGCACATGGCGGTCGGCATCCTCAACGAGGCGGCCGCCATGGTCACCCAGCCGAGCGGCCTGGTGCTGCCCAGCGACGGCGGCCGCATCAGCCTGGCGCGGCGCGTGCCGCACGGCGTGGTCGGCGTCATCTCGCCCTTCAATTTCCCGCTGATCCTGTCGATCCGCGCCGTCGCGCCGGCGCTCGCCGCCGGCAACACGGTGGTGCTGAAGCCGGACCCGCACACGCCGATCACCGGCGGCTACCTCATCGCGCGGGTGTTCGAGGAGGCCGGCCTGCCGAAGGACTGCCTGCAGGTGCTGCCCGGCGGCGCCGACGTCGGCCAGGCGATGTGCGCCGACCCGAACATCGCCATGATCTCCTTCACCGGCTCGACCGGCGCCGGCCGCAGCGTCGGCGAACAGGCCGGCAGGACGCTGAAGAAGGTCACGCTGGAACTCGGCGGCAAGAACCGCCTGGTGATCCTCGACGACGCCGATGTCGACCTGGCCGCCTCCTGCGCCGCCTGGGGCTGCTATCTCCACCAGGGCCAGATCTGCATGACCACCGGCGTCATCCTGGTGCACGAAAAGATCGCCGCAAAAGTCACCGAGCTGCTGGCCGGCAAGGCCAGCCACCTGCCGGTGGGCGACCCGGCCACGCAACAGGTGGCGCTCGGCCCGCTCATCAACGAACGCCAGCGCGACCGCGTGCATGGCATCGTGCAGGACAGTATCAAGCAGGGCGCCAAGCTCGCCGCCGGCGGCACCTACGAAGGCAACTTCTACAAGCCGACCGTGCTGACGGGCGTCAAGCCAGGCATGCGCTGCTTCGAGGAGGAAGTGTTCGGCCCGGTCGCTTCGGTGGTGAGCTTTTCCAGCGAGGACGAGGCGGTGGAACTGGCCAACCGCACCGAGTACGGCCTGTCGCTCGGCGTCATCAGCGCCTCGACCAGCCGCGCCCTGGCGCTGGCGGCGCGCATCCCGACCGGCCTGCTGCACATCAACGACCAGACGGTGGCCGACGAGCCGCACATCCCCTTCGGCGGACGCGGTTCCTCGGGCAATGGCGGCCGCCACGGTGGGCCGGCCAACTGGGAGGAATTCACGCAGTGGCAGTGGGTGACCATCAAGGACAGCGCGCCGCGCTATCCGTTCTGATTCACCCCCTCTCCCGCTGGCGGGAGAGGGGGAAGTACGCAACCACCACAAGGAGGAGAGATCATGCAAGCAGAATTAACGAAACGACGCACCGCCCTCAAGGCCGCTCTCGCCGTAGCCTGGGGACTGACTTTTCCCGCTGGCTTCGCCCTGGCGCAGGACGCGCCGATCAAGGTCGGCTACACGCAATCGCGCTCCGGCCCCTTCGCCGGCGGTTCGCAAACGACGCAGGAACCGAACTACCTGCTGTGGGCCGAGCAGGTGAATGCCGCGGGCGGCCTCAACGTGCAGGGCAAGAAGCGCAAGATCGAACTGATCGGCGTGGACGACCGCAGCGACATGGAAACCATCGTGCGCAGCTACGAAAAGTTCATGACTACCGACAAGGTGGACATCATCCTGCCGCCCTGGGGCACCGGCGCCAACTTCGCCGTGGCGCCCGTCGCCAACAAGCACGGCTACCCGCTGGTGGCGCCGACCGCGCTGTCGCAGAAGCTGGTCGACATGAAGCTGCCCTACTACTTCGTTACCCTGCAGCAGCCGAAGCCGATGATGGCAGCGCTGGTGGACATGCTCGCCGCCAACGGCGTCAAGACCGTCGCTGTGAGCTACATGGACGACCTCTTCGGCCTGGAGAACATCGGCGCGCTGGAGCCGCTGCTGAAGGAGAAGAACATCCAGGTTGTCGACAAGAAAAGCTATCCGCTCGGCGTGAAGGATTTGTCGACCATGCTCAAGGGCATGAAGGCCGCCAATCCCGATGCCTTCATCGGCATCACCTATCCGCCGGACAACTTCCTCATCACCGGTCAGTCGAAGGAAATCGGCTTCGCGCCGAAAATCTTCTACACCGCCGTCGGCACCGCCTTCCCGATCTACCGCGAGCGCATGGGCAAGGGCTCCGAGGGCGTCATGGGCATGGGCTCCTGGAACCCGAAGATGAGCAAGGCGGCGAAGGCCTACTTCGATGCCCACGTCGCGGTGAACAAGAAGGAGCCGGACCGCTGGGCCAGCGCCCACGCCTGGGCCGCGCTGGAGATCATCCAGCAGACGGTGGAGAAGGTCGGCCTCGACCGCAAGGCCATGCGCGACCACATCGCCACGACCGAGTTCACCACCGTGCTGGGCAAGATGAAGTTCAACGGCACCGAGGAAGTCGGCGTGCCGGGCATGGTCGGCCAGTGGCAGAACGGCGAGTTCGAGATCGTCTGGCCGCCCAACCGCGCCACGGCGAAGCCGGTGATGCCGAAGGTGTGGAACTGAGCATGCTCGTCGTCCCCGCGAAGGCGGGGACCCAGCGTCTATGACTAGAGCCCCTGGATTCCCGCTTGCGCGGGAATGACGGGGCCTGCCGCATAATCCCTGAATGAATTTCTACCTCTTCATCGACCTCGTCGTCGCCGGCCTCGTCACGGGCGGCATCTACGCCGTGGTCGCCCTCGGCCTGAACCTGCAGTACGGCCTGATGCGCATCATGAACATCGCCCACGGCGAGTTCCTCATGCTCGGCGCCTACTTCACCTACACGCTGGTGAAAGTGACGGGCGCCAGCCCGCTGTGGTTCATCCCGCCGATGATGGTCGTCCTCTTCCTGCTCGGCCTGCTGCTGCACCGGTTGATCTTCCGCCGCCTGGCGGCTACTTCGCCGAATGCGGAGGCGATGGAGGCGCGCAGCCTGATCGTCGGCTTCGGCCTGATGTTCATCGCGCAGAACGTGGCGCAACTGATATGGGGCGGCGGCATGAGCGGCCAGCCCTATCTTGACGAACCGGTGAAGTTCGGCGAGGTGACGGTCGCCGCCAATCGCCTGCTGGTGCTGGCGGTCGCGGCGGCAGCCAGCCTGGCGCTGGTGCTGGTGCTGAAGAAGACGCTGCTCGGCAAGGCGGTGCGCGGCATGCTGCAGGCGCCGCTCGGCGCCATGCTCGTCGGCATCGACACGCGCACGCTGCACCCGGCCTGTTTCGGCCTCGGCCTCGCCCTGGCAGGACTGGCCGGCGGACTGCTCAGCATGGTCTATGAACTGACGCCGTCGATGGGCGAGCCTTACACGATCTCGGCGCTGATCGTCATCACGCTGGGCGGCCTCGGCAACATTCCCGGCGCCATCGCCGGCGCCCTGCTGCTCGGCCTGGTCGAAACCTTCGGCATGTATTTCACCAGCCCCTCGCTGAAAATCCTCATCAGCTACGGCGTGCTGGTCGGCGTGCTGCTGCTCAGGCCGAAAGGATTGTTCGCGAGATGAGCCATATGACTGTCCTGTGGGAGCGGCGTACTCGCCGCGATTTTGGCGGCTGCTATCGCGGCGAGTACGCCGCTCCCACATTGGGTTCACCATGAGCAAGCTCCCGTTCGTCTTCATTGCCGGCGTGCTCCTCGCCGCCCTGCCGGCCTTCGACTCGCCCTTCGCCCAGTCGATGGCGCTGACCTGCCTGATGTACGCCGGCCTCGCCGTGAGCTGGTCGATGTTCAGCGGGCCGACGCGCTATCTCTCGCTCGCCACCTCGGCCTTCTTCGGCCTCGGCGCCTACTGCACGGCATGGGGGCTGGGCAAGCTGCCCTGGCCGGTGGTGATCCTGCTCGGTGGCCTGGCGGCAATGGTGTTCGCCTTCCTCATCGGGCTGGTCACGCTCAAGCTGCGCGGCGCCTACTTCGCCGTGATCACCTACGGCCTCGGCGAACTGGTCAAGCACACCATCACCCACATCGAGAAGACCTGGTTCGGCACCGTCGGCCGCGTCATGACCGAGACGCCCTCCTCCGCGACGGTGTACTGGACCGTGCTGATCATCGCCGCGCTGGCGGTGTGGACCTATGTCGCCTTCGGCCGCAGCCGCTACGGCCACGCCCTGCGCGGCATCGGCATGGACGAGGAACGCGCCGCAACGATGGGCGTGAACCCGATGCGCGTAAAACTCATCGGCTTCTGCCTCTCGTCCTGGTTCGCCGGCGCGCTCGGCGCGGCGATGGCGGTGCGCTGGACCTACATCGACCCGCACACCGTCTTCAATCCCTTCATCGTCTTCCAGACGGTGCTGATCTCCATGGTCGGCGGCCCGCTCACCGTGGCCGGCCCGCTGATCGGCGCGCTGGGCTTCAGCCTGCTGTCGGAATACCTGCGCCTGTCCCTGCCCTATCTGTACCTGATCATCCTCGGCGTGCTGCTGATCGTCTCGGTGCTCTACCTGCCGGACGGCATCGCGGGATACGACTGGAAGAAACACTTCCGACGCAAGGAACGGCCGGAGCAGAAGCCATGAGCAAGTTCCTCGACATCCAGGGCCTCACCGTACGCTTCGGCGGCCTGACGGCGCTCAATGCCGTCGACCTCGCCGCCGACGAAGGCGAGTTCATCGGCATCATCGGCCCGAACGGCGCCGGCAAGACAACCTTCTTCAACGCCATCAGCGGCATGGTCAAGCCGACCGAGGGTTCGCTGCGCTTTTGCGGCACGGACCTCACCGGCGCGCCGCCCTACGTGCTGGCCCACGCCGGCATGTCGCGCACCTTCCAGACGCCGCGCGTCTTCGGCAGCCTGACGGTGGCGGAGAACGTGCAGTTCGCCCTCGATTTCGTCGGCAACGTGCGGCGCCGGCACGACTCGTTTGCCGTAGCGAAGTCGAAGGAAAGCCTGCTGGAACGCGTCGGCCTCGAACGCTACGCCGCCTTGCACGCCGGCAGCCTGCCGCCGGCGCGGCAGCGGCAATTGGAAATTGCCATGGCGCTGGCCAGCCACCCGCGCCTGCTGCTGCTCGACGAGGTAGCGGCCGGCCTCACCGAAGCGGAAGTGAAGGCCATCGCCGCGCTCATCCGCGAACTGTGGGGCGAGCACGGCTTCACCGTGATCTGGATCGAGCACGCGGTGAATGTCCTGATGCGCACCGTCGACCGCGTCGCCGTGCTCAACTTCGGCGCCAAGATCGCCGACGGCAAGCCGGCGGATGTCAGCCGCGATCCGCAGGTGATCGAGGCTTATCTGGGCGAAAGGGCAGCAGTATGAGCCTCAGATCGCACACTGCCCAACCCCCTCACCCCGACCCTCTCCCCGGCGGGGAGAGGGAGAAGATCGGACTTGAACTCGATGTGCGCGAGCTGCGCGCCGGCTACGGCGGCCTGCCGGTGCTGCACGGCATCTCGCTGATCGCGCCGGCCGGACGCATCACCGTGCTGGTCGGCGCCAACGGCGCCGGCAAGACAACGCTGCTGAAGACGCTGGCCGGAGTGATGCCGCCGGTGTCGGGCGAAGTGCGGGTGAACGGCGAAGCGCTCTCCGGCGGCACCCCCGCCGACCGCGTGCGGCGCGGCATGGCGCTGGTGCCCGAGGGACGCCACCTGTTTCCGGACATGAGCGTTCGTGAGAACCTCGAACTCGGCGGCTACCTCACCACGCGGCAGCAGCGCGAGGCGATGCTGGACGAGGTGGTGCACATCTTCCCGCGCCTGGGCGAGCGCCTGACGCAGATGGCGGGCACCATGAGTGGCGGCGAGCAGCAGATGCTGGCCATCGGCCGGGCACTCATGAGCCAGCCGCGCCTGCTGCTGCTCGACGAGCCCTCGCTCGGCCTGGCGCCGAAGATGGTGGACGAGATGTTCGCCGCCCTGCGCCGCATCAACCAGGCCGGCACCACCCTGCTCCTCGTCGAGCAGAACGTCTTCCAGGCACTCGCCGTGGCGGATTTCGCCTACGTCCTCGGCCACGGCGAGATGATCGCCGAGGGCGCAGCATGGGAACTGCGCGGCAATGAGTTGATCAAGCGGGTTTACCTCGGTGAGGCGATTGCGGGCTAGCGGCAGTACAGAGGTTTCAGGGCTTGCCGGCCAGCCGTTGCAGCCGGGGCAGCAAGTCCGGGAGTTCCTTGCTCACCGTCTTCCAGACGATTTCCGTATCGATGTCGAAGTAGCCGTGAATCAGCCGGTTGCGCATGGACACGATGGCGCCCCAAGGAATATCTTGCGATGTAGCCCGGGTTTCCTCGGAAACCTTGCCGGCCGCCTCACCGACAACCTCGATGGCGCGCACCACGGCAAAGAGCAGCATACGATCCGAATCCAGATCGGCGCGCTTACGACCGAACATGAACTGACCGACGGTTTCCGCTGCATCGACCATGTGCCGGATTCGCGCCACATCTTCAGCGTGCATACTGCACCTCAGCGCTGCGCACCACCTCCTCACGGAAATAGCGGCTCAGGTCCCGTGCTGTGCGCAAATCCACCCGACGTCCGCCGAGCAGCGCGGAGAGTTCCGCTTCCAGATTCGCCACACCGATAAGCCCCGGCTCCTGACCTGGTTCGAACTCCACCAGCAAGTCAACGTCGCTGTCCGGCCGTGCGCTACCCTTCAGCAGCGAACCGAACAAGGAAAGCTTGAGAATGCGATGCCGCCGGCAGAGTTTAGCCAGTGCATCGGAATCCAAAGGCAATCGGTCACCCACGCGTTGTACTCCTTCAATCCATGCGATCGACAAGGCTGCCAGATTGTATCCGTACTCAGCTTGACTGGCGAGAGAAGTCAGTCTCCGTAATACGGCGGGATCAGTCCTCGAACGGCAATCCCACGTAGTTCTCTGCCATCGTCGTGCGCCCGGCCAGCGAATGCACGACGTAGTCCAGCTCCGCATCCAGCGCCCGTTGTTCGAAGGGATTCGTGTCGGGGAAGGTGTGCAGCAGCAGGGTCATCCACCAGGAGAAGCGCTCGGCCTTCCAGATACGGCGCAGGCAGCGCGCCGAATAATGGTCGATGCCCGTCTCGCTTCCCGCGTAGAAATCGATCAGCGCGCGCGACAGAGTGCGCACGTCGGTGGCGGCGAGGTTGAGGCCCTTGGCACCGGTCGGCGGCACGATGTGCGCCGCGTCGCCGGCGAGGAACAGGCGGCCGAAGCGCATCGGCTCGGCGACGAAACTGCGCAGCGGCGCGATGCTTTTCTCGATCGACGGGCCGGTGACCAGCCGCCCGTTCGCCTGCGCGTCGAGCCGCTTGCGCAGCTCGTCCCAGAATTTGTCGTCGGACCAGTTCTCGACCTTCTCCGTCAGCGGCACCTGCACGTAATAGCGGCTGCGCGTATGGGAGCGCATGCTGCACAGGGCGAAGCCGCGCCCGGTCTTGGCGTAGATCAGTTCCGCCGACACCGGCGGCGTGTCGGAGAGCAGTCCGAGCCAGCCGAAGGGGTAAACGCGCTCGAAGTTGGCTATGGCGTTCTTCGGCACGCTGGCGCGGCAGACACCGTGGAAACCGTCGCAGCCGGCGATGAAGTCGCACTCGATCTCGTGCGCGGTGCCGTCCCCGCCATTGCGGTAGCGCACGCGCGGCTTCTTCGTGTCGAAGTCGTGCACGCTGACGTCCTTCGCCTCATACACCGTCTTCAATCCTGCTGAAGCGCGGGCGTCCATCAGGTCTTTGGTGATCTCGGTCTGGCCGTACACCATCACCTGCTTGCCGCCGGTGAGGCCGGCGAGGTCGATGCGGTGGCGCCTGCCGTCGATGAGCAGCTCGAAGCCGTCGTGCGGCAAGCCCTCGGCGTGCATGCGGCGGCCGACGCCGGCCTCGTCGAGGAGGTCGACGGCGACCTGCTCGAGCACACCGGCACGAATGCGTCCGAGCACGTATTCGGGCGTGTGGGCCTCGAGGACAACGGCGTCGATGCCGGCCTTGTGCAGAAGCTGGCCGAGGATGAGGCCGGCTGGGCCGGCGCCGACGATGGCGACTTGGACTCTCATGATGAGACCAATTGCTTTTCGAGCTTGTCGAGGGTGCGGTAGCAGGGCAGCACCTGGGCCACGCCGGCGTTCGGCTCGCGGCCTTCGCGGATGGCGGCGAAGAATTCGCGGTCCTGCAATTCGATGCCGTTCATCGACACGTCCACCTTCGACACGTCGATCTTGTTGTCCTTGGCATCGATCAGATCGTCGTAGCGCGCGATGTAGGTGCCGCTGTCGCCGATGTAGCGGAAGAAGGTGCCGAGCGGGCCGTCGTTGTTGAAGGACAGCGACAGGGTGCAGATGGCGCCGCTGCTGCTCTTCAACTGGATCGACATGTCCATGGCGATGCGAAGCTGAGGATGGATCGGCCCCTGGAGGGCGTTGGCCTGGACGATCTCGCCGCCGGTTTGATAGGCAAACAGGTCAACGGTGTGCGCAGCATGGTGCCAGAGCAGGTGGTCGGTCCAACTCCTCGGCTGGCCCAGTGCATTCATGTTCGTGCGGCGGAAAAAGTAGGTTTGCACGTCCATCTGCTGGATGTTGAATTCACCGGCGGCGATTCTTTTGTGCACCCACTGGTGGCTCGGGTTGAAGCGGCGCGTGTGGCCGCACATGGCGACGAGTCCCGTTTCTTTTTGCAGCGCCGCCACTGCCTCGGCGTCCTTCAGGCTGTCGGCCAGCGGAATCTCCACCTGCACATGCTTGCCGGCCTTGAGGCACTGGATGGCCTGGGCGGCGTGCAGTTGCGTCGGCGTGCACAGGATCACCGCGTCGACCTCCTTCAGCGCCAGGCTGTCGGCGAGGTCGGTCGTAACGTGGCCGATGGCATACTGGTCGGCCACCTCCTGCGTCTTCGCCAGCTCGCGGCTGACCAGCGACACCACCTCGACGCCGTCGATCAGCTTGATGGCGTCGAGGTGCTTGATGCCGAAGGCGCCGGCCCCGGCCAGCGCGACTTTTATGGTCTTGTTTGTCATTGGTTCTCCAGGATCAGATGGCCGACGGCAGTATTGCTCGCCGGGACATGATAGAAGCGGTGCGCCACTTTCGGGGGATTGTCGCTCATGGCGCCGCGCGCGATCAGCCACATCACCAGTTCGATGCCCTCCGAGCCGGCCTCGCGCACGTAGTCGATGTGCGGCATTTTCGAGAGCGCCTCCGGATCGGCGATCAGCCGGTCGAGGAAGGCGTTGTCCCATTCACGGTTGATGAGGCCGGCGCGCGGCCCTTGCAACTGGTGACTCATGCCGCCGGTGCCCCATATCTGCACCTTGAGCGGCGCATCGAAGGATGCGACCGCCTTGCGAATGGCGCGGCCAAGATTGAAGCAGCGCCGCCCCGAGGGCACCGGGTACTGCACGACGTTCACCGCGAAGGGGATCACCGGGCACGGCCACGCCTGGGGCTGGCCGCACATCAGCGACAGCGGCACGGTGAGGCCATGGTCGACGTCCATCCTGTTCACGATGGTGAGATCGAAGTCGTCCTGGATCACCGACTGGGCGATGTGGGCGGCGAGTTCCGGGTGCCCCTGCACCACCGGCACCGGGCGCGGCCCCCAGCCCTCGTCGGCCGGCTTGAACTCGGCCGCGCAGCCGATGGCGAAGGTCGGGATCATCTCCAGGCTGAAGGCCGTGGCGTGGTCGTTGTAGACCAGGAAGACGACATCGGGCGTGTTCTCCTTCATCCACGCCTTGGAGAAATCGTAACCGGCGAACATTTTTTGCCAGTAGGGTTCGCCCATCTTGCCCTGATCGACCGCAACACCGATGGCGGGAACATGCGAGGAATAAACGCTAGCCGTGATGCGCGCCATTATTTTTTCTCCCATTCGCGGGTGTAGCGGTTGCCTTCGATGCTGCGCCCGCCGCCGACCATCATGTCGCGGTAGGCCTCTTCGCTCAGGCCGGTCATGCTGCCGGCCATCTGCTGAAAACTCTTGCCGTCGGTGGCGCCGATGCGGGCAAGGAAGTAGATATTGCCGCCGGCGGCGATGCAGCGGTTCAGGTCGCGCGCCAGAACGGCCTGCTTCTGCTCTTCCGTCAGCGGCCACTCGTCGAGACAGGCGCGCTCGTCGGCCTTGAAGCGGGCGCGGTTCTCCGGCTTCATCAGCGAGAAGCAGAACTGGTTGAGCCAGTAGCCCTTGCGCGACTGCTCGGCATCGAAGATGGTCGTGCCGGGGACGTCCTTGTAGGGTTTATCGAGCGCCATTTTGGTTTTCCTCGGGCCAGTAGAGTCTCATGGGGTTGTCGACCAGCAGCTTCTGCTGCAGTTCGGCGGTGGTTGCAATGCGCGGTATGAAATCGACCAGCTTGCCATCGTCGGGCATGTGGTTTTTCAGGTTCGGGTGCGGCCAGTCGGTGCCCCACAGCACACGATCGGGGAACGTCTCGACGATGCGCCGGGCGAAAGGAACCACGTCGTCGTATTCGGGCGGAGCGGATTTCGACAACCGTTCCGGACAGCTCACCTTCGACCAGATGTTGGCATGCTCGCGCATCAGCTCGATGAACAACGCAAATTCGGGGCCGTCGACCGGCTTCGTCACGTCGGGCCGGCCCATGTGATCAACCACCACGGTGGCGGGCAGCGCTGTGAAAAAATCCCACAGCTCGGGCAGGTCCTGCGCCTCGAAATACACCACCACCTGCCAGCCGAGCGGCGCGATGCGGCCGGCGATTTCCAACAGCTCGTCCTTCGGCGTGAAGTCCACCAGGCGCTTGAGGAAGTTGAAGCGCACGCCGCGCACACCGGCCGCGTGCAGCCTCTGTAATTCCGCGTCGGAGATGGAGCGCCGCACCGAGGCGACGCCGCGCGCCCTGCCCTGCGAATGCACGAGCGCATCGACGAGGGCGCTGTTGTCGTTGCCGTGGCAGGTGGCCTGCACGATGACATTGCGCGCGAAGCCAAGATGATCGCGCAGGGCGAAAAGCTGGGATTTCGAGGCATCGCAGGGCGTGTACTTGCGCTCGGCCGCAAAGGGAAACTGCGCCGCCGGGCCGAAGACGTGGCAATGCGCGTCGACAGCGCCGGCCGGCACCTTGAAGGCGGGCTTCGATGGCTTGGGATGGAAGGGCAACCAGTCGGGGTCCATGTCAGGCCTTGTCATTCCCGCGAAAGCGGGGATCCAGCGTCCTTGTCGGTTTTTGTGGATTCCCGCGTCCGCGGGAATGGCGAGTCAACGGCGGCGAGCATTTTGTCGGCGTCTGCGCGCCAATCCTTGCGGGGTGTATTGCGGTCGCCGAGCAGCCCCCGGTCGGCGAGGTCCGCCACCCAGGCCTGTCGCTCGGCGGTGCCGGCGGCCGACCAGGGTTCCAACCCCGCCTCGCGCACCGTCTGTGCGACTTCGCGCATTTCTTCGGCGCGACGGCGGCCGTGCTGGATCACCCGCTGGAAGAAATAGGCGCCCTGCTGCTCCCAGTCGATGCCGGGGAAGGTCTCGGCGAGCGAGGCCAGCACCGCGTCTTCGACGCCGTAGGCGCGCGCGGCGGTGAAGCTCTCGACAACCATCGCTTCCAGGCCCTTGATCGCCACGCTGCGGCACATCTTGGTGGCGGAGGCGACACCGAGCTGCGCCGGGCCGGCCTGGCCTTCGAAGCCGAGGGCGTTGAGCAGCGGCACCAGCGCGGCGGCCTGCGGCCCGCCGAGCAGCAGCGGCACGCGGATGCGATAGGGCGAGATCGAGGTCATCACCGCGCCTTCGACATAGCGCCCGCCGGCGGCGACGACGATTTCGCCGGCGCAAATCTTCGCCCCCGGCGAGGCGGAATTGAAATCAAGAAACCAGCCACCTGAGCGCAACGCCGGGGCGCAGGCCTCGGCCACCGGCACGGCCTGACTGGCGGTGACGGCGGAAATGACAAGGTCGGACTGCGCCGCCAGTTGGACATGCGAGGCCGCCAGCCGCACACCGTGCTGCGCCGCATGCGCGCGCAGCGGCGCTTCGTCCTGCCCGCCGAGCTTGATGTCGCAGGCCAGAACATTGTTCACGCCACGCGCGCGCAGGTCTTCGGCGAGGATGCGGCCGACTTCGCCGTAGCCGACGAGTCCGATGGTCCACTGCGCTGGAACGGCGGAACAGTTCATGACTTCAGTTCGGCAATTGAAAACCGGCCGTGCCAATCGGGGTCGAAGTTGCCGAACCGGGTCTTGACGCGGACGTCGATGAGATAGGGCCGTCCCTCGGCCATTGCCGCCTTGGCGCGAGCGAAGGCAGTCGGCAATTCGCCCGGATCGGCAACCACCTCGGCTGCGACCCCATAACCCGTCGCCAGGCTGACGAAATCGATCTCCGGGTGGGACAGCGAGACGCCCGGATAATGACCGGTGGCGGCCATGCGGCCCGGATAGCGCACCATGTTCATGCGGTTGGCCTGGTACTGGCCGTTGTTCACGACAACGTAGGCGATGGGTGCGGCATAGCGCGCCGCCGTCCACAGCGCCTGGATGCCGAAGTTGGCGCAGCCGTCGCCGAGCATGCACCAGGTTTCGCGGCCGGGACGGCCGAGGGCGACGCCGATGGCAGCCGCCAGGCCCCATCCCAGCACGCCGCTGGAGGTGCCGAAGGCGCGGCGGCGCTGCTCGTAAGGAACATTGCCATCGATCGTCAGGCAGTCCTGGGCGATGTCGAAGCTCGTCACCACTTCCAGCACCAGATTGGCGTCGCTGGCCATCGCCCGGTCGAGTTCGACGAACAGCCGGCGCAGGGCGACCGGCGCATCCGCCGTGTCTTGCGCCTGCACCTCGTCCAGGCGCGTCCTTCTCGCCGCGGCATAGTCCAGCACCCGCTGGCGACGGGCACGCAGCGCAGGCGTGTCGAGATTTTTCTCACGCAGAGCGGCAAGCACGGCAGCCGCGGTGCTCTTGATGTTGGCCAGCGCAGCGGAATCGACCGGATAGTTGCGCGCCACTTCCGTCCAGTCCTGGCCGGTGTGGAAGACCTTGGCCGCACGGTCGACGATGATGCCTTCGTTTCTCGGTCGCTTGAACATGTGGCCGCCCAGGCTCCAGACCGCGTCGGCCTGGCGCGGCAGTTCAGGGTCCTGCACCAGCACGGAGCCGATGAAGCTCGGATGGTTGGTCGGATAGACCATGGCCATTTCCCACGACGTAGCGACAAAGGCGCCGACCGCTTCGGCAATCGCCATCACTTCGGCGCTGACTTCCTCGCGCCGGGCCTCGGTGCCGAGCAGGATGAGCGGCCGTTCGGCCGCGAGCAATCCTTCGACGATGGCCTCGACGTGCTCGATCGGCGGCAGCACGGCGCGCGAAACGATGGATTTCTCGCGCGGCAGGATTTCCGTATAGGGCACCCGCCGTTCGAAGAGGTCCTTGGAAATGGTGACGAAAGTCGGCCCGCCCGGGGGAGCCTCCGCCAGCAGCGTGGCGCGGCGCAGCGTCGCCGAAATCGTCGCCGGGTCCACAACATCCCATGTCCACTGCGTGTAATGCTGCGGGAAAGCATGCAGGCCGGGCGACTCGAGAAAGCCGTCGTGGCCGCGGAAATCCGTCGACTGATGGCCGCAGGCGACGACCACCGGCACGCGATCGCGGCAGCTCGCCACCATCTGGCCGAAGGCGTAGGCGGCGCCTGCAATCGAGTGCAACGCCACCAGCGGCGTCTTGCCGCTGGCGCGGGCATAGCCGTCGGCCATCGCCATCGCCACCTGCTCGTGCAGGCAGGTGACGTACTTGAGCCGGTCTTCGCGGTCGATGAGCGCATCCCACAAGCCGATCTCCTCCGAGCCGGAGAGGCCGAAGACGTAGGGGATGTCCCAGTGAATGAGGAATTCGGCGACGACTTCACCGCCGGTGGCCTGGTGCAGGTGCAGACCGCCGTGCGCGTCGCGTGCGGCCGTCATGCCGTCGCTGGGCCCGATCGTCGAAGCCGTTGCATTTTCGTGTTTGTTTGCAGTATTCACGTCGATTCACCTGGCAGTCGAAATGGGTCCCTGTGTTTTTCTGGAATGGCCGGGCGTCAGTCGATGTACTTGAGGCCGGCCCCGGCCAGCGCCTCGCGCATGGAATACATGTCGAGGCCCATCTCGCCGGCGGCCAGGCGCTTGCGCTTGCCGGCCTCGTTGGCCTCGCGCGCCTCGGCGGCGTCGGCCGCCTGCTGCGCAATCGCCGCCGGCACCACCACCACGCCGTCATCGTCGGCGACGACGACATCGCCGGGATTCACCACGGCGCCGGCGCACACCACCGGGATGTTCACCGAGCCGAGCGTGGCCTTGATGGTGCCCTTGGCGCTGATGCACTTGCTCCACACCGGGAAGCCCATCGCCGTGAGGTCCTTCACGTCGCGCACGCCGGCATCGATGATGAGGCCCTGCGCGCCGCGGGCGCGAAAGCTGGTCGCCAGCAGGTCGCCGAAGAAGCCGTCGGTGCACTCGGCGCTGAGGGCGGCGACGACCACGTCGCCCGCCTGCAACTGCTCCGCGGCGACGTGCATCATCCAGTTGTCGCCGGGATGCAGCAGCACGGTGACGGCGGTGCCGCACAGGTGCGCACCGGGGTAGATCGGGCGCATGTACGGCTGCATCAGGCCGACGCGGCCCATCGCCTCGTGAATGGTGGCGACGCCGAACTTCGACAGCTTGTCGACGGCCGCCTTGTCGGCGCGCACGATGTTGCGCCTGACGATGCCGAGGTTGTTCATGCTCATATCCCTATCCTTTGCCAGTCCCATTAGCCGTTCGCCCTGAGTCGTGAGCCGGTCGAACGATCGAAGGGCTTCGACAGGCTCAGTCCGAACGGTCGTTACTTGCCCTTCGCCTTCAGCGCCGCATCCAGGCGCGGATACACACGGCGGGCGTTGCCTTCGTAGACCTTGTGGCGGTCCTCCGCCGAGAGGTTCAGCGCCGCCTCGATGTAGCGCTTCGTGTCGTCGTAGTTGTGGCCGGTCTCGGGGTCGATGCCCTTGACGGCGCCGATCATCTCCGAGGCAAACAGAATGTTGTCCACCGGGATCACCTTCGTCAGCAGGTCGATGCCCGGCTGGTGGTAGACGCAGGTGTCGAAAAAAACGTTGTTGAGCAGGTGGTCGCGCAGCAACGGCTTCTTCAGCTCCTGCGCCAGGCCGCGGTAGCGACCCCAGTGGTAGGGGGCGGCGCCACCGCCGTGCGGGATGACGAACTTCAGGGTCGGAAAATCCTTGAACAGGTCGCCCTGGATCAATTGCATCACGGCCGTGGTGTCGGCGTTGATGTAGTGCGCGCCGGTGGTGTGGAAGCAGGCGTTGCAGGAGGTCGACACGTGGATCATCGCCGGGATGCCGTGCTCGACCATCTTTTCGTAGATCGGGTACCAGTGGCGGTCGGTCAGCGGCGGTTCCTTCCAGTGGCCGCCGGAGGGATCCGGGTTGAGGTTGATGCCGACGAAGCCGTATTCCCTGACGCACTTCTCCAGCTCCGGGATGCAGGTTTTCGGATCGACGCCGGGCGACTGCGGCAGCATCGCCGCGCCGATGAAGTTGTCGGGAAACAATTGCGAGACGCGGAAGCACAACTCGTTGCAGATCGCCGCCCAGGTGGAACTGACGCTGAAGTCGCCGATGTGGTGGGCCATGAAGCTGGCGCGCGGCGAGAAGATGGTCAGATCGGAGCCGCGCGCCTTCATCTTCGCGAGCTGGTTGGTCTCGATCGACTCGCGCAGCGCGTCGTCGCTGATTTTCAGCTCGGACACCTTGGGCATCAGCGCCGCATCCTCGATGCCGGCGATCTGGCGGTTGCGCCAGTCCTCCAGCGCCTTGGGCGCGGTGGTGTAGTGGCCGTGGCAATCGATGATCATGGAATGGCTCCTGGGATATGGGTCAGGCCGGGTCCATGCCGTGGCGCCGCTTGGCGTCGTCGGCGGCGGGCGAATGCATGAATTCAATCAGGGCGCGCACGGCCTCGGGCCGGGTCGAGGCGGCGCAGAGGCCGGCCGAGAAGATGCTGACGATCTCGCAGCCGGGCGGCATCGGCCCGAGCACGTCGATGCCGGGGATGTTCATCATTTCGCTGAACTGCTGAAAGCCGAGCTCGACTTCGCCGTCGGCCACCAGCCGGCCCACCGGCACGCCGGGCGGCGCCTGCACGATGCGCGGCCGCAGCGCGTCGAGGAGACCCCAGCGCTCGAACAGCCTGAGCAGCGCCGTGCCGCTCGGCCCGGTGGAATGGCCGAGCGTGCGCGCGGCCAGCACGGCCCGCTTCAGCGCATCCTCGGTGGAAACATCCGGCCTTGCGCTGTCTTCGCGCACGGCAATCGCCACGCCCGAGCGCACCAGGCCGGTCTGGCTTCCGGCGACCACGCGACCCGTGGCGGTGAGCTTGTCGAGGGCGTCGGCGTCGAGCACCGCCAGGTCGTAAGACTCTCCGGCTTGCACGCGCTTCGCGGCATCCACGCCGCCGACCGACTCGAAGGCGACGTCGACACCGCTGCGCTGCCGATAGGCGCCGGCCAGTTCGGCCAGCACCTGGCGCGTCGCCATCGAGGAAATGCCGTGGATTCGGGTAGTCATGGGAAGGATTCTCCCCGCACAACCGCGCTGCGCCTAGGCGTGGGACACGCTAGCAGTTATCGCGTTTTGCTATAGGTGGGGTCTTGCGCCCGTCCGGCCGCAATGACCAGCTCGTGCAGCATGCGGAAGACGTGCTTCGAGAGCGGCGTCGCCGGCTTGTGCGCAGAGACGCCCAGGCACAGCATGCTGGTCAGGCGCGGCTCGACCAGCGGCCGCAGGCGGAAGGCGGCCGGCGTGCCCGAGGCGGCCAGCGCCGAGGGTGTCAGCACGGCGTGGCCATGGCCGGCGCGCACCAGGTCGAGGATGGACTGCACGCTGGAAACCTCGAGGAAAACATTCAACTTGCAGCCGGCCAGCGCGGCATGGGTTTCCAGCAGCTTGCGGATGGCGTGGGTGCGCTCGGGCAGAATGAGCGGCAGGCGCGTCAGTTCGGCCAGCGTCGCCGTGTTGCGGGGACTGACTTTTCTGCCGGCACGCTTTTCGACCGCTTTGCCGCCGGACTTCGTCGCCGGACTGACCAGTCCGAGCGGCTCCTCCAGCACCGGCGTCACCTCCAGCGCCGGCTGCGGCTCCGGATTGTGCAGCAGGCCGATATCCACCCGGCCGGTCGAGATCCACTCCGCCAAGTGTGTCGTGAGGCCCTCGACGATGGCCAGGCGCGCCTTCGGCAGCGCACGGCGGAAACCCTCCACCAGCGGCAGGGTCAGCAACCGCCCCATGCTCGGCGGCAAGCCGACGACGATGCGCCCGGCCGGCTCGTCGCGCGAGGCCTCGATGTCCTCGCGCACCCGCGACATCAGTTGCAGGATGCCGACGCTGTGGTCGAACAGGCGCTTGCCGGCCTCGGTCAGTACCACGCCACGGCCGTTGCGCATCAGCAGCGTCACGTGCAGGTCGGTTTCCAGCAGGCGCACCTGCCTTGAAAGCGCCGGCTGGGCGATGTTGAGGATCACCGCCGCCTTGCTGAAGCTGCCCAGCTCGGCGACGGCGACGAAGTATTCGAGTTGCTTGAGGTTCACGGCAGCGGCCCCGGCGGGCTTCCCATAACAAAATGCGATAACTCATAGTACCAGCACCCTGCTGCCCTGGACGGAACGAATGGCGCATCCGAAAAAAAGCCGATATCACAGGAAGGGCCGCCGCTTTCTACGTTCCGCTGCACCGGCTGGGCGTCGGCATGTCCGGCCGAAGGCGTTCCTCGGCGGCTTCATCGAGAAGATCGTGCTGGATCCCGTCACTCGCGCCGGATCGATCCGCTACCGGATCGGCGCAAGTGGGGTTAAGGTGGCGTCCCCACGGGGATTCGAACCCCGGTTACCGCCGTGAAAGGGCGATGTCCTAGGCCTCTAGACGATGGG
>Ga0209476_10000243_pt1 | contig 37133 bp, 38 predicted proteins | sample KloWWTrecipitate_FD_187179 | JGI IMG/M metagenome (GOLD analysis project Ga0209476, IMG submission 187179) | Active sludge microbial communities from Klosterneuburg, Austria, studying microevolution and ecology of nitrifiers - Klosterneuburg... | ecosystem: Engineered > WWTP > Aerobic digester... | reverse complement strand
GGCTTGGTCGACCATGCCCTCTGCCGCGGCGGCCTGTGCGGCGTGAACGATCTCGGCGTGGCTGCCGTAGTCGAAGGCGACCGTGAGCACCATGCCGGTGTTCGACTCGGTGTCGGCGATGGCCTTGCGGATGGCACGCTGCACGTACTTCGGGGTGCGGGCGTCGGCGCTGTCGAACGGGCGCCCCATCCACTGGATGCGAACGTTGAGCTCGTTGAGCTCGGCGACGCGCCCGAAGAGCTTCTTGTGCAGGCCAAGGATGTGGCGCACCTCGGTGCGGGGACGCACCCAGTTCTCGGTGGAGAAGCCGAACACGGTGAGCCAGCCGACGTTGCGGGTGACCGCAATGCGAACCAGGCGGGCCAGGTTCTCTTCGCCCTCGGTGTGACCCTCGGTGCGCGGGAGGTGCTTGCGCTTGGCCCACCGGCCGTTGCCGTCCATGATGCACGCCACGTGCACCAGGCGTGGGCCGGAGGTGGTGGGGCTGCTCACGGCACAGCACCCTAGTGGCCGCCCGGCGCCACGACCCGGCTGTCGGCGGGCGGACGACACCGTGCCCACAAACCTGCCGGCCACGTGGGACAATGGTCGCATGAGTGCTACGACCACTGAAGGGGTGTCGCTTCGCCACGTCGTCGTGGTCGGTGGCACGGCTGCCGAGTGGGCGCTCACTCCAGCCGATCAGTGGGCCGATCGGTTGAGCGAGCTGTGCAAGGTGGCCGACCACGCCGGCGCCAACTGGCTCACCGTGCGGCCGTTCGGCCCCGGTGGCGAGCCGGTTCGCACCATGGTGCAACAGCAGGTCACGGTCGGCAGCTGCGCGGCGACCGTGCAACCCGACGACGACGGTCGCGTTCGGCTCACGCGAGCCATTGCGGGGCTCCAGGCCGGCGGCACGCCGATCACCGAAGCCACGATCAGTGCGGCACTCAACGCGCCGGCCGCGGCCGACCCAGACCTGGTGGTCGTCGTGGGCGCCAAGCACCGGATGCCGCCGTCGCTGGTGTGGGAACTGGCGTACAGCGAGCTCGTGTTCCTCGACACCACGTGGCAGCACTTCGGGCCCGGTCACCTCGACGAAGCGATCGGCTCCTACGCGCACCGCCATCGCCGCTTCGGCGGCATCGACTAGGCGGCGAAGTGGCGAGCCACCTCTATCGCGACACGGCGGTCGTGTTGCGCACCTACAAGTTGGGTGAAGCCGACCGCATCGTGGTGCTGCTCACCGAGCACCATGGCAAGGTGCGCGCAGTGGCCAAGGGGGTGCGCAAGACGATGTCGCGCTTCGGCGCTCGGCTGGAGCCGATGAGCCACGTCCGCCTGTTGCTCGCCCAAGGCCGCGAGCTCGACATCGTCAGCCAGGCCGAGGCCGTGGAGTCGCTGGCGCCGATGGTGGTCGACCTCGACCACCTCACCTCCGGCATCGCGGTGCTCGAGGCCGCCGACCAGATGTCGCTCGACCGCGAACCGAATCCGCAGCTCTACCGCATGGTGGTGGGCGCCCTACGCACGATCGGCGAGCGTGGTGGCTCGCTGGTGGTTCCGGCGTTCTTCTGGAAGCTGCTCGCGGCCGAGGGGGTTCGGCCAGAGCTCGACCAGTGCGTGCGCTGCGGCGAGGCGGGCCCACTGGTGGCGTTCGACATGAACCAGGGTGGCGTGCTGTGCCGCGCCTGTCGCACGGGCGCGCCGCTGGGCGAAGAGGCTCTTGCCGTGATGCGGATGATCCTGGGCGGGCGGCTCAACGACGCGCTGTCCATGCCCCCGTCGCGCACCACTCATGAAGTCGCCGCGCATGCCACGCGGGCGCTCGAGCACCACATCGAGCGCCGGCTGCGCACCGTGGCGATGTTCGAGACTCACTGAGGCCGGGGCGGCGGCCGGTGGCGCACGTGTGTCAGCAGTCGCCGAACAGGAAGATCGGCACCTCGCCCGTCTCCATCCAGATCACCGTCACGTCGGCAGGGGCGGGCGCCCCGATGACGTAGTTGCCCATGTCGTCGAACGAGCCGAACGGCTCACCCTCTGATTCCAGGGTGAGGCGAATGCCGTCGACGGTGCCGCTGCCCACGGAGTAGCAGCCGCCTTCGTCGGCAGTGATCTCGGGTGCATCGCTCCAGCGTGTGCCGATGGTGACCCCCGAGCTGGATTGCAGCGCGGTGCTCGAGTCGTCGTGGTACGTCCAGCCGGTGAACGACAGCGATTCGGCGGCAGCGCCACCGAACTCGGCGCAGAACTGCATCGACCAGCACACCGTGCGGCCCAATGGCGCGACGAAGCCGGTTTCGCCGTCGGCGGTGGTGAACTGGCCCAGCCCGTCGGCGGCGGGGTAGTCGGCGCCGACGTCGCTGGCGGGTGGCCCCAGCTGCTCGGTGAGGCCATCGACGACGGTTGCGGCGGCTGCGCCGAGTGCGAACTCGCCGATGCCATCGCCGCGCAGCACCAGCGGCTCGGGTGCCGCAGCGGTGGTGGTGGTCGCTGCCACCGTGGTGGTGGGCCCGGTGGTGGTGGCGGCGTCGGTGCCGGGCACGCTCGACTCGGAAGTCGCTGTGGCCTCGGCGACGGTGGATGAGGCGGCCTCGCCACCGCCGACGACCTTCGAGCTGCTGCATGCCGCGAGCGAGGCAAACGCCACAGTGAGGCCGATGACGGCAACGCGGCGAGGACTCCTGGTCATGATCTGCTCCTTCCGAGCTTCTCGGGCCTACGTGGCCCTCGGTGAGGAACACGTAGTCCCTGCAGCCTGCCACTTTTCGGAAATGATTTCGCGGCTGCTCGGAGGGTGCCCGTAGCCTTGCACCGCTATGGCTGCCACCGAACTCGACCAGGTCGTCAATCTCTGCAAGCGGCGGGGCTTCGTGTACCCGTCGGCCGAGATCTACGGCGGCTTTCGCTCCAGCTACGACTACGGCCCGCTCGGCTCGCTGATGCTGCGCAACGTGCGTGAGGCCTGGATTCGCACGATGGTGCAGCAGCGCGACGATGTCGTGCTCATCGACGCGGCGATTCTCGCGCCGCCGCAGGTGTTCGAAGCCAGTGGCCATCTCGCCAACTTCAGCGACCCGTTGGTCGACTGCACGAAGTGCAAGCAGCGGTTCCGGGAAGACCACCTCACCGACCCCGACGTGTGCCCCAACTGCGGCGCCTCCGGTTCGTTCACCGCAGCCCGTGCCTTCAACCTGATGTTCAAGACCTTCGCTGGTCCGGTCGAGGGTTCCGGTGCAGAGGTGTACATGCGCCCCGAGACCGCGCAGGGCATGTTCGTCAACTTCGTCAACGTGTTGCAGACCAGCCGCAAGAAGCCGCCCTTCGGCATCGCCCAGGTGGGCAAGAGCTTCCGCAACGAGATCACCCCGGGCAACTTCATCTTCCGTACTCGCGAGTTCGAGCAGATGGAGCTCGAGTTCTTCGTGCCGCCCGCCGAGAGCGCCCAGTGGTACGAGTACTGGTGCAATACCCGTCTGCAGTGGTACATCGATCTCGGCATCCCTGCCGAGATGCTCGTCCTGCGCCCTCACGACGCCGACGAGCTGAGCCACTACAGCAGCGGCACCAGCGACATCGAGTTCATGTACCCGTGGGGTTGGGGCGAGCTGGAAGGCGTGGCCCAGCGCACCGACTACGACCTCAAGCAGCACGCCGAGCACAGCGGCCAGAAGCTCGACTACTTCGACCAGGCCAACAACGAGCGCTACGTGCCGTACGTCATCGAGCCTGCCGCCGGCGTGAACCGCGCGATGGCCGCGTTCCTGCTGGCCGCGTACGACGAAGACATCGTCAACGACGAGCCGCGCACGGTGCTGCGGCTGCACCCACGCCTCGCGCCGTACAAGGTGGCGGTGCTGCCGCTGAGCAAGAAGGACACGCTCACGCCGCTGGCCCGCCAGATCTACGGCACGCTCGCCGATCGCTACATGGTCGACTACGACGAGACGCAGGCCATCGGCAAGCGCTACCGCCGTCAGGACGAGATCGGTACGCCGCTGTGCGTCACGGTCGACTTCGACTCGCTCGACGATGGCGCCGTCACCATCCGCGAGCGCGACACCACCGAGCAGGTGCGTGTGCCCATCGAGTCGCTGGCCGCCGAGGTCGCAGCACGTCTCGGCTTCTAGCGGTTGCTGCGTGGGCCGGGCGAGCGGCGAGGGCGCTGACCGGCTGGGTGCGGGTACTCGCTCAACGACAACGACAACTGCGGTTGCGGGGGGTGCCAACTGTCGTTTCCGTGCCACGACAGAGACAACCCGCACGGGCGTGGCACAGCGCAGTGACCCTCCTGGTGCGGCCGGTGCGAGGCTGCGGGCCATGTTGCACCGCTCATCCAACAGCGTGACGGGTGAACGGCTTCACGATTCGCGATTGTGGAACGCCCGCACCGCGCCGTTGATGGTGGGGTACGTGTGCACCTGACCCGTCGGCTGGAGCAGGCCGGCTCGCCGGAGGCGATCGAGCACCCGCTCGTTCGCTCGCGCCACCGCGATGACCGCCACCCCCGCCGTTTGCAGATGGCCGATCAACTCGCCCAGCATCTCGACCGCCGATGCGTCGAGCGCGCCGATCCCTTCGCAGTCCATCACGAGCCACTCCTCGTCGCCCGGGTTGTCGGCGAGCACCTGTTGCACACGATCGCTGAAGCGCTCGGCGTTCACGAAGAACAACGGAGCGTCGAATCGAAACACCACCAGCCCCGGCGATGTGAGTGCTGCCGGATACTCGTTCACGTCCACCCAGCCGTCGACGTCGGGCATGTCGCCCAGCACGGCATCGTGCGGGCGGGCGATGTTGGCCAACGCGACGGCGATCGACAACGCCACTGCGATGACGATGCCGTACAGCACTCCGAGTACCACCACACCTGTGGTGGCCACCACTGCGAGTACGCACTCTGCGCGGCTCACACGCCAGAGCGACACGAAACCCGACACATCGATGATGGTGACGGCGGCCATGAGAATGACGGCCGCGAGCGCCGTTCGTGGGATCTCGGCCAACAGCGGCCGAGCGAACAGCAGCGATGCCACCACGAAGGCGGCAGCCACCAACGACACCAGCTGAGTGCGCGAGCCCAGCGAGGCCGGCACCGCCGTGCGACTCGCGCTCGACGACAGCGGAAACCCCTGCGACAGACCGGATGTGAGGTTGGTGAGGCCCAGTGCCAACAGCTCCTGGTTCGGTTCGATGCGGTAGCCCTTCCGCGAGGCGATTGCTCTGGCGGTGAGCACGTTGTCGGTGAACCCGACGAGTGCGATGCCTGCCGCCACCGGCAGCAGCAACGCCAAGTCGTGCAACGACACATCAGGCAGGCTGGGGGTGGGTAGCCCCGCCGGGATGCTGCCCACCATCGCGACACCGTGCTGCTCGAGCGAGAGCATCGCCGCGACGGCGGTTGCCAGGACCACTCCGATGAGCGCCGACGGTGCGGAGGGGAGTCGCCACTTGAGCAGCAGCATCACCGCCAGCGCGGCGACCCCGAGCGTCGCCGTCGGCCCGTTCACCTCGTCGAGTCGCGTCGCGAACTGCCACAGGCGCGGGAAGAAGTCGTCGGCGTCGATGGGTACGGCGGTGAGGCCGGAGAGCTGGCTGCTCACCAGCGTGAGGCCGACGCCGGTGATGTAGCCCACGAGTACCGGCTTGGACAGCATCGACGCGAGGTAGCCAAGCCGAAGTGCCCAGGCGACGAGGCACACCGCCGCGACCACCATCGCCAAGGCGGCCATCAGCGTGACGTAGCGCGCGCCGTCGCCGCCGGCGATCGCCGCAACGCCCGATGCGGCGAGGAGCGCGGTGCCCGGCTCGGGGCCGACGCCGAGGTGGCGGCTGGTACCGAAGAAGGCGTACACCACGAGCGCACCGATGACCGCGTAGAAGCCGTATTGCGGTGCGAGCCCGGCGAGGGCCGCATAGCCCATCGACTGCGGGATGAGCATTGCCCCGACCGTGAGGCCGGCGAGCACGTCGGGTCGCAGCCAGCTGCGTTGATAGGCACGGAGAACGCCGAGACCGGGCAGCAGCCGCATGCCCGCAGGATACGTCTACGAGCTGACGAGTTCTGGCTGCGGTGCGGGCAGCAGTCGCGACGGGATCAACCTCGAGAGCGCCTTCGACCGCATGGACAGCACCGGGCTGACCACGGCGAGGGTGAGCACGTACACACCGACGAACGGCGTCAGCCGTTGGTCGAGCCCGGCGTCGGTGGCCAGCACCGCCAGGATGAGGGCGAACTCGCCGCGGGCGACCACCGAGAAGGCGATGTTCGCGGCGGCTTCGCGATTGAGGCGGTTCAGCCGCGCCGCGCCGATCGCCGCCACGATCGCGAGCAGCAGCGACATGCACACGGCGGCCAGAGCGGGAACGGCCACTTTGCCGATCTCACCCGGGTCGATCACGAGGCCGAAGTGGAAGAAGAACAACGCACCGAACGCATCACGCAGAGGGAGCACCAGCCGCTCGATCCGTTGCTTGGCGATCGTTCCCGACAAGACGAGGCCGGCCATGAACGCTCCGATCGCATCGCTGACACCCAGTTGGTACGCGATTCCTGCCACCAACAGGGCGAACCCGACGAAGAGCACGACAAGCAGCTCGTCGTCAGGCGCGCTGATGACGCGTCCGACGACAGCCCTGCCATACCGTGCCAGCAGGCCGAGCGCGATCAGGAACGCAAGTGCGCGCACGAACAGCAGCACCGCTTCGCCGGTGTTCGCGGCGGTGCCCAACACCGGCGCGAGAGCGGCGAGGTACAGCGCGAGGAACAGGTCTTCGAGCACGATGATGCCAAGGATCAGGCTCGTCTCGGGGTTCCTCAATCGCCGTAGCTCGACGAGCAGCTTGGTGACGATCGCAGATGACGAGATGCCTGTCGCTCCCGCGATGATGAACGCTTCCTTCGTGCCCCAACCGATGGCGAAGCCGAGCAGCAGCCCTGCACCGATGTTCAGTGTCAGGTAGAGCGCGGCAGAGGTCAGCAACGTGCGGCCGCCCGACGTGAGGTCTTCGAGCGAGAACTCGACGCCGAGGTAGAAGAGCAAGAAGATCAACCCGAAGGCTGCGAGCAGCTCCAGATCCTCCGGATGCGCGAACAACACCGGCCCTGGGGTGTTGGGCCCGGCGAGGATGCCCGCCCCGACGAAGAGCGGGATCGTCGGCAGTCCGATTCGGCGACCGATGCGAGCGAGCAGGCCGGCAAGCAGGAACGCGAGGCCGAGAACGATGAGCTCGCGACCCATCAGCGGGTGACCTGGCGTGCGAGATGTGGTTCGGGGAGGGACGACATCGCAGCTCCTTCAGCGGGAGTTGCCGAAATCGGCAGCCTAGTGGCGCAATCGCGGCCGCAGCGCTGGTGGTGCGAATCGAGCGTCAGCCGCTCAACGGCAGCCGGATCGACAGTCGCGCGCCGCCGTTCGGAGCGCTGTCGGCGGCCACTTCGCCGCCCATCCCGGTGACCAGTTCGCGCACGATGGCCAGGCCGAGACCACTGGAGTTCTCCCGTCGCTCGGGCTCGTGGCGGGCGACGTACAGCCGCTCGAAGACGTGCGGCTGGTCGTGCGGCGCGATGCCCGGCCCGTCGTCGTCGACCGTGAGCACGGCCCACCGGCCCTCGGCGCGAGTCGAGACCATCACGGCGCTGGTGGCGTACTTGCCGGCGTTCTCCACCAGGTTCGCCAGCGCCTGGGCCAGCCGGTCGGGGTCGGCTTGCACCAGCAGCGGGCCGGTGGTGACGGGGTGGAACGTGATGCCCGGTTTCGAGCCGGCGGCGGCGGCGGTGACCGTGTGCGCCGCCGCCGACAGGTCGACCGGTGCCATCGTGAACGTGAACGCCCGCGCCTGCAGCTTGGCCAGCTCGAGCAAGTCGGTGACCAGCCGCTCCAGTCGGGCGGACTCCGCCCGAATGACCGCCGCTGCTCGCTTCGGATCGACGTTGCCGTCGTCGATCGCCTCGGCATACCCGCGGATGGAGGTGAGTGGTGTGCGCAGATCGTGAGTGACCGAGAGCAGGAACTGCTGCTCCAACCCTCGTGAGCGTTCCAGCGAGGCAGCCATCGCGTTGACGTTGCGCGACAGCTCCGCCAACTCGTCGTGGTGGTGCGCCGGCGGCTCGGTGATGCGGGTGCTCAGCTGGCCGGCGGCGATGTGCTGCGTTGCCGTCGATGCCTCCCGGATCGGCCGGGTGAGGCGCCTGCCCAGCAGGTACGCCGCCCCCAGCGCCAGCAGGATCGTGGCCCCCGACGCCCAGATGAACAGCACGAAGGCCGGGCCAAGGCCGGCATCGATTCGACGGCTCACGACGACGATGTACTGCCGACCAGCAGGCCCTGCAGCGGGGGCGGCCGCGAAGGCCAGCTTGCCGCGGTTGTCGGCGATGGACTGGCCGGTGGCGAGCACGTCGAGTTGCAGGTCGGCGATGCTGAGCGCGGTGGGCAGCTCGCCTTGCACCTCGCCATCCGGGCCGACGATGAGCACCGAGATGTCGTCGAGCGCGACCACTCGGCGCAGGGTGCCGAGCAGGCGCAGCCGATTGCGCAGCTGCTTTGCCTGCTCGGCCGCGCTGAGCGACTCGTCGATCTCCAGCACCTGACCGATGTTGCCGGCCATCTCCACCGCTTGCGCGCGCAGTTCCTTGACGGTGGTGGAGCGGGCGCGTGCGGCCGAGAGCAACAGCGTTCCCGCGCCGGCCAGCAGCAGCGTGGCGACCACCACGCCCACGATCACCAGAGCCAGCCGCCGTGTCATCGAACCCCACGTTCGCCGCAAAGTGTGAGCATTGTGTTAGCCCAGCCGGTAGCCGATGCCCCACACCGTTGCCAGCGGGAGGTCGTCGCCCAGCTTCTTGCGCAATTGCCGCACGTGCACGTCGACCGTGCGGTCGTCGCCGACCCAATCGACGCCCCACACGCTGTCGAGCAACTGCTGGCGACTGAGCGCGATGCCCTGGTTGCGCGACAGGTGGGCGAGCAGGTCGAACTCGCGAGTGGCAAGTGCCACCGCCTGGCCCCGGTACCGGGCTTCGCGGCGAGTGACGTCGACTTCGTAGTCGTCGCCGAGGTGCGTGATGTCGTGCGCGTCGCGGTCGTCGGGCTGGCCCCGGCGCAGGATGGCCTTCACACGAGCAACGATCTCTCGCGGGCTGAACGGTTTGGTGACGTAGTCGTCGGCGCCCAGCTCCAGGCCGAGGAGCCGATCGAGCTCGCCGTCGCGGGCGGTGAGGAACAGCACCGGCACGTTGCTGCGGGCGCGCACCCGGCGACACACCTCGAACCCGTCGATGTCGGGGAGGCCGATGTCGAGCAGCACGAGCGCGGGACGGTGCTGCTCGATCAACTGCAGGCCACGCTCGCCGTGCGCTGCCTGCAGCACACGGAAGCCTGCGTCGCGCAGATACAGGTCGAGGAGGTCGGCGATGTTCGCGTCGTCCTCGACCACCACGAGCGTGCGTTCCGTTTCGGCCATCGGCTCATGCTGCCACGCTGCTACCGTGCCCGGCGGGCATCGTCGGTTGCCATCAACCTGCGCCGATGTCCTCCACCACCATCCTCAGTCACATCCGCAAAGGGAGTTCAACGATGAGCAAGGTTGCGATCTGGGCACGTATTCCGCTGCGCCCCGGTGTCCGCGAGGAAGCCGCGAAGGCACTGCAGGTGGCGATCGACAACGCCAACGGGGAGGAAGGCACGCTGCTCTACATCCTCCACGAGAACGCCGCCGACCCGGATGCGCTGTTCTTCTACGACCTCTACGCCGATGCCGACGCGCTGACCGCGCACTCGTCGGGTGAGGGCATGAAGGTGCTCGGCGGCATTCTCAAGGAGTTCGGCGCCGGCCGCCCGGAGATGCAGATGCTGACGCCCATCATCGGCAAGGGTCTCTGAGCCCAGCGGCTCCCATGGCGACGTACCTCGACCGCATCGTTGCACGGCATCGCGAAGTGGCGGCGCTCGACAGCAGGCCGCTGGCCGCGCTGGTCGAGGCGGCGCTGCGGGCGGCACCGGTCAGAGGCTTTCGCGCTGCGCTCGACGGTGTTCCTCACCTGGCAGTGATCAGCGAGGTGAAGCGGCGGTCGCCGTCGAAGGGCGAGCTCAACGCAGGGCTCGACCCGGCCGCGTTGGCCCAGGCCTACGAGCGCGGTGGTGCGTCGTGCCTGTCGGTGCTCACCGATGAGGAGTTCTTCGGTGGCTCGGTGGCTGATCTGCAGGCGGCGCGAGGAGCGTGCTCGTTGCCGGTGCTGCGCAAGGACTTCACGGTCAGCGAGCGTGATGTTGTCGATGCGCGCCTGATGGGAGCCGACTGCGTGCTCCTCATCGCCGCCGCGCTCGCGCCGTCGGAACTGATCGGCTTCCACCGACTGGCCGTGGAGATCGGGCTCGACGTGCTGGTGGAGATCCACGACGAGCCCGAGCTGGAGGTTGCGTTGGCGGCGGGCGCCACGCTGGTGGGCGTCAACCAGCGCGACCTGGTCACGTTCCAGGTCGATCACGAACGGGCACTTCGGATGGCCGGTGTGATGCCCGCCGGTGTGGTGCGAGTGGCCGAGAGCGGCGTGCGTGGCGCGGCTGATGCGGCCTCGTTGCGCGCTGCCGGCTATCACGCCGTACTGGTGGGGGAGACGTTGGTCACCAGTGGCGACCCTGCAGCTGCGGTCGGCGAGCTCACCCGCGCCTGATCTGCCTCACGGCTGGTCCTGTTCCCACACGCTGCGGGCACCGCTGTGCCCGGCCCAGGTCACCGAGGCTGTGGCCGCAGCACCGCTCAGCACCGCCACGACCGCCAGCCCGATGGCGAGATGCCGGGGCTTGCGCACGACTGCGGTTGCTCGCTCAGCGCCCACCCGCCGGTGCCAGCGGTCGTACACCACCCACGCCAGCGTGATCACGAAGAACAGACCTGCCAGCACCTGTGCGCGGTCGCCCATCTCGGCGTGGTCGCGCAGCGTCTCGGGAATGGTCTGACCAGCAGCACGGAAGCTCTCCTCCAGCGCCTCGCCGCTGTTCGTGGCCAGCAGTGCGCCGGCGAAGCCAACCCCTGCCAGCACGGTGACCACGACTCCGAAGGTGCGCAGCAGTCGCGGGCGCAGTGCAAGTGCCAGCACAGCGAGCGCCGCCAGCGGCACCAGCACCACCGGGAGATGCACGACCAGAGGGTGAGCGGGCAGGCCGTCGAACGTCTCGAACATCACAGCGTCCTGAGGTAGGCGATGACGTCGTTGACCTGGGCGGTGGTGAGGCCGCCGAAGGCCGGCATCTGGCCCTTGCCGTAGGTGATGGTCATCCGCAGCGGGTCGTCACCGAGGCTGGCCACGCGCACCGAATCGATCGGCGGGGCGGTGCCGTCGCCCTCCAGGTAGGCGCCGTGGCAGCGAGCACACGATTGCGCGTAGACGGCGGCTCCGGGAGGACCCCACACCTCGTTCCCACCGGCCGGGCTGGTGTCGCTGGCGTGGGTCTTGCACGCAGCCAGGCCCACGACGAGCGTCGCGAAGAGGGAGAGGTGCAGCGCGGTACTACGAGCCCGCGCGAGTGTCGATCGGCGTTGAACACGGGGCATGTACCGCATTGTGATACCCCAATGGGTATTCGGCCAGGGACCTAGGTCACGTGTCGTCACCGATTGCCGGCCGGTGGGGCCGATTCTGCGAAACAATGCGGCACCGGGCACGGTGGTGCAGGTACCGTGACGACTGCATGTTCGTGAAGATCTGCGGGATCACCAACGAGGACGACGCGCTCCTCGCAGTAGCGATGGGCGCCGACGCGGTCGGGTTCATCTTCGCGCCGTCACCGCGCCAGGTGGCGGCGCAGCAGGTGTACGACATCACCCGCCGGTTGCCGCCGGAGATCCTCACCGTCGGCGTGTTCCGCGACGAGCACCCGTCGCGCGTCATCGACACCGTCAACCGCGCAGGTCTCAAGGCGGCTCAGCTGCACGGCCACGAGACGCCGGGCATGGTCGAAGCCGTGGCCGCCAGCCTGCGCTGGGTCATCAAGGTCGTGGTCGCCGGCTCGCCCGATGCCCGCCATGCCAACGAGTTCGGCACCGACCTGATCATGGTCGAGGGGCCGAACCCCGGCTCGGGCAAGGTGTTCGACTGGTCCTTGGTCGAAGAGGTGGCGGAAGGCCCGCGGATCATCCTCGCCGGTGGCCTGAACCCGGACAACGTCGGTGAGGCCGTCCGCACGGTTCGTCCGTGGGGGGTCGATGCGGCAACCGGTGTGGAGAAGTCACCCGGCAAGAAGGATGCGCTGAAGGTCAAGGCCTTCATCGAACGAGCCCGCGCCGCCGCTCCCGAGCGGCACCTCGGCCCCGACGTGATGCCCTACGACTGGGCCGACGACGATTTCTAGTTCGAAGCACCCCCACGCTTCGACGTACACAGATGGAGTGCAGCAATGTCACTGATGGCCCAGCCGTCGGATACCGGTCGTTTCGGCGAGTTCGGTGGCCGTTTCGTCCCTGAAACCCTGGTGCCCGCGTGCCAGGAGCTGGAGGCAGCCTTCATCGAAGCATGGGCCGATCCGGTGTTTCGTGCAGAGCTCGACCACGTGCTGCGCACCTACGCCGGGCGCCCGTCCATCCTCACCGAGTGCAACAACCTCAGCGAGCAGCTTGGCATTCGGCTGGCGCTGAAGCGAGAAGACCTCAACCACACCGGCTCGCACAAGATCAACAACGTGCTCGGCCAGGCCCTGCTCGCCAAGCGGATGGGCAAGAAGCGGCTGGTCGCGGAGACCGGCGCCGGGCAGCATGGCGTCGCCAGTGCGACGGCGGCAGCCCTGCTGGGCATGGAGTGCAAGGTCTACATGGGGGCGGTCGACGTCGAGCGGCAAGCGCTCAACGTGTTCCGCATGAAGCTGCTCGGCAGTGAAGTGGAAGCCGTGCACAGCGGCAGCCGCACGTTGAAGGACGCCGTCAACGAGGCGATGCGCGACTGGGTGGCCACCGTCGAGACCAGCCACTACTGCCTCGGCTCGGTGATGGGCCCGCACCCGTACCCCTGGATGGTTCGCGAGTTCCACCGGGTGCTCGGTGAGGAGGCCCGCGTGCAGAGCATCGAGCTGTGGGGCGATGTCCCCGATGTGGCCGTTGCGTGCGTGGGTGGTGGCAGCAACGCCATCGGTCTGTTCAGTGGGTTCGTCGACGATCGCACGCGGTTGGTCGGTGTCGAGCCCGCCGGTGGGGCAGCAGTCAGCCGCGCCCAGCCCGGCGTGGTGCACGGCATGCGCAGCTACTTGATGCAGGACGAGTACGGCCAGGTGCAGGAAGCGCAGAGCATCTCGGCCGGCCTCGACTACCCGGGCGTCGGGCCCGAGCACTCGTACCTGGCGTCCATCGGTCGCGCGGAGTACCCCAACGTCACCGACGCGGAGGTGATCGACGCGTTCCAGCTGATGGCGAAAACCGAAGGCATCATCCCCGCGCTCGAGTGCGCGCATGCGATGGCGTGGATCGTGCGGGCTGCACCGCAGATGCAGGGTCAGACCGTGTTGATGAACCTGTCCGGTCGAGGCGACAAGGATGTTGCGCAGATGATGGACGTCTTGGGAAAGTGAGCGCCGCGATGACCTTCGGAGCGATGGAGACCGACTTTCGGGCCAAGCGCGCAGCCGGCCGCAAGCTGCTGGTGCCGTACATCACCGGTGGCCTCGCCGGTTGGCAGGATGCCGTTCGCGCGGCGGCAGCGGCCGGTGCCGACGCCATCGAGATCGGCATCCCGTTCAGCGATCCGGTGATGGATGGCCCCATCATCCAGCAGGCGTCGCAGGCAGCGCTCGAGTCGGGTGCCACCCCGGTGTCGATCCTGCACGACGCGCGCAGCCTCGATGTGTCGATCCCCCTCGCGGTCATGACGTACTACAACACCGTGCATCATGCGGGGCACGCCCGATTTGCGGCGCAGCTGGCCGATGCCGGCATCGTCGCTGCCATCGTGCCCGACCTGCCGTTGGAGGAGGCCGGGCCATGGTGCGAGGCGGCCGACGCCGCCGGGATCGAGACCGTGATGCTCGCAGCGCCCACTGCGCCCGATGAGCGGTTGCCGCGCGTTGTCGCGCGTGCGCGTGGCTTCGTCTACTCCGTGGGGTTGCTGGGCGTCACCGGCGAGCGTGACGTGCTGGCCCACACGGCCGCCGCCCTGGCTCGGCGATTGAAGGCCATCACCGATGTGCCGGTGCTGGTGGGCGTCGGCGTGTCCAACGCGGCACAGGCGCGCGAGGCCTGTGAGGTTGCCGACGGTGTGGTGATGGGTGCATCGGTGGTGCGTCGCTTGCTCGAGGGTGGTGCCGACGCCGTCGGCGAGTTCGTGGGTGACGTACGTCACGCCATTGAGCACTAAATCTTCCCATCCGTCGCCACGCCTGCTCCGAACCGATGCTGCGCCCTCCAGTGGGAGACGCGCACACTCAGGAGGAGACACAGATGAAGAAGCGTTCCGTAGCAGCTGCCGCCATGGCGGCGTCGATGTTGTTCGTCGCATGCAGCGACGACAAGGATGCCAGCACCACCACCGCTGCAGCCGAGACCACCATGGCGGCCGAGGGCGCCGAAGCGGGCGACATCGTCGCCGTCGCCAGCGCCAACCCCGACTTCTCCACGCTCGTCGCCGCCGTTGGGGCGGCCGGTTTGGTGGAGACCTTGCAGGGCCCCGGCCCGTTCACCGTGTTCGCTCCTACCAACGACGCGTTCGCCGCGTTGCCGGCCGGCCTGGTCGACAAGTTGCTGCTGCCCGAGAACAAGGCCGTGCTCGCGCAGATCCTCACCTACCACGTGGTGGCCGGCAAGGTGATGGCCGCCGATGTCACTGCCGGCGACGTGCCCAGCGTCGAAGGCTCGAACATCACGGTCACCGTCGATGGTGGCGTGAAGCTGAACGGTGCCGCCAACGTGATCGCCACCGATGTGGCGGCCTCGAACGGTGTGATCCATGTGATCGACGCCGTCATCCTGCCCCCGGGCCTCGACGTCTCGACGCTCTGACATCCGAAATCCGAGGCCGGCAGGTGAGACCGGCAGGCGCTGCTGAGCAACACGCAGCGTGAACATGAGGGAACCTTCGTGAGGTTCGATCAGCCGGGAGGGCCCTTCGGGGCCCTCTTGCGCGTGAGAATGAGGGAATGACGATCGACTGCGAGCTCTGCGCTGCGGAGCGCATCACCGAATGGTTCTACGAGGACGATGAGTGCTGGATCGCCGAGTGCGAGCAGTGCTACGTGCCGATGGTGGTCTGGAAACGACACGACCCGAATCCCTCTGAGGAGACCCGGGTCGTAATGCACGCTCGACTGAGCGAGATCGTCGTGTTGCACTACGGGTTCGAGCATTGGCTGGACGACAACATGCGATCGATTCCATCGCACTATCACGCCCACGCTCGTCCGCGTGGTGGCTTCTATGGCCACGGCTTACGCCGTGGGTGACATCAACGCATGACGCCGCCGAGGACCTTCCACATGTCGAGTGCTCCTTTCTCGTGAGCAGTTGTTCAGCGATCGTGTCTGCAGATTGAGGAAACCCTCAAGCCACATCACGCTGAGTAACATTAACACGACGGGTGGGGATTCTTGCAAGCGTCTTGACAAAAGAATTCGCCCGCAAACAGTGACGCAGACCCCACTGACCGACGTTCGGTAGGATGCGGACATGCTCGAACCCGGCTCGCCCGCCCCTGCGGTGGTGCTCACCAACCAACACGGTGCCACGGTCGACCTGGTCGCCCTGCGTGGTCGCCGAGTACTGGTGTTCTTCTATCCCAAGGCCAACACCCCCGGCTGCACGCAGCAGGCATGCGGTTTGCGTGACGTGGCCGCCGCCCTCGACGGCACGGTGATCGTCGGCATCAGCCCCGACAAGCCGGCTGCGCAGCAGCGCTTCGACGACAAGTTCTCGCTGGGCTACGACCTGCTGGCCGACACCGACCACGCGGTGGCCGAGGCGTTCGGCGTGTGGCAGGAGAAGGCCCTGTACGGCAAGAAGTACATGGGCATCGTGCGCTCGGCGTTCCTCATCGATGCTCAGGGCACGATCGAGCAGGCCTGGTACAAGATCAGCCCCGCCGACACGCCCAAGAAGCTGCTCGAGGCGTTGGGTCGATGAGCGCGTTCCCCACTCCGACGTCCGTGCTGCCGCACCGCCCGCCGTTCCTGTTCGTCGACGAGGTCACCGCCTTGGTGCCCGGGCACAGCGGCACCGGGTTGTGGCACCTCACCGGCAACGAGTGGTTCTTCGGTGGCCACTTCCCCGGCCGGCCCACGTTGCCGGGAGTGCTGATGTGCGAGGCGATCGCGCAAGTGGGTGCCATCGCGGTGCTCACCGACGAACGCTTCGCCGGCAAGCTGCCGTTGTTCGGCGGCCTCGACTCCGCTCGCTTTCGTCGTCAGGTCGGCCCCGGCGACACGCTCGAGCTGCACGTGGAACTGGGGCGCATGTCGGCTCGAGCGGGCAAGGGCAGCGGGCGGGCACTGCTCGACGGCAAGGTTGCCTGCGAGTGCGAGCTGATGTTCGTGCTCGTCGACGCCTGAGGTTCAGGCGTACACGGGCGTTTCAGCCGGCCGGCGCGAGGACGATGGCGCCGTTGTGGCCGCCGAAGCCCAGGCTGTTCGAGATGGTCGGCCCCGGGGTCCACGGACGAGCCGCGCCCATCACCAGATCGATCTCGAAACCGTCGTCGAGTTGCGTGGTACCCGCAGTGGGCGGGATGAGGCTGTGTTCCATCGAGAGCAGCACGGCCGCTGCCTCCAGCGCGCCGGCCGCTCCCAGCGCATGGCCGGTGACACCCTTGGTGGAGGTGACGGGTACCGCGCCGGCACCGAACACTGCGGTGACGGCCGCTGCCTCGGCGGCATCGTTGAGCGGCGTCGAGGTGCCGTGCGCGTTGATCTGGCGGATGTCGGCGGGCACGAGGCCGGCGTCGTGCAGTGCCAGTTGCATGCACTTGATGGCGCCGGTGCCGCCGGGAGCAGGCGCCGTGATGTGGTGCGCGTCGGCGTTGCTGGCCGCGCCAACCACTTCGCCGACGATGTTGGCGCCGCGGGCAACAGCGGCTTCCCACTCTTCGAGCATCAACACGGCGGCGCCCTCGCCGAGCACGAAGCCATCGCGATCGGGGGAGAACGGGCGGCTGTTGCCGCTGCTGGTGAGCGCAGTCATGTTGCCGAACGAGGCAACCCCGATGGGGCAGGCAGCGCTCTCGCTGCCGCCGGTGACGCACGCGTCGATCATCCCCCAGGCGATGAGCCGTGCCGCGTAGCCGATGGCATGGGTGGATGCTGCGCAGGCGGTGGTGATGGTTTCGTTGGGGCCTTGCAAGCCGTAGCGCATGGAGATGGCGGCGCCGGCAGCGTTGGGCATCATCATCGGCACCAGGAACGGCGACACACGCCGTTCGCCCTTCTCGATGAGCACCTCGATCTGCTCTTCGGTGGAGCGCAGGCCGCCGACACCGGTGGCGAAGATGGTGCCGAATCGGTCGGCGGCGGCCGTGGGCCTCCCTGCGTGTTCGAAGCACTCGGCGGCCGCTGCCAGCGCGAACTGCTCCACCTTGTCGGCGCGGCGCGACTCCTTGGGGTTCGCGAAGTACGGAGAAGGATCCCAGTCGACCATCTCCACCGTGCGACCGGTGGTGATGCCCGGGCCGTTGAGCCCGGCCCAGAACGCTTGCTTGCCGAGACCGCAGGGTGCGACCACTCCGTAGCCGGTGATGGCAACTCGCCGACCGCGGTGGCCCATCGCCGGCGATGTCGCAGCCGGGGCGGGCATCAGAGCTTGCCGACGACGAGATCGTAGGCCTGGCCTACGGTCTCGACGCCCTCGAGGTCTTCCTCTGGCACTTCCACGCCGAACTCTTCCTCGAGGCCCATGATGAGCTCGACGAGATCGAGGCTGTCGGCATCGAGGTCGTCGCCGAACTTGGCGTCGCGCACCACTTGGTCTTCCGACACCGAGAGCACCTCGACGGCGACCTTCTTGAAACGGGCGAACAGTTCGTCACTCACGTGCTTCTCCTTGATTGTGTTGTTGCAGATGGTAATCGGGTGATCTCGGTGGCGGAAAGGCTGGGTCAGTGACCCATGCCCAGCCCGCCGTCGACGGGGATGACCGCGCCGGTGATGTAGGCACCGTCGGCCGAGGCGAGGAACGCGACCACGCCGGCGATCTCTTCGGGCGTCGCCACGCGGCCCAGCGGCACCGCCGCGGTGAGCTCGGCGAGGCGCTTCTCGCCCAGCGCAGCGGTCATGTCGGTGGCCACCGGGCCGGGGGCGACGACGTTGCACGTGATGCTGCGCGAGCCCAGCTCGCGAGCAACGGAGCGTGCGAAACCGACCAGGCCCGCCTTGGATGCCGCGTAGTTCGCTTGACCTGCGGAGCCGAGGAGGCCGACCACGGACGACATCAGGATGATGCGCCCGCGGCGTGCGCGCAGCATGCCCTGCGACGCTCGCTTGGTGACGCGGAAGGCGGCCGTGAGGTTGGCGTCGATGACCGACGTGAAGTCGGCCTCGCTCATGCGCAGCAGCAGGCCGTCGTTGGTGATGCCGGCGTTGGACACGAGCACTTCCACCGGGCCGAGCTCGGCCTCGACGGCGGCGAAGGCGGCATCGACCGAGGCCGTCGATGTGACATCGCACTGGACGGCGAAGAGGCCGAGCGGGGGAGGCGACGAGTGGTAGGTGACGGCGACTCGGTCGCCGAGCGCGGCGAAGCGCTGCGCGCACGCGAGACCGATGCCTCGTGAGCCGCCGGTGACGAGCACCACGCGGCTCATGGCAGCACAGCCGGATCAGCACCGTCGGCGGTGGTGCCGCCCCAGCGCAGGACCGCACTGGCCGCGGTCATGCCCGCGCCGAAACCGACCAGCAGCACGAGATCGCCCTTCTTCACGCGGCCGTTGTCGAGTGCATCGGCGAGCGCGAGGGGGATGGAGGCCGACGACGTGTTGCCCGTGCGATGCAGCACCAGTGCGGTCTTCTCCATCGGCAGGCCGAGCCGGTCGAGCGATGCCTGGATGATGCGGATGTTGGCTTGGTGCGGCACCACGAGGGCCACCTCGTCGGCAGTGATGCCGGCGTGGTTCATGCTCTTGGTGGCGGAGTCGACCATGATGCGCACTGCGCGGCGGAAGACCTCCTTGCCGTCCATCTGGATGAGACCACCGACCTCGGAGTAGAGGAACTTCTCGGCGGCGCCGTCGGCGTCGAGATCCCAGCCCAGCAGTTGGCCATGGCCCTCTACCGCCTCGAGCACCACTGCTGCGCTGCCGTCGGCGAACAGGATGGCCGTGTTGCGATCCGTCCAGTCGGTGATGCGAGCGAGCGTGTCGGTGCCGATGACCAGCACCTTCTTGGCGCCCATGGCGATCATCCCGTGCGCCTGCACGAGGGCGTAGACGAAGCCGCTGCACGCGGCGTTCACGTCGTATGCGCCGCAGCTGAGGCCGAGCTGGTGCTGCACCGTCGCCGCACTGGCCGGCACGACGCGATCCGGGGTGGTGGTGGCGAGCACGAGCGCGTCGATGGACGAGAGCTCGACCCCCGACATCTCCAACGCGGCGCGGCCGCTCTCCACCGAGAGACCGACGGTGCTGCCGCCGACGTGGCGCTGGTGGATGCCGGTGCGATCGACGATCCAGTCGTGGGAGGTGTCGATGGTCTGCTCGAGATCGTGGTTGGTGATCACCTTCAGCGGCAGCGCGCTGCCCCAGCCGGTGATGACGGCGCCACGAACGTTGGGCGGGATTGCTGGCATGGTTACACCGTCCTCAACCAGGCGATGGGTTGGCGCAGGGTGACTCGTTCGCCGGCCATCGCGATGTAGCTCTGCAGGACCCCGGCGAAGGGTGAGCGCACCTCGGTGTCGCCGACGTGGCCCAGCACGGTGCCCACTGCGATGTGCGCGCCGTCGTTGACATCACCGAGCGGTGCGAACACGCCGGCGGCGGGGCTCACCACCAACCGCTCGACCGCGAACAGGTGCTCGCCCTCGTGCTGCCGTGCAGCGTGGGGCGCGCCGGCATCGAGCCACTCGAGCAGCCGGTCGAGCTCGTCGGGCGTGGAGACGGAGATGGTGCGGGCGCCCTCGACGGTGCGCTTGGCCATGCCGGTGAGCACGCCGCCCGGGCCCAGCTCGACGAAGTCGTGCACGCCCATCTCGGCCATGGCGAGCAGGCAGTGCTTCCAGCGAACGGGGCTGCTGAGCTGTGCGGAGAGCAGGCTGCTCCACTCGGAGCCGGCAGCGTGGGCCAACGAGTCGACGTTGGAGATGACCGGCACCTCGGTGTCGCGCGGGTCGGCTGCCGCGATTGCCTTGCGCAGGCGGTCGCGGGCCGGAGCCATGTACGGCGTGTGGAACGCGCCCGACACCTGCAGCGGCATGACCTTCTTGGCGCCCATCTCCTTGGCGACCGCCGCAGCAGCGGCCACCCCTTCCGGGGAACCGGCGATGACCACCTGGCCCGGAGCGTTGAAGTTGGCGACCCAGACGTCGCTGTCGGCTCGGCGGCAGGCCACTTCGACCTGGTCGTCGTCGAGCCCGAGCACCGCTGCCATGGTGCCGATGTTGTCGTTGCCGGCGTGGAACATGGCATCGGATCGCTCGCACACCAGCCGCACGCCTTCGTCGAACCCGAGCGCACCGGTGGCGGTGAGCGCGGTGTACTCGCCGAGGCTGTGACCGGCGCAGCAGCTGGGCTCGATGCCCAACCGCTCGACGGCGTCGAGCACCATCAGGCTGGAGACGAAGGTGGTGAGCTGAGCGTTGCGGGTGTCGCGCAGCTCGTCGGCGTCGGCGTCGAGCAGCAGCCGGGCGACATCGCGCTCGGCCACCTCGGACGCCTCTGCGACCAGTTCCCAGCTGTCGTGGTCGGCCCAGGGGCGACCCATGCCCGGCCGCTGAGAGCCCTGGCCCGGGAAGGTGAACGCAAGCATGATGCGGAGAGCGTAGACGGTTACCGATGGGTACTCCCGGCTACCCGCCGGTAACGACAACGTCGTCGCTCGGGCGGCCGCTGGCCCGGTAGCCTTCTGCCGGTCACTCGCCCGAGTGGCGGAATGGCAGACGCGACGGACTCAAAATCCGTTGTCCGAAAGGGCGTGTGGGTTCGAGTCCCACCTCGGGCACCAACGAGGCACGTTCCATGCCCTGGACGGCGACGCCACAACGCGCTCAACGACGGCGGATCGTCCCAGGTGCACTCGACCCTGTGCTGGTTGTCACGGACGGCGACCGACGATTACTCGCCCTGTGCCACGATTTCCCCATGACGGTCTTGTCGTCCCACATCCGCCAGCACAGGGGCGCCCTCGCCGTCACCTACTGCGCTGTGGTGATCGAGAACACCTTCGAGTTGTTGTACCCATTCGCCATCGGTCTTGCAGTCGACGACCTGCTCGACGATGCGTATCGCGGTCTCCTCGTGTTCGTGGCGGTCTCGCTGGCGCACACGGCGGTTGCCATCGCACGGCAGTGGTACGACGCCCGATCGTTCAACCACCTCTACGCCGACATGGCGTCAGCGCTGGTCGCCGAGCAGCGGGTCCAGGGTGTGGCGACCACCTCCGTGGTGGCCCGCACTGCGCTGGTGGCCGAGTACGTCGACTTCCTGCAGGTGGCTGTGGTCGCAGCGATCACGGCGGCGTTCGCGGTGGTGGGCTCGTTGATCATGCTCTTCGTCTACGACCCGCAGTTGGGGGCCGTGGCCGCGGCCGTCGCGATTCCAGTCGCAGTGCTCAACCGCCGGCTGGTGCGGCGGTCCAGCCGGATCTTCCGACCGCTCAACGATGAGTCCGAGCTCGAGGTGTCGACGATCGACAACGGCTCGCCGGACGAAGTGCGCCACCACTTCAAGGTGATCGCCCGACACTGGATCCGCCTGTCCGACGTCGAGGCAACCAGCTGGGGAGTGGTGGACCTGATTGGTCTCGGCCTCTCTGTCTTCGCGTTGGTGCACGTCACCCGCAATGCGGGAGAGGTCGGCACCATCTTCGCGGTCATCGCGTACGTCTGGGCCTACCTCGGCGGCTTCGACCAGGTGCCCTCGGTGCTGCAACGAGTGTCGAACCTCGGTGACATCCGCCGCCGTCTCGACGCTGCGGCCGCAGGCGACGACGCCGAGCCGACGTCACCGCAGGACTGACCCGTGAGACATCACATGCCTGTGGCGATCCGCCCCTGCGCGAGCGATGTCGTCAGTCAGCATGACCATTCACGCCTCCGGCGGGGTGAGGTGGTGGCGGTCAGCTGGTGACGATGGCTACCAGCCCGGCACGGAAGTGTTCCAGCGTCGGAGTGACCGCCGCGGCCGACTTGCCCTCGTCGTCGTAGCGGCGCAGTTCCACCGCCGCTGCGGCGTGAGGAAGCGCTGCGAACGCTGCGGAGTCGGCGTCGGTGAGCGGTCCGCCCTGCAACGACAGGCTGAGCACCGATGCCGGCGACAGCCGTGCGAGGTAGCCGGGCTCGGTGGCACAGAGGTAGCGCTTCGCTGCCACGTGCAACCGAATCGGCTCGACGACTTCCGGGCCGAACCACCGGGCGAGCCAGCGAGCAGCAACCTCCTCGTGAGCGGTGTCGATGCCGTGGTCGGCCGCATCGTCGGCCAGGCCGTGCACCAGGTGGCCGAGGTCGTGCAGCAGCGTTGCGGCGACCACCGCTGGCGCCGCGCCGGCGGCCTCGGCGAGTGCTGCAGACTGCAGCATGTGATCGGTCATCGACACCGGTTCACCCAGGTACGCCTGGTCGCCGCGAGCGCGGTAGAGGTGGAAGATGCCGTCGATCACCTCGTCGGCCTTTCGTGGCTCGATCGAGTTCATCGCTCACCGTCGCGTGCCCTGCCCAGCACCGCATGCGTGCTGCGCAGCCCGTCGATGTCGGCGTAGCAGCCCTGCAGGTGGCGAGTGCCGACGGATGCAGCAGTCGACGCGGCGAACGCTGTTCGGCCGTGCAGCACGCGGCGGTTGTCGACGATGAACAGGTCGCCCGGATCCAGTCGCAGCCGGTACTGCAATCGTGGCTCGGTCAACAGCCGGGTGAAAAGGAGGTAGGCGTCGTACCACGCCGTCAGGTCGTCGGCCTGCAGATCATCGTGGGGGAGGGCAGAGGGTTGCATCGATCGGCTGTTGCAGCGCACGGCACGTACCGATCCGTCGGGAAGCAGCTCTACCAGCGGCGCCGACGCGCGCAACTCGGTGGTGTCATCGAGGTAGGCGAACGAGACGGGTCGCGAGGACAGCAGCGCGAAGCCTGCAGGCAGCGCAGCGCGTACCTCGGCCGCTACCTGGAAGCCGTCGACCAACAGGTTCTCGCCGCCGCTGATGCTGGATTGCAGGCAGTGCAGCAACTGCAACGAGGGCACCGGGTCGCGGTAGGGGTTGTCGGTGTGAGCGGCCAACCCGAGGGACGTGTTGGCGAGGTTGCTGGGCTCGGCGATCGAGCGCACGTCGAAGAAGCGGCCGTAGTTGGTGACACGAACATGACCGAACAACTCGGCGACACGAGCGACCTCGCCATCGGCCACCGGCACGCGGCGCAGCATGCCGAAGCCGAGGCGATCGATGCCGGCGAGCCACTCGGCCATCGCTGCTGGGTGACGGGTGATGTCGTCGTACTGAGCAACCGGCGCCACGACGGTTGCCGCGTCCCACAACGTTGGTGCGGTGCGCGCCGGTGCGGGCGCGGCTCGCAGGCTCTCCAACCGATACGTGCTGCGGTGGTTGTTCTCCGACCAGGTGACGGTGAGGTGATCTGACGCGTCGAGCACTGCATCGAGGATGTTGAGGTCGGGGGGCATCGTGGCCGGGTCGTACAGCCGTTGCCCGCTGGCGTGGCGGCACTCGCCGCACGGGCAACGGTCGCGCAACCAGGTGAACGGGGCGCGGGTGCCGTCGGGCAGCACCAGTCGGCGGCGGGCGACATCGATGGTGACGCCGGCGATCGGATCGGAACTCAACATATCTATATATGTAGCCGACTGCCGCAGGCATGTCCAGCACTACTCTGACCACATGCACAGCCGGCCGCCATCCGCTCCTCGCTACGTGGTGGTCGCAGGCCTGCTCCGCGACGCCATCATCGCCGGTCGCCACCCGCTGGGGTCGTCGCTGCCCTCCGAGCGGCAGTTGATGGAGGCGCACGGCATCGCTCGCGGCACAGCTCGCCACGCCATCTCGTTGCTCGTCGAAGAGGGCACCGCCGCTGTTCGCCGCGGCGCACAGGCGGTGGTGATCGCGGCGCCACCACCGCCGGAGCAGACGTTGTCGGAGCTGCTCAGCTTCTCGGCATGGGCCCGGTCGCTGGGCTGCGAGCCGTCGGGGCGCGTGATCGCACTCTCACGGCGCACGGCCACGCCCGACGACACGGCGGCGCTCGCGCTGGGGGCCGACGAGCCGGTGTGGGATCTCACGCGTGTGCGAATGCTCGATGGGCGAGCCGTGATGATCGAGCGATCCACCTACCCGCACCGCATCGGGCAGATCGTGGCCGCCCTCGACCTGGAGCGCGTGTCCATCACGTCGGCGCTGCTCGATCACGACATCCACCTTGCGAGAGCGCGGCACACAATCGATGCCCGGCCGGCGTCGGCCGACGATGCATCGCTGCTCGGTGTCGACGAGGGTGCACCGTTGCTGCGGGTGCGCCGGTTGGCCACCTCCCCGCTGGGCGAGCCGCTGGAGCGCGGTGAAGACCGCTACCTGGGCGATGCCGTTGCCTTCTCCGTCGACAACGTCGCTCGTCAGGCGAGCACCCGGCGCACCGCCGACCGCTCGTGACGCCGCTGCAGCGGTCAGGTGCGCGGTCGCTGCTTCGCCATTGCCTCCACGATGAGCCTGCCGGGCGAACTGCGCAGGATCTCGCCGGAGGTGCCGGGTAGGCGGCGGCACCAGTTGGGGTGTTCGTCGCCCAGCGTGCCGGGGTGGTTGGGGCGGTCGGCGCTGCCGGCCAGATCATCGAGGCCGGCCAGGCACAGCCGAGCCTCACTCGCTGCAACCTGGCGGTGCAGTTCCACGGACGCGGCAACGGGTGTGGTCGCCGACACGGCGGATTGCAGCGCCGCAGCCATCTCTGCGTTGCCGTCGGTGTGGTTCCAGACGCCGACCACCGTGGGCAGGTCGTGAGTGGTGACGGTGGCGAGGTTGTTGGCGGGCCAGTCGTGTGCGCTGGTGTCGAACCACCACACCTTGGTGCCCAGGATGCCGCTCTCGCGAAGCGCGCGATGCACTTCCGGTTCCACCGTGCCGAGATCTTCGCCGATCACGAAGGCACCGGCGCGGGTGGCCTCGAGGCGGATGATGGCGAGCAGCTCCGCTGACGGCAGTTGCACGTAGGTGCCGTCAGCGGGCGTGCCACCTTCTGGGATCCAGAACTGACGGAAGAGGCCCATGACGTGATCGATGCGCAGACCGGCCATGCCATGGCAGGCCGCGCGCACCATGCCGATGAATGGTCGGTAGTGGGCTGCGCGCAGGCGAGACGGGATGAACGGCGGTAGACCCCAGGCTTGCCCGGCTGCGTTGAACGGATCGGGCGGTGCGCCGAGCCGCATGCTCAACGCCATCAGGTCTTGGTGAGCCCACGCGTCGGCGCCGTCAGGAGAACAACCGACGGCGAGGTCGCCGATCAGGCCCACTCCGGCAGCGGCCGCGGTGCGCTCGAGGGTGCGCGTGGTGAGCCACTGCAACCAAGCATGGAAGTCGCACGCGGTGGCGAAGTGGGCGTCCTGTGCCGGCAGCTGGCTCAATGCCGCACTGTCGGGGTGCCGGAAGTCGCCGGGCCACTGCGTCCAGCGGGGGCCGAGGCGCTCGGCGAGGGCGTTCCAAGAGCAGAACTGCTGCAGATCGGCCCCTTGTTGCTCGGCCCACGTGCGCCACTCGGGCCCGTCGACCGCGCGGGTGAAGCGTTCGGCGAGTGCACGCCGGCGAGCCGGCCACGTGCTGTTGCGGTCGATGAGGCCGCCGGCGTCGTTGGCGACCGGCGAGGCTCCGTCGAGGGGCACCAGCATCGGGTTCAGCCATCGGCGGGAGCTGGGGTAGTAGGGGCTCGTCTCCTGCGGAGTGGTGGGAGCCGGCGCGTGCAGCGGGCTGAGCAGCAGCGAGATGCCACCGCGATCGCTGATCTGGCGGCCGAGCTCGGCGACGTCGCGCAGGTCGCCGATGCCCCAGCCGTCGGGGCGCCACAGCGAGTACACCTGCGCCGCGACGCCCCAACCGTAGGGCGCTTGGATGCACGTGGTGGGGGAGACGATCAAGGCGGTGACCGGGCCCCCATCGAGAGGAGCGAGGCGGTGGTAGCCGATCGGCAGATCGCCTGGCAGTGCGTCGATGTCGCCGCGGTCGGTGCCGTCCTCCGTGATGAGCCGGCAGCGGCCGTTGAGCCACGGGGTGGCTCCTTCGTCGACGAACCACAGCGGGTCGGTAGCAACCGGCTCGCCCATGGCGGCACGCACGAGGTCGCGGGTGGCTGCCGGCGTGTCGTGCCAGGTGCCGTTCACCTCGTGGTAACCGTCGGCTACTCCCCATTCGTCGTACACGCTTCTCATTGTGCCGGTTCGTAGACTCTCTGCATGGCCTCCGCTCTGGCGAAGTGGCAACTGAAGAGGATCAGTGCTCGGCTGAAGGTGCTGCGCGAAGAGTTGCGGATCATCGACGAGCAACGCTCCCACCTCGTCGACGACGCCGACGATCTCGGTCTGCGCGCGGTCGTGTCCGACTCGCCGTTGGCACGCTCGGAGGCCCATGCCGCCGGCGGTCACGCGGCAGCAATCGAAGGCGCGAGGGTGCACGTGGTCGACGAGATCTCCCGACTCGAGCGGCGTCAGGACACGTTGCTCGATCGGTTCACCGCCGGCTGACGAACTGTACGAACCGTCAACCTCGGGCGCCCGGTTGCCCGGTTGGCTGCTTGACTGTCGGCGTCCTGCTTGAATGTGTGAGCGGGCCACGAGTGTGCCTCACCGGCCGAAAGGACGCCATCGATGACCATCCGTGTGGTGATCGCCGAAGACGAAGCCATCATTCGCCTCGATCTGCGCGAGACCCTCGAGGAAGAGGGCTACGAGGTCGTCGGTGAGACCGGCCGCGGCGACAAGGCCGTCGAGCTCGTGCGCGAGATGCGGCCCGACCTGGCCATTCTCGACATCAAGATGCCGCACATGGACGGCCTCGAGGCCGCACGCATCATCAGCGGCGAGCGAATCTGCGGCGTGCTCATGCTCACCGCCTTCAGCCAGCGCGAAGTCGTGGAGGATGCTCGCGATGCCGGCGCGCTGGCGTACCTGGTGAAGCCGTACCAGAAGAGCGACCTGATCCCCGCGATCGAAGTGGCCATCGGGCGCTTTCGCGAGCTGCAGCAGCTCAGCGGCGAGGTCGATGCCCTTGGCGAGCAGCTGGAAGCGCGCAAGGCCATCGACCGGGCCAAGGGCGTGCTCATCGACCAGCACGGCATGAAGGAAGGCGACGCGTTCACCTTCATCCAGCGCACGGCGATGAGTGAGCGGTCGCGCATGCGCGATGTCGCCGACCGCATCCTGGCCGGCACGCTGCACCCCTAACTGGTGGTCGGGACTGGTCGCCGCTTCGCTTCGACTGCTCCGTACTTGATGGTCGGGACTGGTCTCCGCTTCGCTTCGACTGCTCCCTCCTGCGGCTCGTCGCTGGCGCTTCTGTCATCGATGGTCGGGACTGGTCTCCGCTTCGCTTCGACTGCTCCCTCCTGCGGCTCGTCGCTGGCGCTTCTGTCATCGATGGTCGGGACTGGTCGCCGCTTCGCTTTGACTGCTCCCTCGTGCGGCTCGTCGCTGGCGCTTCCCTCGCCGCCCGCACTCTGGCTGGCACGATCTGAGCACCGCGTCGCGGCGGGGCGCGGGTGGTGGCTCCCGTAGAGTCCACGGGGTGAAGCTGCTGCTGCTCGATGGAAACTCCTTGACGTATCGCGCGTTCTACGCGCTGCCCACCGACATGGCCACGGCCTCGGGGCAGGTCACCAATGCGGTGTTCGGGTTCACCTCGATGTTCATCTACATGGTCAAGGACCAGCAGCCCGATGCGGTGGTGGTGGCGTTCGACCGGCCCGAGCCGACGTTTCGTCACGAGGCCGACCCGTTGTACAAGGCACAGCGCGAAGCAGCGCCCGACATCCTGCGCCAGCAGATGGGATTGGTGCGCGAGGTGCTCGCGGCGCTGAACATCACCGTGCTCGAGCTCGCCGGGTGGGAAGCCGACGACATCCTGGCCACGCTCGCCGAGCAGGCGAAGCAGCAGGGCCACGACGCCATCATCGTCACGGGCGATCGCGACAGCTACCAGCTGGTGCACGATCCGCACGTGAAGGTGATGTACAACAGGCGCGGCGTCAGCGACTACGCGCTGTACGACGAGGCGGGCATCGCCGAGAAGACGGGGGTGACCCCTGCGCTGTACCCGCAGTACGCCGCGCTGCGTGGCGACCCCAGCGACAACCTGGAGGGCGTGCCCGGCGTGGGCGAGAAGACCGCGGCGAAGCTGCTCAACCAGTACGGCAGCCTCGATGGCATCTTCGCTCACGTCGACGAGCAGACCCCGAAGTTGAGGGGCTCGCTGATCGAGCACGAGCAACGCGCGCGCCACAACTTCGAGATGATGACCCTGCGCCGTGATGCGCCCGTCACGGTCGACTTCGGCACGCTCACGGTGGAACCGAACGACGTGGAAGTAAAGCGGTTGTTCGACTTCCTCGAGTTCCGAGCGTTGCACGACCGGCTGTACGAGGCGCTGGCCACGTTCGGCATCGGTGCGGCCGCAGCCGGCGCCGGGCCTTCGTCGTCGGCGGAGGTGTTGGAGGCGGAGGTCACCGACGTGCTCGACGTCGCCGCGGCTGCGGAACTGATCGCCGGCCAGACCACGCTCGACGCCATTCCCGCGTGGTCCGGCGATGCCGGCCGCAGCGACGTCATCGGGCTGGCCGTCGTCACCGATGCCGACAGTGCGGAAGTCGCGTGGCTTCCCGCTCAGGTGGTGCATGCGCCGCAGGTGCTGGAGGCGTTGGGGGCACACCGCGGCTGGCGCGGCCACAACGCGAAGGCGCTGATGCGCTGGTTGCTCGACCAGGGCGGGGCGGTCCCAGGCCTTCGGCTCGACACGGCCATCGCGGCCTACCTCATCGACCCGGCAGACACTCGCTATGCGTTGCGCGACCTGTTGGCCCGCTACACCCGCTTCCAGCTGCCCGACGACGGCTCCGCCGCCAAGGGCCAACTCGACTTCGGCGGTGGGCCCGACGAGCGCCAGGTCGCGGCACGTGGCGCGCTGGCCGTCGCGCATCTGTCGGCTGCGTTGGAGGCCTCGCTCGACAAGCAGGGCATGGCTGCCCTCTATGCCACCATCGAGAACCCGCTGGTCGGCGTGCTGGCGAAGATGGAGCACGTGGGCATCGCAGTCGACGTGGCCGAACTGACCAAGCTCAACGAGCGTCTCACCGCCGATGTCGAGCGCTTGGGTGCTGTGCTGCAGGAAGTGGTCGGGCGCCCGTTCAACATCAACTCGCCGATCCAGTTGCGCGAGATCCTCTACACCGAGCGCGGGCTGGCACCGGGCAAGAAGACCAAGACCGGCTTCAGCACCGACGCGGCCACGCTCGAGAAGCTGCGCGACGAGTGGCCGGAGTTCATCGACCCGCTGCTGCAGTACCGCGAGGTGGAGAAGCTGCGTGGCACCTATGGCACCGGCCTGCTGGCGGAGGTGGCGCCCGATGGTCGCATCCATGCCACCTTCAACCAGACGGTGGCGCGCACGGGCCGGCTGTCCAGCGACCAGCCCAACCTGCACAACATCCCGGTGCGCAGCGAGGAGGGCAAGCTGTTCCGCAAGGCGTTCATCCCGGCGCCCGGTTGCCAGCTGCTCGTGGCCGACTACAACCAGATCGAGCTGCGCTGCATCGCTCACCTCGCCCAGGACCCTGGGTTGATCGAGGCGTTCACCAGCGGCACCGACATCCACAACGCAACGGCATCGCGGGTGTTCGGCGTCGAACCGGCGGCGGTCACCACCGAGCAGCGGTCGAAGGCGAAGATGGTCTCGTACGGGCTGGCGTACGGCATGGAGGCCTACGGGCTGGCGCAGCGCCTGTCGATTCCGACCAGCGAAGCGGCCGTCATCCTCGATGCCTACTTCGAGGCGTTCCCGAACGTGAAGGCCTACATGGACCGCACCGTGGTCGAGGCCCGCATGCGGGGCTACACCGAAACGCTCTTCGGTCGCCGTCGTCCAATTCCCGAGTTGTCCAACAGCAACTTCCGCATCCGCCAGGCAGGCGAACGCCAGGCGATGAACGCCGGCATCCAGGGGCTCGCAGCCGACATCTTCAAGGTCGCGCTCGTGCGCATCGACGAGGCGCTGGTTGCCGCCGGGGTAGCCAGTCAACTGGTGCTGCAGGTGCACGACGAGGTGCTGGTCGAGACTCCCGAGGCCGAGATGGAGCGCGTCGGACCGCTGGTGATCGACCTCATGCGCGGCGCCGCGCAGCTCGACGTACCGCTCGAGGTCAACGTCGCCTGGGGCAAGACCTGGGCCGCGGGCAAAGGCTGACCGGTCGCCATGGCGAAGGCCAGTCCCGACCATCAGCACTGGTTCGAGCCGATCGCCGCGCATCTGGGGAGCGCGTACCTGCGCTACTCGTTCACCAAGGGCACACGGCAGGAGGTCGACTTCTTGTTCGACGCGCTGCAGCTGCGGCCGGGGCAGCGGGTGCTCGATGTCGGTTGCGGGCCGGGCCGGCACGCGCATGAGCTGGCTCGCCGTGGGCTGATCGTGCACGGCATCGACATCAGCGAACGATTCATCGAGCTTGCCGCTGCAGACGCACCCGACGGTGCGACGTTCCAGCGTCTCGATGCCCGCGACCTGGGCTTCGACGGTGAGTTCGACGCGGTCATCTGTCTCTGCCAGGGCGCGTTCGGGCTGATGACGGCGAATGGCGACGACGAGCGGGTGCTTGCCGCCATGGCCCGGGCGCTGCGACCCGGTGGCCAGTTGGCGCTGAGCGCCTTCAACGCCTACTACGCGGTGAAGTACTTCGCGGCCGGCGACAACCCGGGGGCGACCTTCGACGCTGCCACCGGCGTCAATCACGAGCACACCGAGGTGCGCAACGAGCAGGGCGAGGCCAAGGCCGTCGACCTGTGGACCGGCTGCTACACCCCGCGCGAGCTGCGCGTGCTCTGCCGCGTGGCGGGGTTGACGGTCGACTCGATCAGCAGCGTCGAACCGGGTGGTTACGGCTGGGCCGAGCCCACCACCGAGACGGCTGAATTCTTGGTGATCGCACACCGCAGCTGATGACGCACGGCAAGTGCGCTGGTAGCCTCTCGGGGTCCGGAATCCGCCGGTCTCCTAGGTTTTTGTTCGAAAGCGATCGTCCCTTGTCCGATACCTCTACAACCTTCTTGACGTCCGGTGCCTGGGGCACCTTCGATGAAGAGGGCAACTACACCCCCCGCCAGATCGTGTCCGACGACCTCGGCATGTCGTTCTCCGAAGCCATCGAAGGCACCATGGTCTCCGTCGAGGACGGCCAGCTGGTCAACGGCATCGTCGTCAAGATCGACAAAGACGAAGTGCTGCTCGACATCGGGTACAAGAGCGAAGGTGTCATCCCGTCGCGCGAGCTCAGCATCCGCAACGATGTCGACCCGCACGAGATCGTCACCCTCGGCGAGTCCATCGAAGCGCTGGTGCTCACCAAGGAAGACAAAGAGGGCCGTCTGGTCCTGTCCAAGAAGCGGGCGCAGTACGAGCGTGCGTGGGGCACCATCGAGAAGATCAAGGAAGCCGAAGGCACCGTCGAGGGCCCGGTCATCGAAGTGGTCAAGGGCGGTCTCATCGTCGACATCGGCCTGCGTGGCTTCCTGCCCGCATCGCTGGTCGAGCTGCGCCGTGTGCGCGATCTCGTGCCGTACGTCGGCAAGATCGTCCAGGCCAAGATCATCGAGCTCGACAAGAACCGCAACAACGTGGTGCTCAGCCGTCGCGCCTTCCTGGAGGAGACGCAGAAGGAGAGCCGCGACAGCTTCCTCACCAACCTCAAGCCGGGCGAGATCCGCGAGGGTGTCGTCAGCAGCGTGGTGTCGTTCGGTGCCTTCGTCGACCTCGGTGGCATGGATGGTCTCATCCACGTCAGCGAGCTGTCGTGGAAGCACGTCGATCACCCGGGCGCCGTGGTCACCGTTGGCGACAAGGTCACCGTGCAGGTGCTCGATGTCGACTTCGATCGCGAGCGCATCAGCCTGTCGCTGAAGGCAACCCAGCAGGATCCGTGGCAGGAGTTCGCCGGCTCGCACGAAGTGGGCCAGCTGGTCTACGGCCGGGTCACCAAGCTGGTGCCGTTCGGTGGCTTCGTGCAGGTGGGCGAAGGCATCGAGGGTCTGGTGCACATCTCCGAGATGAGCACGCACCACGTCGACTCGCCCGAGCAGGTCGTCACGCCGGGCGAGGAGCTGTGGGTGAAGATCATCGATCTCGACCTCGCTCGCCGTCGCATCAGCCTGTCGATCAAGCAAGCCGCCGAAGGTGGCGAGCTGGCCGAGGAGTACCGTTCGCACTTCGAGATCGACGAGCACGGCAACTGGGCCGCCGGCGGCGACGATGCCGAGCGCGAGGCCGCGTGGGCCGAGTACTACGAGGAGAACCCGGGCGAGGCCCCGCCGGCCGCCGACGGTGCCGAGGCAGCCGCGCCGGCCGTTGCCGACGTCGAGGCCGTTGCCGACGCCGAAGTGGTCGAGGCGCCGGAAGCCTGATCCGTACCGATTCGCAGTGATGGCACGGCCGTGAGGCCGTGCCATCGTGCGTTTTCAGGTGAGTTTGACGATGCCCATCTTGACGGCCATCAGCACGGCCTGCGTGCGATCGCGAGCATTGAGCTTGTCGTAGATCGAGGCGAGGTGGTTCTTCACGGTGCGATGGCTGATGTAGAGCCGCTCGGCGATCTCGTTGGTGCCCAGCCCATCGGCGACGAGCTGCAACACCTCTTCCTCGCGAGTGGAGATGATGCCGTCGGTTTCACGTCGTGCTTCCTTGAGCAAGGCCTCGGCAAGGTGCGGCGACATCGGCCGATCGCCATTGGCGGCGAGGCGCACGGCTTCGGCGACCTCGCTCACCGATGAGTCCTTGGTGACGTAACCGACTGCGCCCGCCTTGAGGGCGTTGTCGAACACTTCGCGGTCGATGTGCATGGTGAGCATCACCACCCGCATCTCGCTTCTCGCTGCCAGCAGCTGGCGGGTGGCGTCGATGCCGTCGACCTTGGGCATCGAGACGTCCATCAGCACCACGTCGGGTCGCAGTGCCAGTGCGATGCGGACACCTTCCTCGCCGTCGGCCGCTTCGCCGATGACATCGATGCCCTCCGCTTCCAGGGCGCGCCGCAGCGCTTGGCGCAGCATCGTGTGATCATCGACCAGAACCACGGACAGTGCCATCAGCGTGCTGAGTCTCCTAGGTGAAGGTCGAGGCGCACTTCCGTACCGCCCGTGGAGAGCGACTTGACGGTGAGCTCGGCCTCGATGCGATGCGCCCGTTCGCGCATGCCGACGAGACCGTAACTGTCGGGTCGCGCGCCTGTGGCATCGAGACCGATGCCGTCGTCGCGAACAGTGATCTGCAGTGCAGAGCCGTTTCGCCGCCCGGCGACCAGCAGGTGGGTGGCTCGCGAATGTCGCTCGGCGTTGACGATGGCTTCGCGAACGATCTGCCACAGCTCGCGTTCCATCATCTGCGGCAGGCGTTCGCCCAACCGGAGGTCGGTGGCCGTGTGGATGCCGCTGCGCTGCTCGACGCGCTGCAGGAACTCGGCCGTGGTGGCCGCGAGATCGCGGTGGTCGGTGACTTCCGTGCGCAGGTCGTACAGCGTGTCGCGCACTTCGGTGACCGCGGCCGAGACCTGCTCGCGCAGCTCACGCAGCACGGGCTCGATCTCCCCACCATCGACCGCCACGGCGAGTGCGCGATCGACCTCGAACCCGATCATGGCCAGCGACGAGCCGACATGATCGTGCAGCTCGCGAGCGATGCGCGAGCGCTCTTCGTCGGCGGCCAGCGTGCGGATGCGGCGGAACATGCGGGCGTTGTCGATGGCGATGCCGAACGGCTCGCTGAGGCCGTGCACCACCTCCGCCTGCTGCTGCCCGAACGCACCGGGTGTGGAGGTCTCGACCGCGATGAACCCCACCAACGCACCGCGCGCGCGGAGCGCGGCGTACAGCCCGCTGCGGGCACCGGCGCACACGCCGTCGCCCTTGCCGAGGTCGTCGATGCGAATGGTCTTCATCGACTCGGCGGCCTGGCGCAGCCCCGATGGCAGGTGATCGAGCGGGTGCGCGCCCGCTGTCTCGGCGCCCTGCGTACGCACGGGAGTCGCGCTGCGCGTGATCGGGTCGACGAGGTACACGGTGAGCAGGTCGTGCTGCACCATGCTGCGCAGCCGCCCGACGGTGGAGTCGAGCACTTCCTCCAGGTCGAGTGACGCCGGCAGGGTCTGAGCCACTCGCTGCAGCGCGAACAGCAACGAGTTCGCCTCTGCCAGCCTGCTCACCCGGTCGAGCGCGAAACGTTGTTGGCGAGCGGCGTCGTGCGCTGCGCGGTGCGCCAGCCCGCTGGTGAACGCCACCAGGCCGAGCAACCCCACCCAGAGCGCGCCGTCTTGCAGGCCTTGCCGCACACCGACGTTGGGGACGTGCTGCACGGTGACGACGGCGACCGCGGCGACGGCGAGCTGGGCACTGAACGCACCGCCGGCGGCGAACCCGGCGAGCATGCCGGTGGGCACCAGGAACAGCACGAACGGAGACGCCCACGCGCCGCTCAACAAGATGGCGGCGGTGACACCGGCCAGTTCGATGACGATGCGGAGGCGCACCTTGGCGTCGTTGCGGTACGCCACGGGCCGGCGGCAGGCCACCGCCGTGAACACGGCGGCTGCGGCGGTGATGGCGACCAGGCTCCAGTTGTGCCAGGAGAGGCTCGGCTGTGCGCGCACGACGGCGCCGGCCAGCGCGGCCAGCCGGAACGGCCACAGCGGCGCGGCGTTGAGGGTGGGGCTGACGGTGGGCGGCGGCTGGTGGCGAGCGCGCCGATCGACACCGCCCGGCGGTGTGCGACTGGAACTGCGCCGCTCGACGAGCGGCCACCCCACCGATGTGGGGTCGGTGCCCGGCGAACCGGGCAGTTCGTCGGTGTCGTCGGCCACGGGCCGGAGCCTACTTGCGGCGGCAACCTACACTTCCGCTCATGATCCTGGTGGGGCTGACTGGTGGCATTGGTTCCGGCAAGTCGACGGTCAGCGCCGCGCTGGCTGCTCGCGGTGCTGTCATCGTCGATGCCGACCAGGTGGTGCGCGACGTGCAGCAGCCGGGGTCGCCGGTGCTGGCCAAGTTGGCCGAGCGGTTCGGTGCGCAGGTGATTGCCGCCGACGGCTCGCTCGATCGGCCGGCGCTGGCGGCCATTGCGTTTGCCGACCCCGACGCGCTGAAGGACCTGAACGGCATCGTGCACCCGGCAGTCGGCGCGGAGATGAACCGGCAGGTGATGCAGCACGTCGCCTCCGAGCGGGTGGTGGTGCTCGACATCCCGCTGCTCACCGAGAACCCGCGTGAGGGTCTGCAAGGCAAGATCGTCGTCGACGTTCCGCTGGAGACCCAGGTCGATCGCCTCGTGCGCTTCCGCGGCTTCGACGAAGCCGACGCTCGGGCGCGCATCTCACGCCAGGCGACGCGCGAGCAGCGCCTCGAGGGTGCGGGCTTCGTGGTCGACAACAGTGGCGACACGGCCGCGCTGGCGCCGCAGATCGAGCAGTTGTGGCGTTGGCTGCAGTCGCTGCCGCAGCTGCCCGCCGACTACCAGTTCGCCGGTCGCAAGGACGGCGTCGACAAGGACGGCGTCGACAAGGACGGCGTCGACAAGGACGGGGCCGCGCCTACAGCCTGACCCGGCCGACGATCTCGTCGTCGTCGATGTCGCCGGTGGGCACGAAGCCGTGGGCGAGGTAGAACGGTTCAGGTGAACCGGGGCCTTGGCCCCAGCTGGTGGTGAGCGTCGTGTGGCCCCACTCGCGAAGTTGAGCGCACAGCACTGCCAGCACTCGGGTGCCGAGGCCCCTTCGTTGGTGCATGCGGTCGATCAGCAGGCGCCACATGTACGGCTCGGGGTGGTGGTCGGTCACCATTGCCAGCATCAGGAACCCGACTCGTTCGCCGTCGGCCAGCACACCCCGCATCCACGGCACGACCGGCGCTCCGTCGATCACCTCCGGGAACAGCGCGTCGCGGAACGACAACGCCATCGGCGAGACGAAGCGCTCCTGGGAGTGGTGAGTGCGCAGGCGGCCCCAGAGGTAGGCGTCGTCGGGCGTGATCTCGACGAGCTCGACCTCAGCCGCCGGCGTGCGGGGTCGCACCTTCCACGCAGCACGATCCGCAGCGAGCAACGCGTACCGTAGGTCGTCGACCCACTCGCCGCGTATCAGCTCCGCCTCGCGGGCGAGGCTCTCGAACGTGAACCCGAGCGCCTCCAGCACGCGCATCGATGGCACGTTCTCCGGGTCGAGCGTCGCCACGAAGCGGTGCACGCCAGCGGCGCAGAGCGCGTCGACGACTGCGCCGGCGGCCTCGGTGGCGTAGCCCTTCCCGTGGTGCGCGCCGGCAAACGTGTAGCCCAGCGTGGCGAACATGCCGCCGCCGCGCAGCTCGACAGCCACATCGCCGACCACCTCGCCAGTTGCTGTCAACTCGACGGCGAGGCCGACCCAGTGGCCATCCGTTGGGCCGTCCAGCTCGGCCTGGCGGTCGATGCTGCGCTGCGCAGCGGCTTTGGTGTACGGCATCTCCCAATCCTGGAAGTGGGCGATGGTCGGGTCCGCTCGGTACGCGTGAACCGGCCCAAGATCGGGCTGGCGCATCATGCGAATGGTGAGGCGTTCCGTGCGCAGCGGCAGCATGGCTCGGACAGTAGTGCCGTGTCGGCCGACGTTCGCCTGGTTTGGACGCCATCGCCCACAGTGACGTCCGGGGAGCCGATGGTTTCCGGAAGTCATCCGTCCCAGCTCGGCCTTCGGGCGTGATTCGTCCCGGCGTGCGACAAGTCACGCCCAGTTGGTGCGCACCGCCGCCTCCCGCGTGCTTCCGGGTGTGCCCGGAAGCCGAC
>Ga0209476_10000242_pt1 | contig 37203 bp, 38 predicted proteins | sample KloWWTrecipitate_FD_187179 | JGI IMG/M metagenome (GOLD analysis project Ga0209476, IMG submission 187179) | Active sludge microbial communities from Klosterneuburg, Austria, studying microevolution and ecology of nitrifiers - Klosterneuburg... | ecosystem: Engineered > WWTP > Aerobic digester... | reverse complement strand
ACAGCTCATCGTGCAGTCGATCGAGTTCGTCCTTGGTGATGATCAGTTCGCTCTCGCTGAGCTGCAGCTCGGCGGCGCGTTGCTTGCCGACCCAGTGCCATTGCCGGCATGCCTGCGAGCAGAACTCGCGCGGGCGCCCCATCTTCTGCGACGGCAGCACCCGCCGGCACCACTTGCACCGCGACCGCTCTTCGCTGCTCGACTCGTCGACTTCCGTCATGACGAAAGGCTAGGGCACGGGCGCTCGGCGCTCAGCGATCCATCAACGCGTTGCCGACCTGCCATGCGGCTTCGGCGCGGTCGAGGCGTTGCGTTGCCTCGCTGCGCAACCGGTCGGCCACGCCGGCGACGAGGACGTTCATCAACGCCAGGGTGCCCACGTGGCTGTCGAAGGGCCCACCGCCGGCAGCCGCCACGGTGAGCGTGCGCTCGGCGATCGCCGCCAACGGTGACAGCAGGCTGTCGGTGATGGCAACACACCACACTCCCCTGTTGTGCGCCGCACGTGCCGCATCGATCACCCAGCGGTCGTAGCGGCGCAGGTCGACCAGCACCAACACATCGCTGCGTCGCAGCTGGGCGACCGACCTGCGTACTGCGACATCGTTGCCGTCGAGCAGTTCGACGTCGTCGCGCAACGCATGCAGATCGGCGGTCAACTGGTGGGCAACGCCCAAGGATGCGTCGCCGGAGAGCACGAAGACCCGCGCGCCGTGCGCTGCGAGATGCGAAACGACGTCGGCCAGTGCGTCGGCCTCCAGCGCCCGCAACGTGGTGGTGACGTTGTCGAGCTCGAGTTGCAGGTGGCGACCGATGGCATCGGTGGCGGCAGGCTCGCGGATGCGCTCTGCCGCTGGCCGCAACTGGCCCGCGAGCGAGTGCTGCACCGACGCCTGCAGCCCGGTGAAACCGTCGTAGCCGAGCTTGCCGGCCAGGCGCACCACCGTCGCCGCCCCTGATGCCGCTGCTTCCGCCAACTCGGCCACCGTGCCGAATGCAACCAGCTGCGGGCGCTCGAGCACCACCTCTGCCACGCGGCGCTCGGCCGGCGTCAGTGACGTGTTGGCCCGTCCGATGCGCTCTGCCACTTCCACGGACCCGGATGGTACTTCCCCGAGCATGTTCGATACGGATGTTCCGAATGACGCTAGACTTGGAACGTACATTCCATTGGAGGAGGCGAACGATGACCACCATGACCGACCACGCACAGCCGCAGGTGATCGAGTCGCCGGAATGGGTTCCCATGCCGGTTCCTACCTGCAGCATCGGCGACCACGAGTTCGTGCGCACCGCCGGGCACGCCGGGCGGTTGCTGCCCGCTGTCATCCACGACGCGCTCGTCGACTTCGCCGACGCCCCTCCGCAAGCCGGGGCCATCGTGCTGCGCGGGCTTCCCGTGGGCTGCCTGCCGCAGACCCCCACTTCACCCACCGCCGCCACCGACAAGGACCGCGTGAGCGAGTTCACGCTGCTCACCGTCGCCCGCCGCTTGGGCCACCCGGTCGGCTACGAACCAGAGCATGGTGGCGACCTGGTCCAGAACCTGGTACCCGTGCAGGCCAACGCCGACCGGCAGGTGAGCACGTCGTCGAAGGTGACCCTCATGTTCCACACCGAGGCCGCCTTCCACCCGCACCGCCCGCGCTACCTGATGTTGCTGTGCCTGCGCGGCGACGAGCACGCGGTCACCACGCTGTCGTCGATCTTCGAAGTGCTGCCTCACCTTCCGGGTCGAGTCGTCGACACGCTGTTCCAGCCTCGCTTCCGGACTGCGGTCGACGAGAGCTACCTCCATGGTCGCTCCAACGTGCTGGGGGCCCCGATGAGCGTGCTCAGTGGCGAGCGCGACCGGCCGACGATGGTGTTCGACGCCGATCTGATGGTCGGCACCGACGACGAAGCCGACGATGCGCTCCTCGCGCTCTCCGCTGCCGTGGAGGCCAGGCACACCGGCCTTGCGTTGCAGGCCGGCGACCTGCTGGTCGTCGACAACAACGTGGCGGTACACGGCCGCACGCCCTACCAGCCACGATTCGACGGGTACGACCGTTGGCTGCAACGGTCGATGGCCGTGACCGACCTGTCGGCCAGCGCCGGCCAGCGCGTCGACCGCGTGATCGTCACCCACTTCGGCGCGTGACCAGCCCAGCCGCTGCGCTCGCACGTTAGGGTGCCGCGATGTCGATGCTGTTGGCGCGGTTCTGGTTGTTCATCTGGCGATGGCAGGCGGTGGAACCAACCGAGCCGGTACCGGCGCACTGCGTGATGATCGCGGCGCCGCACACCACCAACTGGGACTTCCCACTGACGCTCGCACTGGCGAAGGTGAGCGGCGTGCCCGTGTCGTGGCTCGGCAAGCGCACGCTGTTCAAGGGCCCGATGGGGCCGATCATGCGTCGACTGGGCGGGGTTGCCATCGACCGCAGCGCCCCGGGCGGCATGGTCGCTTCGCTGGCGAACGAGTTCTCCGTGCGCGACCAGTTGGCGCTGCTGGTGCCGGCGGAAGGCACACGCTCGCGCACCGAGTACTGGAAGTCGGGCTTCTACCGCATTGCCGAGCAGGCCCAGGTGCCGATCGTTCTCGCGTTCGTCGACCGCGCCACACGCACCGGCGGTTTCGGCCCCGCCATCACTGCATCTGGCGACATCGTTGCCGACATGGATCGCATTCGTGCGTTCTACGAGGGCAAGGAAGGCCTCAAAGCCGGTCGTTTCGGCCCCATCCGCCTCAAGGAGGAGTCGGCGGCCGAGCCCGTCACCTGATCGCCATCAGGCGCCGCCGAGCGCAAGCCAGGACTCGGCCACAGCCTGATCGCCGGAGGTCGACACGGCATTCGCCGGCACCGGCCGGCCCCACAGGCTGAGCAGCACGTGCTGAGCGTCGCCTCGTATGCAGGCCTCCGGCTCCACGCCCGGCGCAGCGATCTCCACTCGGCCGCTGCCGCCGTGCACCACCCACCGCTGGCCGGTATCGGTGGTCTCGGCGGCGAACGTGGTGGAGGGCACCACCAGGTGCTCACGAGTGATGAGGCGTGGCAGCATCACCGTCCAGTACTCGTCGATGCCGTCGGCGGCGAACTCGGCATCGATCGACGGAGACTGCCCGACAGCCCGTTGGGCGTCCCAGCGGTGTACCGACGCCTCCTGCGCCTGACGTCGGCGCCACAGGCCGGCCACCTTCGGCTCCACAGGGAACGGATGCCACGTGGGTTGCTGCGGGTCGAGATCGTGCAAGGTGGCGACCAGCCGCGCAGCGCCCTCGCGCAGCCACACGGCCAGCTGCCCCAGCTCCGATGGCGCGGGGTCGGCAGCAGGGTCGAGTTGCGGCACGGCGCCGGTGATGATGGCGGCTCTCGCCCACCGGTGCACGCCACCGAGATGAGCGCCCAGTTCCGGCAGTCGCCAGCCGGGGCAACCGGCGATCGGTGCATCCGCCGGCCCCGTCTCGACGGCGACGGAGAAGGCTTCTGCGTCGGTGGCCAGCAATGCAAGATGGTCGAGGGTCATGGCAGTCGAGAGTACGCCCGGCAGACTGGCCGACGATGATCAATTCCCGCGTTGCCACCATGCCACCCGCGCCCGATCGGGCCTTCGCCAGCGACAATGCGGCCGGCGCCCACCCGGCGGTGATCCAGGCGGTGGTGGCGGCCAACGACGGGCACGCACTCGCCTACGGCAGCGACCGCTGGACCGACGAGGCGCATGCTCGCTTCCGCGACCTGTTCGGCCCCACCAGCGAGACGTTCCTGGTGTTCAACGGCACTGGCGCCAACGTGATGTCGTTGGCCACGATGGTGCACCCAGCCGAGTGCGTGGTGTGCAGCGAGTGGGCGCACATCGCCGTCGACGAGGCCGGCGCACCCGAGCGTGCGCTCGGCGCCAAGCTGCTCACGCTGCCGGCCCCTGCCGCCAAGCTGGTGCCCGAGCAACTCGAGGGCCTGGCGCACCTGCAGGGCGTGCAGCACCACGCGCAACCCGGCGTGGTCAGCATCACGCAGAGCACCGAGCTGGGCACGGTGTACACACCCGACGAGGTGGCGGCACTGTGCGACACGGCGCACCGCATGGGCATGCTCGTGCACCTCGACGGCGCCCGGCTCTCGAATGCCACTGCCGCGTTGGGTGGCACCGTCGCAGCGCTGCGCAGCTTCACGGTCGATGCCGGCGTCGATGTGGTCAGCTTCGGCGGCACCAAGGCAGGCCTGCTCGGGGGTGAAGCCGTGGTGTACCTCGACGCGGCCCTGGCGCAGCGCGCGAAGTACGTGCGCAAGATGGTGAACCAGTTGCCGTCGAAGATGCGCTTCGTTGCTGCGCAGTTCAATGCCCTGCTCGACGACGACCTGTGGATCAAGGGTGCTCAGCACTCGAACCAGATGGCGCTGCAGCTGTACGAGGCGACTCGTCACATCCCCGGCGTCGAGTTCGATCACGCGCCACAGGTCAACAGCCTCTTCCCGCAGTTGCCGGCCGACGCGATCGCGGCACTCTGCGACTGGTGCTTCTTCTGGGATTGGGACATCAGCCGCCGCCAAGTGCGTTGGATGACCGCCTGGGACACCACCGCCGACGACGTCGATCGCTTTGCAGCAGGGGTCCGCCACCTTCTTGGATGAATTCCGGCGAGAAGTCTTTACGGGAGCATTTCCATCGCGTATCCTGTGACTACTTGCTCAGTGCAAGTATCTCGCCAGAGTGAACAGGGGGTTCCATGGCAGCGGTCGATCTTTTCGTGCAGCGCGTCATCACCGACGATCGATGGATGAACGATGCAGCCTGTCGCGGGCTCACGCACCTGTTCTTTCCGCTGCCCGCCGAACGGCCGCAGGCGCGCGAGCGTCGCGAAGCCGCCGCTCGCGACGTGTGTGGCAGCTGCCAGGTGAACGGCACCTGCCGAGCCTTCGCCCGCACCAACCACGAGTACGGCTACTGGGGGGGCGAGAGCGAGGACGAGCGTCACGCCGCCGGCTTCCGCCTCATCGCTCCCATCGGCGTGCGAGCCCGCAACGTCATCTGATCAGCCGCCTGGGTGCCAGGCGGCGTGCAGGTCTACCGGTTTGCGGAAGATCACGCCGGTCGTCGTCACCGGCGACGTCAGCTCGATGCCGGGCAACTGCTCGAGCACCGCGCCCACCACTGCCCGAGTCTCCAGCCGTGCCAGCTGCGCGCCGATGCACGCGTGTGGGCCGGTCGCGAAGCTGAGGTGCGTGCGGCCGTTGCTGCGCCCGACGATGAATCGATCCGGCTCGTCGAAGTGCTCCGGGTCACGGTTCGCGGCGGCGAGCGACACCACCACCAGGTCGCGCCGGCGAATCAGCACGCCGCCCAGCTCCACATCGGCGGTGGCGTAGCGATCCACGCGGGCTGCTGCGGGTTCGAGCCGTAGCGACTCCTCGATCGCCGAGTCGACGAGCGCCGGCTGTGCACGTACGGCCTCCAACTGCGTCGGGTCGGCGAGCAGGTGGTGCAGCACGTTGCTGGTCATGCCCTCGCTCGTCTCGATGCCGCCGAAGAGGAACACTGCGGCATTCGACACCAGTTCGTCATCGCTCATCTGCTGCGCGATGCGAGCCAGCAACGAGTCGGGTCGGCAGGCAGCTCGCCGTACTGCGGCCGCCAGCGACGACACGGCCTCGCCCCCTTCCCGACTCGCCGTGCCACCGCTCGACACCTCGTTCACCGCGGCGACGATCAGGTCGTACCAGCCGAGCAGGGCGGACACCGGCGTGTCGTCGAGCCCGAGCGCTGCGGCGGCCACGGCAACGGCCATCGGGCCGGCGAGCTCGCGGCGCAGCTCTGCTCGACCTCTGGGACGCAACAGTCGTACGAGGCGGTGGGCCTGCTCGGTGATCAGCGGCCCGTCGCGAGGTGTGACCACAGCGGGCAGGAAGGCGGCAGCGAACGGCTCGCGATGCCGACGGTGTGCTGCTCCATCCAGCGACAGCATGCTGGGGCCGACGACCTGCGCAGTGCTGAACCGAGGATCGTCGACGGTGTAGGTGGCGGCATCGCGCATCACCGAGATCGCGAGCTGGCGCGAGAGCACCACCCAGCCGCCGATCGACGGCAGCCAGACCACCGGGCCGTGCTCGCGCAAGGAGTGCAACACCTGATGGTGGCGCAGGTCGAGACCGGTGAGATCGGTGCCTTCTGCCGTCACACGCGGCAGCGTAGCCATCGACCCGCGTACGATGCCCGGCATGAGTGGCTCGCTCCCCCACCGCACGGCGATCTCTGCAGCCTGGGCTGCGTTCGGCGATCGACGCAGCATCGTGGCGGTCGACGAGGTGAGTGCCAACGTCTCCACCAATCGTGTCTACCGGCTGCACCTCGACGACGGCGCGAGCGTGGTGGGCAAGGTGTCGTCGTACGGCTCGTACTTCCTGTTCTACGAAGACCACGACCGGTTGAACCGCTGCGCCCGCCTGCTGGAGGGCACTCGCTTCAGCGGCATGCTCGCCGAGGTGTGGCGCTGCGCCGACGGTCGCATCTTCACCTGGTACGACCAGAAGATGTGGGCGGTGTTCTATGACGACGTGCCTCGCCGCGAGCACCTGCCACGTGTGCTGTCGGTGGCCCAGGTGCACAACCTCGGGCGCGAGATCGCCGAGTTCCACCTTGCCTGCACCGACTTGGCGCCGCAGATCCCTGCCGGTTCGAAGACCGTCAAGAGCGACGCGATCCACCTCCTCGACCTCCTGGAGAGCCCCTTCGCCCCGCGCAACTTCGAGCTGCCCCCCGAGTCCATCGGCGTGCTCTGGAAGCACACGCACCGGTTCCTGGAACGGCTCATCGAGGTGGGCTACGACGAGTGGCCGAAGATCCCCGTGCTCATCGACTGGAACCTCGGCAACTTCTCGGTTGCCACCGAACCCGACGGCGGGTTCCGACTGTTCAGCCGGTGGGACTACGACTGGTTCCGCATCGAGCCGCGAGTGCTCGACTTCTACTTCCTGTCACGCGTGTCCAGCAAGACCGGCGACCGCACGCGCTTCACGTACGGCCCGCACACGCTGGTGGAACCCACGTTCCTGGAGTTCTTGAGGTCGTACCGGCAGGTGTTCCCGATGACCGACGAGGAGGTGATGTTCCTTCCCGAGGTGTACCGGTTCTTCATCCTCAACTACGTCGTGCGCGAAGGTGCTCGCTTCTTCCGGCCCGACCTCTGTGCTCAGTTCCGCAGCGATGCGGTTCGTACCTACCTGCCGGCGCTCGACTCGCTCGACGCTTCTCCCCTACGGTCGACCGCGTGACCAGCTGGCTACCCGGCAATCTGCCGCAGCGGGTGGAGCGTGCAGGGATGATGTTCGTGCCGCTCACCCCCGCCTTGCTCGACCAGGACTACGCGGCTGTGATGCGCGACATCACGATGCTGCGTGCGTGGAGCGGGCAGGATTGGCCCACGGCCGACTTCCCCATCGAGTCCAACCTGGCGGACCTGGTCCGACACGACCGCGAGCAGCGCGACGGCATCGCCCTCACCTACAGCGTGCTGCTGCACGGAGTGGTGCAGGGTTGCATCTACGTACGACCGGCGCTCGAGGCGTTGCACACCAGAGGCCTGGAAGGTGCCAGCTCGTTGCAGCTCGTTGCGGCCGACGTGGTCGTGCGCGGCTGGTTGCACGACCGAGCTCCGGCCGACCTGATCGCGGCGAGCATGAGTTGGTTGGGCGCCGCGCCGTTCACGTTCCCACGACTGTGGTGGCAGGCAAGTTCCGCGTGTCCCGATCAGTTGGCGGCGTGCGACGAGCTGGGCCTCACCGACGTGCTGCGCTTCGACGGGCCGGGAGGCACGTGGGAACTGCGCTCGCCGCCGCCGCCGAGCTGACGTCCCCATCTGACGTCCCCATCTGACGTCCTCATCCGACGTCCTCATCTGACGTCCCGACCTGCAACGATGACGCCCGTGGCAACCATCGACTACACCCAGATCAGCGTCGCTCGCGAGGGCGTTGTTTCGATCATCACGCTCGACCGGCCCGAGAAGCTGAACGCATGGACCCCGCGTATGGCCGAGGAGCAGGTGCAGGCCATCCAGGCCGCCAACGACGATCCGACGATCGGCGCGATCGTGATGACGGGGGCCGGCCGTGGCTTCTGCGCCGGCGCCGACATGGAGGCCACCTTTCGCACCCGCATCGAGGGCAGCGACCCGGGCAACGACACGGCCGGTGGCGTCGGCGGCATGCCCGCCGGCCTCGACTGGGTGAGCTTCCTGCGCGCGAGCAAGCCGATCGTGTGCGCGGTCAACGGGGCTGCCGTCGGCATCGGCGTCACCATGTGCCTGCCTGCCGACCAGATCGTTGCCTCCACTGCGGCGAAGTTCGGCATGGGTTTCATCAAGATGGGTCTGGTGCCCGAGCTGGCCAGCACTCGCCTGCTGGCCGCCCGAGTCGGCTTCGGCCGCGCCAGCGACCTGTTCCTGTCAGGCCGCCTGATCAGCGGCACCGAGGCGCACGCGATCGGCCTCGCCGACCGGCTTGCGGAGCCCGCCGAGCTGCTCGCGACGGCACTCGCCACCGCCAACAGCTATGCCGCGAACCCGGATCTGCAACTGCGCATGACCAAGCAACTGCTCACCGAGAACGTGGTCGACACCGACCTGCGCGCCATCCAGCGTCGCGAGCAAGCGCTGCTGGCCGAGTGCTGGAAGAGTGCCGAGCACAAGGAAGCGGTCGCCGCCTTCATCGAGAAGCGACCGGCGGTGTTCCGTCCAGCGTCCGACCACCAGGCATGAGCGCCGTGTTCGACGTGTGCGTGGTGGGCAGTGCCAACCTCGATCTGGTGGCCACGGTCGCGCGGCTTCCGGGCCCCGGCGAGACCGTGCCGGGTACCAGCTACGCCGAGTACCCGGGAGGAAAGGGCCTCAACCAGGCCGTCGCCGCGGCTCGCGCGGGGGCGTCGGTGGCGTTTGTAGGAGCGGTTGGTGCTGATGCGGCAGCCACCACGCTGCTGTCGGTGTTGGCCGCCGACTACATCGACGCCTCGTACGTCGGCATCGCCGCGCTGGCAACCGGCCGCGCGCTCATCGGGGTGGCCTCGAGTGGCGAGAACTCGATCATCGTCGTTGCCGGCGCCAACGGCACCGTCACCGCCAACGAGGTTCCCGCCGCCCGAGTGGTGCTCACCCAACTGGAAGTGCCGCTGCCGGCCGTTGCGCGAGCCATGGCCGCCGGTCGCCGCGCGGGTGCCATCACGGTGCTCAACCCTGCTCCGGCACAGCCGATCGGCGCCGAGATCCTGCAGTGGTGCGACATCGTGGTGCCCAACGAGCACGAGGTCGAACTGCTCGGCGGTGTGGCCCACCTGCTGGCCCTGGGTGCCCGAGCGGTGGTGGTCACGCTGGGGGCCGACGGCGCCGATCTGCACACTGCCGAGGGCACCACGCACGTCGATGCGTTCGCCGTCACACCGCTCGACACCACAGGCGCCGGCGACACGTTCAGCGGCGCGCTGTGTGCCCGGCTGGCGGCTGGCGACGATCTGCCGGTGGCGCTGCGCTTCGCTGCGGCCGCCGGGGCGCTGTGCACCACCCGTGCCGGCGCGGTGCCATCCATCCCGCGGCGGGCCGAGGTGGACGTGCTGCTCAACGAAGCGTGACCGCGACCCACCCATCCAGTTCGTCGGTGGCGACCACACGCAACGGAGCCAGCGCCGACAGCACATGTGCATGGGCCTCGGCGAGGATGCCACTGATCACCAGCGACCCACCCGGCGCGAGGAGGCGCAGCAGATCGGCGGACAGGGCGATGAGGGCCGGCGCGAGGATGTTGGCGACGACCAGGTCGTAGGTGCCATCGAGGTCTGCGAGGTCGGTGGTGCTCACCCCGACTCGCGATGCGACACCATTGGCCAGCGCATTGGCGGTGGTGACCGGCACGGCCGCCGGGGCGATGTCGATGCCGACCGCCCCCTGGGCGCCGAACACGCACGCCCCGATGGCCAAGACGCCCGAACCGCACCCGACATCGAGCACCGTGCAGCCCGTGTGCACCAACCGGCGAAGTGCCCGCAACGACAGCATGGTGGTGGGGTGATCGCCCATGCCGAACGTGGCACCCGGCTCGATGCGCAGCACGACCACCCCGGCAGGGTCGTCGAAGGGCACCCACGCCGGGCAGACCACGAGGTCGGCCTCCACCCAGACCGGCTGCGCGAACTGCCGCCACGTCTCGGCCACGGCATCGTCGACTTCCACGAAGCGCCACGGCCACGGTTGCGGCAGCCGCACGTCGGCGGCGGTGGCCTCGTCGCCGAGCGATGTCCACAACTCGGTCTCGCCATCGGCGGCGACGCGCTCCTCGACGGCGACCACACCCAACCCCCAGAGTGCATCGCTGGCCAGCTCGGCATCCACGACCGGCACGGTGACCACCAGTTGGCGAGTCACTCGAGCCGTCGCAGCTCGGACTTGTAGCGGGCGGCACGGGCGATGTACGACTCGACACCGCGGTCGATGTCGCTCTGTCGCGCACGGCCGGCCTTGATGACGGCGGGCGTGCCCACCGCCAGGGCACGGCCGGGCACCTCCGTGTCGTTGAGCACCACTGCGTTGGCGGCCACGATGGCGCCGGTGCGCACCATCGCTCGGTGCAGCACGATGCTGCCGTTGCCCACCAGGCACCCTGATTCGATGGTGCACCCTTCGAGGTGCACCATGTGCCCGATCACGCAATCGTCGCCCACCACCGTGGGCCACTCGGGCGTGGTGTGCAGCACGCAGTTGTCCTGCACGCTGGTGCGAGCGCCGATGGCGATGTACCCTTCGTCGCCGCGCAGCACCGCACCGGGCCAGATGGAGCTGTGCCGGCCGACGCGAACGTCGCCGATGATGACGGCATCGGGGTGCACGAACGCGTCGGGATGGATGGTGGGCACGAGGTCGCCGAGGGCGTAGATGGGCACGCCCCGAGGGTATCGATCCACATCGCGGTGGAGCGAAGTGCCTTGCACCAGATACCGTGGAGACCTATGTCCCGCAGGATCGAAATCGAGCTCACCAGCGCGCGCCCCGACGGCACGTGGACCTGGCGAGCTGCAGGTGCCCAGAAACCCAAAGGCGTGCTCGACGGCTCGCTGCTGCCGGGGGGCGCCGCCATCGGCATGATCCTCAAGGCCGACGCCGAAACAGAGCTCGACGGCACCAACATCCTGTCGGTCAGCCAGGGCAAGGCGAAGGCCGAGAAGTCGGGCCTGATCGAGCTGCTCGCCAGCGACAAGCCGTTCGAAGCCGTCACCCAGACCCTCGCTCGTCGCGAGCGTGGCGACCGCCCCAGTGGCGACCGTGGTGATCGTCGCGACCGCCCGCCGCGCCGCGACGGAGATCGGCCCGGCGCCCCGCGCCGCGATCGCCCTGCGGGCGCTCCCGGCGACGCTCGCGAGCGTGGCCCACGCCCCGACCGCGGCGACCGGCCCGGCGGCCCGCGCCCCGAGCGTGGCGATCGCCCCGGTGGCCAGCGCCCGCAAGGCCGGCCACGTTTCGAGGCGCCGCCCGAGCTGCCCCAGCGCCCCAAGGCCAAGCGCCTGAAGCCGGGCCGCAAGCACCGCGGTGCAGTGCTGGCCGAGCTTCCCGAGGCCCAGCGTGCCGTCGCCGAGCGCGCGTTGCAGGGCGGTCTGCCCGCCGTGCGGCAAGCCGTCAACGAGCAGAATGCACGCCTGAAGGCAGAGGGCAAGGAAGAGATCCCCGCCGCCGGCTTGTTGGCCATCGCCGAGCAATTGCTGCCGAAGCTGCGAGTGGCCGAGTGGCTCGACCGTGCCGACGCAGCACTTGCCGACCTCGACGAGCTCGACCTCCGCGACCTGCGCAGCGTGGTGGCCTCCGGGGAAGACCCGATGGTCGCCCGTGACGAGACCACTCGCGACGTGTCGGCCAAGCTGAAGGAAGCGCTCGTCACCAAGCAGGAGAAGGAGCTGAACCTGTGGTTCGGCGACATCGATGCAGCGATGGGTGTGGGTCGCGTCGTGCGTGCCCTCAAGCTGTCGTCGCAGCCCCCGAAGGCAGGCGTGCGGTTCCCGGCCGAGCTCGCCGGCAAGCTGGCGGCCGCGGCCACGGCCAACCTCACCGCCGATGCGATGCCCGACCGCTGGGTGGCCGTGCTCGAGGCAGTCGCCTTCAGCCCGGTGCGCGCCCATGTCGTGCCCACCGACAAGCCGGCGCAAGTGAGCGACGAGCTGCTGGCCACGGTGAAGCGCGTTGGCTCCCTGCTGCCGCAGATCGCCGCGCTGTTCGGCGTCGATGTCGATGCCAAGTCGCAGCCCAAGCCATTGCGACCCACTCGCCCCGCCGCACCGGTGAAGAAGCAGGTGCCCAAGCCGCCGGCCGCACGCACTCCCGCACCCGCGCCGGCCCCCGCCGCTGAGGCCGCACCCGTCGAGGCAGCACCCGTCGAGGCAGCACCCGTCGAAGCCGTTGCGGTCGAAGCGGCACCAGTCGAGGTGGAGGTCGCCGAGGTCGCAGCTGTCGAGGTCGTCGAAGCGGCACCTGTCGAGGTGGCAGCTGTCGAGGTGGCAGCGGTTGCAGTCGTCGATGAGGCAGTCGTCGAGACTGCAGCCACCGAGGCGTCCTCTCCGGCAGTCGACGTCGCCCACGACGCCTGATCCGCCGGTTCGGCCGCGCCGGCGCGACGCCCCTACAGTCGGGCACATGTCCGACATCGTGAAGTATGAAGTCCAGGGTCGTATCGCGCTCATCACACTGAACCGCCCCGAGGCCCGCAACGCCGTCAACGGTGATGTGGCAACCGGTGTGGAAGCCGCCATCGATCAGATGGAAGCCGACCCGTCGGTGTGGGTCGGCATCATCACCGCCAACACCGAGGGTCAGGAGCGGCCGGTGTTCTGCGCCGGCGCCGATCTGAAGGCCATCAACTCAGGGAACGCAGCAGGGCTGAACACCAAGCGCGGCGGTTTCGCCGGCTTCGTCTACCGCGAGCGCAGCAAGCCCGTCATCGTCGCCGTCGACGGCCTGGCCACCGCCGGGGGCTGCGAGATCGTGCTGGCCGCCGACCTGGTGGTGGCCACCACGCGCAGCTCGTTCGGCCTCGCCGAGGTGAAGCGCAACCTGATCGCCGGTGCCGGCGGTCTCTTCCGTCTCCCGCGGGCGATCGGCCAAGCCGCCGCGATGGAAGCGATCCTCACCGGCGAGCCCATCCCGGCGGCGCGCGCCTACGAGTTGGGCCTGATCAGCCGTCTGGTCGAGCCGGGCACGGCAGTGCAGGAGGCGATGGCGCTGGCCGGCAAGATCACCGAGGCGGCGCCGCTGGCGGTGTGGGCCAGTCGCAAGGTGGTGCTGGCCGCTGCCTACAGCGACGACGAGACCCTGAAGCGGATGACCAACGAGGAGTTCGCGAAGGTGATGGGCTCGGACGACACCAAGGAAGGGCTCACCGCGTTCATCGAGAAGCGCCCGCCCAACTGGCAAGGTCGTTGAGCCGGCACGGTCGTTGAACTTGCTTCGGGTGTCGGTGCGGCCTACAACCGCACCGACACCGTGATCTTGCGGGCCTTGATGCCGGCGCGTTCGTAGAGGTTCTTGGTGGCGCGATCACCAGGCAGTGCCGTGCCTTCCAACACCTCGCAGCCGTGCAGGCGAGCACCCGCCAGGGCCGCCTCCAGCAGCCAATCCCCGAAGCCCACCTCGCGCGCGTCGGGGTGCACGTACACCTGCAGCACCTCGGCTGTGGTTGCTGTGATCTGCAGCTGCAGGTAGCCCACGACCACATCGTCGATCGTGGCCACCCACACCAACTGGCCCGGCATCGTGAGCAGCGCCACCCACTCGCCCACTGCCGGCCGTTCGGCAAGGTGCGCCGGCCCGCCGCGCTGGTCGCGCAACGCGGTGCGCGCCTCGTGCTCGAGCTCGGCGACCGCCGGCGCATCGGCCGCGACCAGTGATCGAACGGTTTGCCGCACCCTCAACTGCCCAGCAGTTGGGTGAGCTTCGCCAAGATGGTGCGACGCCGGCGGTGCGCGGTCTCGTAGTCGCGGATGAGCACCAGCTCGGCATGCGGCAAGCGCCCCAGCAGCTGCACGATCTGGGCTGCGGCCAGGTGCTCGTAGCCCTCGAACGGAGGCGGTGAGGGTTGGTGGGCCGACACCATCGCCAGCGGTGCGGCCACGATGGGCTGGAGCGAGCGGTGCTCGGCCGCCGTCGTGAGCCGTCGTTCGACCTCGCTGCGGCCGAACGTGACGGCCATCTCGCCCACCCAACGGGCCACCTGCACCCGCTGCTGCACCCGTGCGCAGCCGCCAGCCACCCGACCCGGCAGGTCGCTGCTCAGCCGCACAGCGAGCCCCACAGGGGCGTACACGACCAGATCGAGCACCTTCGCTGCGAGTGGCCGCTGGTCAGGCATCAGTGGCTCAGCTGAAGATGGGGCATTCGTCGTCGCCGATGGGGCACACAGGAGCACCTTGGCGCACGAGCAGGAAGCATGTGGGGCACAGCTGCTCGTCGGCACGCTTGGGCTGCAGCCGATCGGCGGCCTCGCCCTTCTCCTCGGGCTCGTCGTCCTCGTTCTCGTCGTCGTCGTCGGCCGCTACCAGGCGATCCTTCAGGATCGTGTCGAGATCGGCCTCCACGTCGTCGGGGGCGATGATGTCGTCGTCCTCGTCCTCGTCCTCGCCGGCGGGCACCGAGCGGCGCACCGGGCCGCTGGTGTCGTCGTCGTCCTCGTCGTCCTCAGCGGCGACGAAGTCGTCGTCGAGCGGCACGAACTCGTCGTCGGCCTCCAACACGTCTTCATCGAGCTCGTCTTCATCGAGTTCGGCCGGGTCGATGTCGGCTTCCTCGTCGACCTCCTCGAACTCTTCCTCGGGTTCGGTCGTGATCTCTTCGTCGTCAGCCATCATCGGTCCTTGTCGTAACCCGGTTCGTCAACCTGTGGGTAACCCAGTTCGTTGTTCACTGCGTCACCCCGTGCGAGGCCCGGGATACTACGACCAGCGCTGGCGGAGGTTACTCGCCGACACTGTGACAGCCGTCACTATGGTGTTTCAAGTCTGGCCGCGACGGGCTTCCGCACGCCGTTCGGCTTCCAACCGCTCGAGCTCGGGCGCCTCGGTGGTGAGGTGTGTCATCGCCGACGCAACCGCTCGGTGACCCGCCTGCTCGGCGATCAGACGGTGCATCTCCAGGGCGATGCGCCGGTACGACGGGTGACCTTGCGGCGAGGAGCGCAGTTCCAGCATGTGGATGGCCTCGCGAGCATTGAACTGCATCGTGTAGCGCATGCGGTACGCCATGCTGACCGCATACTGGGCCTGCTGCGGGAACTCTTCCTTCAGCGAGTCGTACAGCGACGCGGAGCGGGCCATGGCGTCGTCGAAGACATCGGTCATGCCCGCTTCCTCCACCAGCTCCGGCCGGACGTAGCCGTGGTTGGGGGTGAGCGACTGCCACTCGATGGTGAGCATGCGGTGCCGTTGCAGGTCGCGAAAGGCGCCGTAGTCGCTGAGCACGTCGAAGCGGTAGTCGACTCGTTCGAACGCCCGGCCCGGCTTGTGCCGGCGGTTCTCGCGCTCGCCGACGTATGCCTGCAGCAGCGCCAGCCGCTCGGTAGGCCCCAGCGCCTTGACCCGCTCGACGAGCTGGCTCTCGGGGAGGTGCGTGTGCGGGTAGCAGATGGCCGCGAGCAGCTTGTCCTCGGCATCCGGATCGAAGTCGACCAACTGCACACCGGGCACCTGCGCGACCGGGGTGGTGGCGAACAACGAGTCGACCAGCTCGGCCGTGTGGTCGCGCGTGCCGGCCAGGTACTGGGTCCAGCGACCCCCGCGGTCGGCGAGATCGACGCGGCGCAGGAAACTGGGGATGACCTTGCGCAGCTCGTGCAACATCAGGTCGGCGTAGTGCCGCGCTTCGGGCAACGGATGCGCTCGCATGCGAACCAGCAGCGCCTCGAACGCCTGGCCACTGCCGTAGATGCCGACGTTGCTGAGCGACGCCGCCGGCAGCACACCGCGCACCGCGTCGAGCGCCTTGGCCCTGGTGGCCATGCGGTACACGAAGTCGCTGTCGGAGGCATGGCGCGGCACGGTGGCCCGCACGTGGTCGGTGACCCGGCCCAGCAGCAGGCTGTAGCTGTCGAACATGCGGTCCATGTCGCCCACGTAGCGAGTGCCGAATCGGCTGGACAGGATGGCAGGGTCGCGAAAGAAGCGATAGCGACCACCGAGGCGGGCGTCGTAGCTGATGTAGCGCGTGCTCTGTTCGAGGTAGCTCATCAGCCGACCCCACTCGAGCACCTTGGTGAGGATGTTGGAGGCCTGCTCGCAGGCGAGGTGCACACCGCCCAACTGCGCCACGGAGTCGTCGCCGTACTCGAAGAACACCTTCTCGTACAGCTCCTCGGCTCGCTCGAGGCCGATGGTGGCGTCGACCGAGATGTCGCCGGCGATGTCGAGGTCGCCGACGAACTCGTCGAGGAACAGGCGGCGCAGGCTCTTCGGACTGCGGCTGTAGCGAGCGAACAACGCTCCTTTCACGACCTCTGGCAGGTTGACGAGCGCGAAAACGGGGCCATCGAGGTTGGTGAAGTAGCGACGGAGGATGTCTTCCTCGCCAGGGGTGAACTCTTCGGGGACGTAGACCGTCACAAGGAGCCATCCTACGGTGAGCGACCTGCTCCGGCGGGGATGCCGCTGGTCGCGTGCGAATGGCAGGTCAGAGCACCTGCACGCCCTTCGGGCGACCGGCGAATGCCACCTGCACCCGCTCGCGCAGGGGGGTCGAGCACCACAGGTCGACCACGGTCATGGCCATCGCCTTGGCCCCGTCGAGCACTGCCTGATCGCCCGCTGGGCTCGCCGCCCACGTCGCGAACTCGAGGCTGTGGATGGGAACGCCATCGGGCGACACCTTGATCATCGGGTGGATGGACGGCACGAGGTAGCTGACGTTGCCCATGTCGGTGCTGCCCATCACCCGCCGCCCGCTGGTGACCGGATCCATCACGGTGCGGCCCATACGTGCGGCGTTGGCCACGTAGCTGGCAACCATCGGGCCGTTGTCGACCATGTCGGCGTACGTGTTGTCGACCCAGCTGTGGCTCATGGTGCACCCGCAGGCCGAGGCGGCGCTCTCCAGCGCGGTGTACACCCGCTGCTTCAGCGGCTGCAACGACGAGATGGTGCCCGATCGCACGTACCAGTCCATCTCGGCCTCGTGCGGCACGATGTTGGGCTTGTCGCCACCCTTGGTGAAGATGCCATGCACGCGTTCGTTGGGGCGGATGTGCTGGCGCATCGTGGCCACGTTCATGTAGCCGAGCACCGCTGCGTCGAGCGCGTTGCGGCCGTCCCAGGGAGCGGCCGACGCGTGCGCCGACTTGCCGTGGAACGTGACCAGCAGCTCCTGGATGGCGATGCAATCCATGGCGATGAGATCGGCGTCGGCCGGGTGCACCATCATCGCCGCGTCGACGCCGTCGAACGCGCCCTGGCGAGCCATCAGCACCTTGCCGCCACCTCCTTCTTCCGCGGGGGTGCCCATGATGCGCACGCGCCCGCCCGCGGCCTCGGCCACGAACGCGGCGGCGAGGCCTGCGCCCAACCCCGCCGTGGCGATGATGTTGTGGCCGCACGCATGGCCGACGCCGGGCAGCGCGTCGTACTCGCACAGCACCGCCACGGTCGGCCCGTCGCTGCCGGCAGTGCTGTCGAAGGCGGTCTCGAGACCGTATGCGTGACGAACTGCAGCCACGTCGTGGCGGTCGAGCATGGCGGTGAGCAGATCGTGTGCGAAGTGCTCCTCGAAGTTGAGCTCCGGGTGGGCGTGGATCTGGTGGCTGGCATCGATCAGCTGGTCGGCCAGCTCGTCGACGCGATCGCAGACGGCCTGCTTGAGCGCCTCCACCGCCTTCGAGTTGGCGGCCACATCGTTGGTGCCGGTCATGGTTTCAGTTCCCTTCGTGAGTGAGCACGATCTTGCCGAGTTGCTCGCCGTGCTCCAGCCGGGTGAGGGCCTCGTCGTACGCAGCCAGCGGATACGTGCGGTCGACCTGGATGTGCACGCCGTCGGCGACGAGCGCGCACACCTCGTCGAACTCCTGGTAGCTGCCCATGGTGCTGCCGATGATCTCGATCTGCTTGAAGAACAGGCGCGGCAGGTTGAGCTCGACGGTGGGGCCGGAGGTGCCACCACACACCACCAGGCGTCCGCCTGGCTTGAGCGAACGCACGGACTGCTCCCAGGTGGCCGGACCGACGCTCTCGATCACCACGTCGGCCTCCACCGGCCACTTGGCGGCGGCGCTGTCGTAGACCGCTGCCGCCCCCAGCGCCAGCGCCTCGGTGCGCTTGGCAGCGCTGCGGCTGGTGGCGACGACGGTGCAGCCCATGTGTCGGGCGAGTGCCAGCGCCGCACACGAGACGCCGGAGCCGATGCCCACCACCAGCACGGTGTGGCCGGCCTGCACACGCGCCCGGCGCAACATGCGATAGGCGGTGAGGTACGCCAGCGGGAAGGCGGCGCACTCCTGCCAACTGCGCCCGACGGGCCGCGGACGCACGTTGCGGCTCGGGGCCACGGCCAACTGGGCGTGCCCGCCCCAGCAGTGCTCGCCGTAGATCATGAAGCCGCGACCCATCGGGCTGTCGTTGCCGAGGGCGACGATCTCCGACAGGGGTGACACGCCGGGGTTGACCACGACCTCGTCACCCACCCGTACATCCGACACGGCGTCGCCGACGGCCTCGACCACACCTGCCACGTCGCAGCCGGGCACATGCGGCAGCGGGGGCTTCGGCATGCCGCGCGTGACCCAGAGGTCCATGTGGTTCAGCGCCGACGCGACGACTCGGATGAGCACGTCGTCGGCACCCACCGGCGGTGGTGCGATGTCGCCCCAGCGGTAGCGACCGGGCGACTCGTCGAGGATCCACGACTGCATGACCGCTGACCCTACTTCGGTAACGGCCGCATGGTCGCTGCCCGTCGCCTGTGGCCGATCAGGCGTAGATGATGAGCGCGTCGGGCTCGCAGGTGACGGTGACGTGCTGGGTGGTGGCCCAGCGGACTCCGTCGACCCACAGCACGAGTGGCCGATCGAACGAGACCGACGACGAGGCGGATTGCGTGACCACCAGCTGAGGGTGAGGGAGGTGCGAGCCCGTACGCGCTCGTCGGCGGGCCTGCATGCGGGCACGTGCCGACATGCCCGGCAGCACGTGCACGACGTCGACCTTGCCGTCGTTGGGATGCGATCTGGGGGCCACGTCGTACTCGCCGAGGAACTGCGCGTTCATCGCCAACCACACATCGCCGCGCCACCATGATCGACGGGCGACCACGTGCGCCACCGCCCATGTGGTGCGACCATCAGCCTCGATGCGCAGCACGTCGACAGGCGCCGTCATCACCGTGCCCGCGAAGCGCCCGGGGGCACCGCCCCCGACCGTGCGGGCGAGATCGCCACCAGCGAGGCCGACCGCCTTCAGCGGCCGGTCGGTCTCGCGGTGCGCCAGCACCCAAGCCCGAGCGTCTCGATCGGTCGGCACCACGCGCAGCTCGCTGGGCACGGCTGCGGCTGCGCCCCACGAACCGCCGCGCCGAATGGTCACGGAGCCGCTCGCTCGTCGTCGTGCGGAAGTGCGTCGTCGTCGAGTGCGGCGTCGTGGAGTGCAACATCGGCAGCGTCGTCGGCGGGCGCGTCGACCTCCACCTCGACGGCGCTCGACGACGCGACCACGCCGCGGAACAACGCTTCCGCGGCGATGTCGGCGGCGCGCCGAGTGGCCTTCAGTGGCGCCACGATGGCGAACTGACGCAGCAGGTCGATCAGTTGCTTCATCGTGCGCACGAAGTCGCCCCCGGAGAGCTCCTCGGCGCCCACCACGTCGGCGAAGCCCTCCCCCGCTGCCCAGGCATACGCGACGGCGATGAACGTCGGGTCGGGTGGACGATGCACACCGAGGCCGGCTGCTTCTTCCGCGTCTTGCAGGTCGTAGCTGATGCGCGCGATGGATTGCCAGCGATCACGCACCGACGACGAGGGGTACCACGGTGCCGGCGGCGCCTCCGGGCTGCGGTGCTCGTAGACGAAGACACTGGCCAGCCCTGCCAACGCCGAAGGATCGAGGCCGTCGAGCAGACCCTGACGAAGGCACTCCACGACCAGCAGGTCGCTCTCGTGGAACAACCGCGCCAGCGTCTCGCCGGCGTCGGTGAGGGCCCAGCCGGCCACGTAGCCCCATTCGTCCAGCACCCCGAGCACACGATCGAAGTCGCGGGCGATCGACTGGCTGCGCCCGCGCACGCGCACCCTCAGCTCGTCGATCTCGCGAGCCACTCGGTCGGCCTGGTTGGCGGCCTTCAAGCGGTCGGCCAGATCCGGGTCGTCCTCCACCGGGTGGTCGGTGTCGTGCTCGCTCAGCTCGTGCCGGCGGTTGCGCCGGTGAGGCTCCACCTTCGCCTGCTCCAGCAGTGCGGCCACATGACGTTGGAAGTCGTTGCGGTTCGGCGCGAAGTCGGCGGGCAGTTCCAGGCGCCCGATGGCAGCGGGCGGCTCGTCGAAGTCGAGCGCCGTCAACATCAGCAGATCGCGCCGTGTGGTGATGGTGGTGAGGCGTACCCCACCTTTGCGATGCGCGTTGGCCAGCACTGCCGCACGACCCGCGTAGCGGCCCTTCTCGACGTACACGATGTCGCCCGGACGCAGCTTCATCAACGCCAGCGAGATCGGGTCGTCGCGCACGATCACGCCCGGCCGCGGCACGTCGTCGGCACGCTGGCGACGCCGGTACTCGTCGATGTCACCGAACGGGCTCCGTGCTCGATCCAGGAGGTCGGCGAGGTGCTCCTGGCGACGCTCCAGGCGCGCCTCGATCTTCACCACGTCGCGATCGGCCTGGTACTGCGCGAACGACAGGTTGAGGAGGTGGTGCGCCCGCTCGCTGGTGTACGAGCGCACCAGGTTGGCCGCCATGTTGTAGGTGGGCCGGAACACCGAGTTGAGGTGGAACGCGCGGCTGCTGGCGAGCGCCGCGATCTGGTCGAAGGGCACGAAGGGGCTCCACAGCACCACCGCGTTGCCCAGGTCGTCGAGGCCGCGCCGGCCGGCGCGGCCGGTGAGCTGGGTGTACTCCCCTGGCGTGAGAAACGTGTGATGGTCGCCGGTGAACTTGCTGAGCTTCTCGATGACGACGGTCTTGGCCGGCATGTTGATGCCGACCGCCAGCGTCTCGGTGGCGAAGACCACCTTCACCAGGCCTTCGACGAAGCACGCCTCCACGGCCTCCTTGAACGGGGGCACCATGCCCGCGTGGTGCGCGGCGATGCCGGCTTCCAACTGCACGAGGAACTGGGCGTAGCCCAGCACCGCCAGATCGGCGGGATCGATGCCGCCGAGGCGTGCCTCGACGATGTCGCGGATGCGTTCGCGATCGGCGGCGCTGGTGAGGTGCACGCCGGCAGCGACCACGCTGCGCGCTGCCTCGTCGCACTGGTTGCGACTGAAGATGAAGCAGATGGCCGGCAGCATCCCGTGCCGCTCGAGCGTCTCGACCACTTCGAGCCGAGATGGTGTGAACAGGCGCCGTCGGCCCTGCTGCTTGTTGCCCTTGCGGTCGCGACCGCTGCGCGCGGCTTCCGCATCGAGGCGCATCGCGTCGTTGTTGGGGCGGCCGTTCACCAGCACCGGTAGCAGGTGCAGTCGGTCGTGGGTCTTGTCGCCGATGAGGTACAGGTTGTCCAGCCGCACCGGTCGCCGGTCCTCCACGATCGCCCTCGTGGTGCCGCGAACGGTGGTGATCCACTCGGCCAGTTCGGCTGCGTTGCTGACGGTGGCGGAGAGGCACACCAACCGGACGCGCATCGGCAGGTGGATGATCACCTCCTCCCACACCGGCCCGCGATAGGTGTCCTGCAGGAAGTGCACCTCGTCGAGCACCACCACGGCCAGGTCGTGCAGCGCGGCGCTGCGCGCGTAGATCATGTTGCGCAGCACCTCGGTGGTCATCACGACGACCGGCGCGTCACCGTTGATGTTGTTGTCGCCGGTGAGCAGGCCCACCTGTTGCGGCCCCAGCCGCTGCACCAGGTCGTGGTACTTCTGGTTGGAGAGCGCCTTCACCGGCGCGGTGTAGAACACCCGCTTGCCGTCGGCCACAGCGGCGTCGATGGCGTACTCGGCAACGACCGTCTTGCCGCTCCCCGTCGGAGCCGCGACCAGCACCGATTCGCCGATGTCGAGGGCGTCGAGCGCTCTCAGCTGGAACTGGTCCAGCGGGAACTCGTAGTGGGCGATCAGCTCGGCCCGGTCGTCGCGCACGGTGGCCTCGCGTCAGGTCGCAGCAGCTTCGCGGGACTGCTTCCGCTTCTGGGCGACGAGGCCGATGAGGATGGAGATGAGGTAGAAGACCGTCATCGGGCCGGCCAGCGCCATCATCGAGTACGGGTCACCGCTGGGAGTGATGACGGCGGCGATCGCGAAGATGGCGACGATCGCGTAGCGCCACTGCTTGAGCAGCATCTGCGGTGTGAGCACGCCCACCAGTTGCAGGAAAACCAGCATCACCGGGAACTCGAACGCGATGCCGAACGCGGCGATCATCAACCCGACCAGGCTGATGTACTTGCTGACCTGGAAGTTGGCCTCCACGTCGGAGCCCGCCCACGAGATCAGGAACTCGAGCGCCGGGCCGAGGGTCCAGTAGGCGACGAACCCACCGAGCAGGAAGAGCCCGACCGACGACAGCACGAACGGGATCGCGTACTTCTTCTCCTTGGCGTGCAAGGCCGGCACGATGAACCGCCACAGCTGCCACATCAGCACCGGCAGCGCCAGGATGATGCCGCCGTAGGTGGCGATCGACAGCCGAGTGGTGAGGCCTTCCAGAGGCCCGATGAACTGCAGCTTGCCGCAGTTGTCCCAGTTCTTGCGCACGCACAGATCGGTGTAGGGCTGGCGCAGGAACTCGAGTACCTGGTCGTAGGCCGCCAGGACGACGATGATGCCCACGACGATGGCGAGCACGGACCGGATGATGCGAGTGCGCAGCTCGGCCAGGTGCTGAGTGAGCGTCATGCGGTCGTCGGGCGTCTTGATCTTCGCCCGATCAGGATCGCCGCGGAAGGGCATCTTCATTCGCTGGCGTCCCCTTGGGCGGGACTGGCCGCCGGCGGATCGTCGACCACGGCGGCGTCGGCACCCGGCACGGCCGGCGACTCGTCGCTGCGAGCGATGCGTGCCTGGCGACGGGGGTTGGCCGAGCCGAAGTTGAGACCAGGCTCGCGAACGATCGGGGGTGTCGTGCGTGGTGCGATCTCGCTGACGGCTGTGCTACCGGGCGTGGGGGCGGGCTCGGGCGTGGCAGACGGCGACGTGATGCCGTCGATGTCGAACTTGGCGGCGTCGCGGACGGCATTGGCCGTCTCGCGAAACTCGCGCATCGGTTCGTCGAGCGCCTGGCGGAACTCGCCCTGGAAGCCATTGGCCATCTTCTTGAACTCGGCGTACGTCTTGGCGAACTTGCGCACCGCTTCGGGCAGTTTCTCGGGCCCGAGTATCACGAGCGCGACGAGCAGCAGGAAGATCATCTCGCTGCCCTGGATGTTGAACACGGCCGTGAGTCTAGGAGCCGCAACCTCTCGCGCCGCCTCACCTGCTGCCATGTTCTGTGCGTGCTCCGCTCCCCCGAGCGAGCCGTGGCATCATCGTGTGGTGCAACAACGGCTGCCCTCGCTGCTCGACACGCCCATCGCCTTCGCGCACCGCGGAGCCAAGGCCTACGCGCCGGAGAACACCCTGGAGGCGTTCGCGCTGGGGCTGAAGCTGGGCGCCAACGGGCTGGAGAGCGACGTGTGGGTCACCACCGACGGTGTGCCGGTACTCGACCACGATGGTGTGGTCAAGCGGTCGCTGGGTCGCGGCACGCCGATTGCAGGCCTCCGCCGCTCGGCGCTGCCGGCGCACATCCCATCGCTCGCCGACCTGCTCGATCGTTGTGGCTCCGGCTACCACCTCTCACTCGACTTGAAGGACCCGCAATCCGGGCAGGCGGTCATCGATGTCGTCCGCGACGCGGCACCGGCGATGCTGGAGCGCCTGTGGCTGTGCTCGCCGCTGTGGGAGTCGTTGCTCCCGCTGCGCGGCCAAGGGGCGCGCTTGGTCGACAGCACCGCGATGCAGCGCATCAAAGAGGGTGCCGAGCGGCGAGTTGCCACGTTGGCCGCCAACGGCATCGACGCGATCAACATGCACCATCGCGACTGGACCGGTGGCACCGTTGCCCTCGTGCACCGATTCAACCGAGTCGCGTTCGGGTGGGACATGCAGGAGCCGCACATCCTGCAACGAGGGCTGCGCATGGGTCTCGACGGCGTGTACTGCGACTACCCCGATCGGATGATGGACGCCTATCGCGCGGAGCTCGGTGCCCCTGCGCCCGTGGAGGGCACCAGGTGATGGGCGGGTGCCCGTCACGCAACGTGTGCCCCACGTAGGGAACGACGGCGATGGCGGCAATGCTCACCAACTGGGCGTAACTCGTCTCGGAAGCCGGAACGGATCACGCCCGGAGCCGACTTGGGAAGGATGACGCCCAGAAGCCAGGAGCGGCCCGGCGCCTGCTACAGCCAGCGCCAGTCGCCGGCAGGCCAGATGACCACGAACGCACGACCGATGAGGTCGGCGTAGGGGATGGGGCGCAACGCTCTGCTGTCCTTCGAGCCGGCTCGATTGTCGCCCATCACGTAGACCTGATCGGGGGGCACCTCGATGGGTACCTGGTCGGAGCCGCACGACGTGCGGGTGACGACTGCGGGATCGAGGTACGGCTCGACGAGCTCGCGCCCGTCGATGTACAGCACGCAGGCCCGGTATTCCACCGTCTCACCGGGCAACCCCACCACTCGCTTGATGAGGTCGCGCTCGTCGGCGCCCTCGAGCGTCTTGAGCACCACCACGTCGCCGCGGCGAGGGTCGTGCAGCCGGTAGCTGAGCTTGTTGACCAGCACTCGATCTCCGTCGTGCAGTGTGCTGATCATCGAGTAGCCCGACACTGCGAACTGTTGCAGCACGAATGCCCGCACCATGAGCGCAGCACCGACGGCCACGGCAACGACCACGAGCCACTCGGTGAGGGCGTTGCCCCGCTTGCGCTTCTTGGGCAGGGGTGACGGCGACGTGTCGTCGTCGGGGCCGTCGGCGCCCCCGCCGGCACCGCCCGCATCGCCCGATGCCGGATCCTGCACCGGGTGGCCGGGGTCATCGGGCGACAGCTCCGTGAGCAGGGTGTCGATCTCGGTGGACCGCGGCGGATGGTCGGACATCGGCCACACGCTACCGGTGCGGCAGGGCTGCGCAGTGGCAGGCAGACGTGCGCTCGGGCACGTCTCACAGCGAGGCGATCAGCTTCTCCACCCGCTCGTCGCGGCTACGAAACGGGTCCTTGCACAGCACGGTGCGCTGTGCCTGGTCGTTGAGCTTGAGGTGCACCCAATCCACGGTGTAGTCGCGCTTTCGCTCCTTGGCACGTTTGATGAACTCGCCGCGCAAGCGGGCCCGCGTGGTCTGCGGGGGTATCTCGATGGCTGCCTCGATGTCGGTGTCGAGGCACATCCGGTCGATCATCCCGCGATCCTGCAGCTTGTAGAACGGGCTGCGATCGCGGGAGATGTCGTGATATTGCAGATCCAGCAGCTGCACGCGCGCATGGCCCAGCGGCAGGTCGTGGCGAGCCCGGAACGCCTCGATGAGGCGGTACTTGATCACCCAGTCGACCTCTCGATCCAGCTTCAAGGGGTCGTTCTCGATGGTGCTGATGCAGTGCTCCCACATCTCCAACGCCTTCTGCTCCATGGGTGGGAAGCCCTTGGTGTCGGCGTAGCGCAACGCTCGGTCGAGGTACTCGCGCTGGATGTCGAGTGCGCTCACCTCGCGGCCGTTCGCCAGTCGAACCTTGCGGCGACAGGTCATGTCGTGGGAGATGTCGCGAATGGCGCGGATGGGGTTCTCCAGCGTCATGTCGCGCAGCACCACCGACGGGTCTTCCAGCATGCGCAACATGCACGCCGCGGAGCCGACCTTCACGAACGTGGTGTACTCGCTCATGTTGCTGTCGCCGACGATGACGTGCAGCCGCCGGTACTTCTCGGCATCGGCGTGCGGCTCGTCGCGAGTGTTGATGATGGGGCGGCTGCGCGTGGTGGCGCTGCTGACACCCTCCCAGATGTGCTCGGCACGTTGCGCCATCGAGAACGTCGCACCGCGAGCGGTCTGCAGCACCTTGCCGGAGCCGGTGAAGATCTGGCGGCTGACGAAGAACGGGATCAACACCTCGGCGTAGTGCGCCATGTCGTCGTCGCGGCTGGTGAGGTAGTTCTCATGGCAGCCATAGCTGTTGCCGGCAGAGTCGGTGTTGTTCTTGAACAGATAAATGGTGCCGCGGATGCCCTCCTCGCGAAGACGCTGCTCGGCGGATTGCAGCAGGCCCTCGAGGATTCGTTCGCCGGCCTTGTCGTGCACCACCAGGTCGTACAAGCTGTCGCACTCGGGGGTGGCGTACTCGGGGTGCGAGCCCACGTCGAGGTACAGACGCGCGCCGTTCTGCAGGAAGACGTTGCTGCTGCGGCACCAGCTGACCACCTTGCGAAACAGGTAGCGGGCCACTTCGTCGGGGCTCAGCCGGCGCTGCCCGCGCAAGGTGCACGTGACGCCGTACTCGTTCTCGAGCCCGTAGATTCGCCGCTCCATGCGCGCACCGTAGCGCACTCCTCCCGGCCTTGCCTGTCCGGTGCGCGCAACGGAGAGACTCGTGCGCCGAGGATCGGTCGGGAACCCCCGATGCGTCAGCGAGGCGTGGCGAAGCGCAGGGCGACGCCCTCGGCGGCTTGTGCCACGTGGCCCAGATCGGCAGGGTCGATGACGGCGATGACGGGATAGCCGCCGGTGGTCGGATGGTCGGCGAGCATCACGATCGGCTGGCCGTCGGGTGGCACCTGCACGGCGCCTTCGACAATTCCCTCAGAAGCCAGCTGCCCCCGCAAGCGATGAGCCAGCGGCGCACCGCTGAGGCGCACGCCCACTCGGCTGGTGGAGGTGACGATGAAGGCTTCCGACAGCAACGTTGCCCATACCGAGGGCTCGAACCAGTCGACTCGCGGGCCAGGCCAGACGCGGATGGTGGTTCGTGTCGCCGCACGCGAGGCGACGGCGCTCGCTGCAGAGCGCAGCGGATCCGGGCCGACTGTCAACTGGTCGTGCTGCCGTGTGAGGCCACCCCGCACCGCGACGTACGTGCGAGCGCCGTCGAGCAATCGACCCACACGAAGGCCGGCGCCGGCCGGTAGCACCACCGGGCTGCCCCAGCCGACGGGGGGCCCATCGCCGACGCTGATGTGTGCCATCGCTCCTGTGACCGCCACCATCACCGGCCGGTGCACGCGGAGCAGCAGCCCTCCAGAGGTTTCGATTGCGGGCCACAGCTCACCATTGCCCACCAAGCGGTTGGCGAGTGCGAGCGCCGCGGGGTCGACCGCACCCCCACGGCTCTGACCCAACCAGGCGCGGCCCACCCTGCCGCCGTCGACCACCGAGCCGGCGATGCCCCACGACTCGACGGCGATCATCTGGGCCGGAACCTCACCGTCGCGCCGGGCGGCAGCAACGCGGCCGGCTCGCGGGCATCGTCCCACAGCACCGCGTCGGTACGCCCCAACAGGTGCCAACCTCCGGGGCTCTCCTGCGGGTAGACGCCGGTGAACTCGGCGGCGATGGCGACCGATCCGCGCGGCACTCGCGTGCGGGGCGTGCTGCGTCGCGGAAGGTGCAGCACTGTGGGGAGACCGATCAGGTAGCTGAAGCCGGGCATGAAGCCGCAGAAGGCCACCGTGTACTCGGCCCCCGCGTGCAGAGCGACGACCTCGTTCGCCGGCAGGCCGCACTCGGCGGCCACGGCAGCGAGGTCGGCGCCGTCGTAGGTGACGTCGACGGTGATCTCCGGCCCGGTGGGCGTTGCCGACGGCTGCGGTGTCACCGGCACCAGCAGCCGGCTGTCGAGCGAGCCGTCGTGCATCACCAGCACCGTGCGTGCTGCCGGCACGACGTCGATCACACCGGCGAGCCCCGCCTGGCGCCAGGCGCTCGACGCGGCCATCACCTCCGCGAGCGTGGAGAACTCCGCCAGGACCGCCCGCGGTCCGTAGGGCAGCAACCTCACGAGGCGAACGGTTGCAGCTGCACGCCGGCGGCGGCCAGCGCGTGCGCAACCGCATCGAGGATGTCGGTGGCCCCGGGCGTGTCGGAGTGGATGCACACCGACTGCAGACCGCTGGCGGCGAGCGCGACCGCTTGCGCGGCGGCCCGCAGCGGATCGGTGATGAGCGCGCCGGGCTGGGTGCGCGGTACGAGCAGGCCATCGGGGGTGTACTCGCGGTCGGCGAAGCCTTCATGGACGAAACGCACGCCGAGCCGCTCGCATGCCCGACCGATGGCGGATCGAGGCATTCCGAGCACGGCCAGCGTCGGGTCGTACTGGTGCACTGCGGTTGCCACGGCAGCGGCCTGGGCCTCGTGCGCGACGACTGCGTTGTAGAGCGCACCGTGGGGCTTGACGTACTCGACGCGGCTGCCGGCCAACCTGGCGAACCCATCGAGCGCGGCGAGCTGGTACACCACGGCGTCGGTGAGGTCGCCAGGTTGCATGTCGATGAACCGGCGGCCGAAGCCGGCGAGGTCGGGGTAGCCGACCTGGGCGCCGATCGCGCAGCGGTGCCGCACAGCGAGTGCGCAGGTGCGGCGCATGATCGAAGGGTCGCCGGCGTGGTAGCCACAGGCGACGTTCACCGACGTTGCCTGTTGCATCAGCACCTCGTCGGGCCCGCCGGGCCATGCCCCGTAGCCCTCCCCGACATCACAGTTGAGGTCGACGCGGCTGGTGGTCACTGCTCAGCCGGCCAGCGCGGCCGCGACCGTTTCGTCGCTGAGCCGCCGGAAGCAGCGGCGACCACCGCTGCGCGACAGCACCGCGACCTCGAGATCGGTTGCGAGCAGCGTGCGCTCCGTGCCCGACAGCGCCCGCGTGGCCTCCTGCACCGCCGCCGGCAGTGCCTGGCCATCGGCGAAGGTCTCCTTCATCCGACCGCCGATTGCCTCGGCGTCGCCACCCAGCACCGAGTACCGGCGTTCGTCGACCACGGTGCCGTCGTAGAGGATGTGGAACAACTGGTCGTCGGCCGGCGCTCGGCCGACTTCGGCGACGAGGATCTCGACCTCCATCGGCTTCATCTCATGAGTGAAGATCTGGCCGAGGATCTGCGCGTAGTTGTTGGCGAGACTGCGTGCGTCGACATCGTCGCGGCTGTACTGGAACCCCTTCAGGTCGGCAGCGCGCACACCGGCGACCCGGAGTTGATCGAACTCGTTGTACTTGCCGACACCGGCGAATGCGATTCGGTCGTAGATCTCGCTGATCTTGCGCAGCGTATTGCTGGGGTTCTCGGCCACCAGCGCGATGCCGTCGTCGTACCGAACCGCAACCATCGCCCGGCCGCGCGCGATGCCTTTGCGGGCGTAGTCGGCGCGATCCTTCATCACCTGTTCGGGTGCAACGTAGAAGGGCATGTTCATCGGCTGCGCACCTCCGAGGCGATGCTGTCGAACGCAGTCACCAGTTCGGCGTCTCCCAGGCGCGACCAGCCGTCGTGGGTGATGGTGGCAACCACCGGGTAGATGCCGCGCAGCACGTCGGGCCCACCGGTGGCCGAGTCGGCGTCGGCGGCTTCCCACAGCCCTCGGCACGCCAACGCCACCGCAGCAGCGCGATCGAGGCTGTCGCGCCACCCGATCTTGATGACCGTGCCCGCGTGCAGCATTCCCGAACCGGTGGCCACGAAGTCGTGCTCTTCGTAGCGGCCGCCGGTGACGTCGTAGGTGAACAACCTGCCGGTGCCACGGCGCAGGTCGTAGCCGGCGAAGATGGGCACCACCACCATGCCCTGCATGGCCGCCGGCAGGTTGCCGCGCACCATCATGCTGAGCTGGTTGGCCTTGCCCTCCAGGCTGAGTGCCGAGCCCTCCACCTTCTCGTAGTGCTCGAGCTGCAACTGGAAGAGCTTCACCATCTCCATTGCCGGGCCGGCGGCGCCCGCGATGGCGACACCGCTGTGCAGGTCGGCCTGCACGACCTTCTCCATGCCGCGATGGCTGATGAGGTTGCCGCTGGTGGCACGGCGGTCGCCGGCCATCACCACGCCGTCGGCAAAACGGAGGGCGACGCACGTGGTGGCGTGCGGCACCACCATCTCACCGTGCATCGCGACCGGCGCCGAGGGTGCGAAGCCGACGCGCTTGAGCAGCTCGGGAAAGCTCGAGCCCGGGTCGGTGCCGGGAGTGAACATTGGCATCGACATGGAACTACTGGCCACCCTTTTGCACGTACGACTTCACGAAGTCCTCGGCGTTGGTCTCCAACACGTCGTCGATCTCGTCGAGCAGGTCGTCGAGCTCGGCCTTCAGCTTGTCGCTGCTGGCGGCGGCCGCCGGTGCGACCTCGGCCGCTTCCTCGGTGCGAGTGGGTACCTGCTTCTGCTTCTGCGTGCGCTCAGCCATGTGCTCCCCTGTGTGGACGAAGCCCGCGGACGGGCCATTCAGGCACCCAGCCGGGCAAGCAGCTCGGCCGGGGTGTCGCTCTCATCGATCAACCTAGCCACGGAGTCTGCCGTGCCGCGCAGCGGTTCCATCATCGGTACCCGCCGCAACGGGTCGCGGCCGACGTCGAAGACCAGGCTGTCCCAGTTGGCGGCGACGATCTGGCCCGGCCACTTCGCCAGGCATCGGCCGCGGAAGTAGGCGCGCGTGGTGAGCGGCGGGTTGGTCATCGCGTCGTGCACGGCGGCGCTGGTGGTGAGCACGTCGAGGCCGACTCTTCGGGCCAGGCACTTGTCGGGCCGGAGGTCGTGGTACTGCAGGTCGAGTGCCTTGAGCCGGGCATCGTCGGGGCGCGCCTGGTGTCGCTGCGCATAGGCGCGCACGATGCGGCGCTTGGCAACCCAGTCGACCTGGTGTGCCACTGTCTCGGGGTCGTGCTCGAGACCGGCGAGGATGCTCTCCCACAGGCTCAGCACCTGCCGGCCGACGTCGTGCCCCACCGGCTCCAGCCCGTGCGACTGCTCGTACTTCAACGCCAGCTCGAGCACACGCCACTGGATCTCGAGCGCCGTCGCCCGCTGACCGCTGCGCAGCAGCACGGTTCGCTGCAAGGACGGGTCGTGACTGACGTGCCGAATGGCCGCCACCGGGTTGGCGAGCACCAGCTCGTCACCCATCACGTCGTCCTCGATCATCGCCAGCACGATGGCCGTGGCCCCCAGCTTGACGAGTGTCGCGGTCTCGCTCATGTTGGCGTCACCGACGATGACGTGCAGTCGCCGGTACTTGCTGGGGTCGCAGTGCGGCTCGTCGCGAGTGTTCACGATCGGCCGCTTGAGCGTGGTCTCGAGGCCGACCTCCTCCTCGAAGAAGTCGGCTCGCTGGCTGATCTGGTACGGCACATCGGTCACTGAGATGCCAGGCGTCTCGCAGCCCACCTTGCCGGCGCCCACCACGATCTGGCGGGTGACGAAGTGCGGGGTGACCTGTTGCACGATGCGACCGAACGGCACCTCGCGCGCGACCAGGTAGTTCTCGTGGCAGCCGTAGCTGTTGCCCTTGCCATCGGAGTTGTTCTTGTGGCACAGCACCTCCGCGCCGGCGGGCAGCATGGCAGTTGCAGCCTGCATGCTGGCCCACACGATCTCCTCCGCAGCTCTGTCGAACACCAGCGCCTCGAAGGCGGTGCGGCACTCTGGTGTGCTGATCTCGGGGTGCGCGTGGTCGACGTAGTAGCGCGCTCCATTGGTGAGCACTGCGTTGACCAGGTGAGTGTCCACATCCGGTGCCAGCAGGTCGTCGACGCTGAAGCCGCGGGCGTCGACGCCGGGGTGCTCGTCCTCGAAGTCCCATCCGACCTTGCGATGGTTGGCGGCGAGGTAGGCGTTGATGAGCAGCGACGAGGCGGTGACGGGGTTGCTCGCGTTGTCGTGCACCGGCCCACGAACGAGGATGCCGTACTCGGTCTCGATGCCGCAGACCTTGGGAATCGCCATGTGCTGGACCCTACTGCCAACCTCGCATCCGGCGCCGACGTCAGCTGTCGAACAGTTGCAGCGCCGCTGCCCAGGTGTCGTCGACGAGATCCCAGCCGGCCGAGTTGGTCTCCTCGTAGTGGCCATCGGGCTCACCCAGCTCGCGCCCCAGTGCCTGGCCATAGCGGCACACCGCTGCCAGTGCCTCGCGCTGAGGCTGCAGTGCGTCGTCCTGGCCGGTCTGCGTCGGGTTGTCGAGCAGATCGCGGCACACCGGGCCGGCAACCGCATCGGGTGTCACCAGCACCCCTTCGTCGAACAGCCGTTGACACGTGTACCCGCCGGCAGCCGGCATGACCAGATCGAGGCACTTCAGGCGCACCTCGTTGATCGGCACCCAGTAGCCCAGCTCGTCGCCGCCGAGACCGACGGTGAACGTGATGGGCGACGGCACCAGGTCGAGCAGCGCCCCGGGTACCTCGTACGCCGCGCCCACCGCGTGGAGCGCAGGTTCGGAGTAGTAGGCGGCCGTGTTGCTCTCGAAGTCGGTCGGGAGGCCGATCACCAGCTCCGGTGGCAGCTCGCCGGGCATGAACAGGAACCCGACCTCGCCGAGACCGATCCAGGAGATCTGCGTCTTCAGCACGTCGCCCGTGCGTACCTGACTGTCGACCAGCGGTGTCAGCACAGGATCGTCTTCCAGCGCTCCTGCGTCGTCGACGCAGTTGTCGTCGGTGAACGGCGTGCTGCTGCAGTTGTACGCGGTCGGATCCTGCCAACCCAGCGAGCCGTCGGCCAGCAGCACGCGGAACCCGATGTTGGTGAGTCGCGTGAAGTACGGCTGCTCTCGCCAGTCGATCGTGTCGACCGTGAGGGCGGTGGCCTGGTCGAGCAGACGCAGCACTTGGTCGGCCAGTTGCGTGCCGATCGCGGCGGTGCGAGCGAAGTTCTGACTGCGAAGGTCGCTCGCTCCCGCGACCGGCTCCGCCCCGGAGGGGGCGGTGATGCCATCGCCGACCGGGTGCTGCGCGTCGACCTGCCACACGTCGGCGTCACCCGGCCCGATCTGACTGCCGATGGCGCCGTTGAAGTACAGCACCTCGCCACCGAGCGCAGCCTGCACACGCTCGCGCACGATGCCCGGGTAGTCGGCCGTGAAGTACCTGCCATCGGCGCTGCAGTCGTCGGCCGCCCAGCCCTTGGCGGCGCACTGCTCGGTGTAGTCGCCCGGGGGCTCCCAGCCGAGCGTCGTCTCGGGGTGGCTGGCCCACTGCACGACGGTGGCGATGGTGCGGTCGCCGTCGCCGTCGAACACCACGCGCAACACGTTCAATCGCGGGTCGACGATCAGCGGATCGCGGCCGTCGCTCTGGCCGAAGCGATGGTCGCCGCTCACCACCTCCAGACGCGCGGGTTCCATCAGCGTCGCGGCGTCGTAGATCGCGTCGGCCATCTGATCGGCCAGGACTTCGTACCACTCGTCATTCACGCTGAACGCCGTGTCGGGCCCGTGATGGTTGTGAGTGGCGCTGATCACGATCTCGGCAATCTCGCTCAGGTCGGGCGGCAGCAAGGCCCGAGCGCGACGCTCGATCTCGGCAGCATCGGCGGCGAAGATCATGTACACGTCGGCGGTCGCCATGACGACGAGCTGGTTGCCTCGGCGGAGAGCGAGGGCCGTTGTGCGCAGGTCGTCGTGCACCCAGGCAGCATCCTCGTTGCCATTGCCCACATCGACGCGGCCTTGGTCCCACGTCGGCACGAAGACGCCGATGTCGTTCGGCTCGACGTCGCCCCAGCCGGGCGAGTCGGCCATGTAGCTGTGGTCGCCGTTCACCGTGGGCAGGATCGTGTTGCTCGACGCTCCGGCGTACAGCGTCACGTCACCGGGGCCGGGCACGGTTGGGTCGGGCGCAACCGTGTCGGTGGTGGCCGTCGCGCTGGTCGTCGAGATGACCGACGACTCGGGAGCGCCGGTGGGCTGCGCCTGCTGCGCAGAGTCGCTCCCCGAACAGGCCGCAACTCCGAACGTCAGCGCGATCGCGATTGCACAGGACTTGCGCACGGCACCCTCCCCCATCTGCGAGCCGAACCTCTCCGACAGTAGCGCTGTGCGGCGGTTCGGATGGCGGTGACATCCCACGATCGGCGACACTCGCGAGATGACCGACTGGTTCGAGATCACTCGCCGCAACGCTCGCTCGGTGCAGACGACGATCGGATGGATCTTCTGGGACCCTGGCGCGATTCGGCGCTACGAGGCAGCAGGGCTGCCGCCGGGCCTGGCCGGTCCGCTGGGCTACATCGCCGCTCGCTGCGCACCGCTGGCGAGCTCGGGGCCCGAGGCAGTCGTCGCCGCCTTCGGGTCGATCAGTCCGGCAGGCATCCGCGGCGTGTTCGGTCTGCTGCTCAGCCAGGAGCGCTTCCAGGAGATGTGGTCAGCGCGCGACGAGGCCGTCGCGGAGGGCCTTCGACTGCACGCGCCCGGCATCGTCGACCCACTCGTCGAGTACGCCGACGAGCTGTGGGCGGCCGTCGAGCAGCTGCCACTGGTCGGCCGCACGTTCTTCGGGGCACACCTCGCCGTGCCACGCCCGGCCGATCCGCTGCTCTCAGGGTGGCACGCAGTGAACTGCCTGCGCGAGTGGCGTGGCGATACGCACTGGGCGCTGGTGGTCGCAGCCGGCCTCGGCCATGCCGAGGCCTCGGTGCTGCACAACGGCTGGCTCGGCTACGAGCCGGACTGGTTGGCCCGCTCCAGAGGCACTGCGACCGACGACATCGCGGCGGCGTGGGCCAGCCTCGCGCAGCGCGGCCTGGCCGACGGCCGCACCGTCACCGCCGCCGGGGTGGCGCTGCGGCAAACGCTCGAGGATGACACCGACCGCCTCACCTCGCTGCCGTGGGAGCTGATCGGTGAGGCGCGGTCGCTGGAGTTCGCTGCTCGCTTCGAGCCGCCGTGCGAGCTGCTGCTCCGCAGAGTGGACGACACCGCGGGGGTCAACTACCAACCGGCGTCGCGGGTTCGCGCACCGCGATAGGCGCTACAGGTACTGCCCGGTACCGACGCGTTCGATGGCGCGCCCGCCGGCGCGGTCGTGCTGTTCGCGACCCTTGACGAGCGTTCGGATGAACACGATGCGTTCGCCCTTCTTGCCGCTGATCTTCGCCCAGTCGTCGGGGTTGGTGGTGTTGGGCAGGTCCTCGTGCTCCTTGTACTCCTGCCGGATGCTCTCGAGCAGGTCGGCGAGGCACACCCCGCGGGTGCCACCAGCGATCACACGCTTGATCGCCAGCTTCTTCGCTCGTCGAACGACGTTCTCGATCATGGCCCCGGACGAGAAGTCCTTGTAGTACAGGATCTCCTTGTCGCCGTTCTGGTAGGTGACCTCGAGGAACTGGTTGGCCTCGTCGTCGCGATACATCTCGGCAACGGTGGCCTCGATCATCTCCGGTACCGACGAGCCGGCATCGATGGGGATCTCATCGGTGAGGTACTGCGCGAAGATCTGCTTCGCCGCGGCTGCGTTGGGACGCTCGATCTTGATCTTCACATCGAGACGACCGGGGCGCAGGATGGCCGGATCGATGAGGTCTTCGCGGTTGGTGGCGCCGATCACGATGACGTTGCGCAGGCCTTCCACGCCATCGATCTCCGAGAGCAGCTGGGGCACGATCGTGCTCTCCATGTCGCTGCTGATGCCCGAGCCACGCGTTCGGAACATGCTGTCCATCTCGTCGAAGAAGACGATCACCGGCCAGCCTTCCTCGCTCTTCTCGCGAGCGCGCTGGAAGACCAACCGGATCTGGCGCTCGGTCTCGCCGACGTACTTGTTGAGCAGCTCGGGGCCCTTGATGTTGAAGAAGTAGCTGCGCCCCTTCTCGCCGCCGGTCTTCTCCGCCACCTTCTTGGCCAGTGAGTTGGCGACGGCCTTGGCGATGAGCGTCTTGCCGCAACCCGGCGGGCCGTACAGCAAGATGCCCTTCGGCGCCGGTAGCCGGTGCTCGGCGAACAGGTCGGCATAGAGGAACGGCAGTTCCACCGCGTCGGCGATCTGCTCGATCTGCGGGTCGAGCCCGCCAATGTCGGAGTAGGCGATGTCGGGCACCGCTTCCAGCAACAAGTCGTCGACCTCGGGTCGCGGCAGCTTTTCCAGCAGCAGGCTGCTGCGTGGATCGAGACGCATGGTGTCGCCGGTGCGCAGGTGCACTCCGCGCAACGAGTCGGCGAGCTCGCAGACACGCTCTTCGTCGGCGCGGCCCACCACCAGTGCGCGCACGCCGTCGTCGAGCAGCTCCTTGATGGTGACCACTTCGCCGGTGATCTCCGGGTGGCGGGCCTGCACCACGTTGAAGCTCTCGTTGAGCACCACCTCGTCGCCGCGCTCCAGATCGTCGTGCTCGATCTCGGGATGCAGCCCGACGCGCATCTTGCGGCCGCTGGTGAGCACATCCACCGTGCCGTCGTCGTTCTTGCCGACGACCACCCCGTAGGCGGAGGGCGGTTGCGTGAGCTTCTCGACCTCGTCGCGCAACGTGGAGATGTGCTCACGGGCCTCGCGCAGCGTGTAGCTGAGCTTCTCGTTCTGCGAGATGGCGTGGGCCAACTGCCCCTTCGTCTCCAGCAGGCGCTCTTCGAGGGCCCGTTGCCGCTTCGGAGCGTCGGCGAGCTTGCGCCGCAGCTGTTCGATCTCGCCGTCCAGCACGATCAGCTGCGCCTGCAGCACCGCCATCGACTCGTTGGTGTCACCATCGGCCATGCAGGGAACCTAACACCGCGGGGCCCGGCCATGTCCGCCATGCAGCGGACCCCGCGGTGTTGTTGCTTCGTTCAGTGACGATCGCCCGCTGGGATCAGGCGATGCGCCGGCGGGCGGTGAGGACGAGTGAGAGCCCGATGAGCAGCAAGCCGAGCGCCACCAGCTGCATCGAGCCACTACGGCTGCCGGTGGGGGGCAGCGAGCGAACCGTGGTGGTGGTGGGCGTCTCGCTGTCGAACTGGGTGGTGGTGGGCGCCTCGGAGGCCACCTCGGAGGTGGTGGTTGCCCCGGCAGTGGTGGTGGTGTTGCCGGCGGTCGTCGTTGTGTTGTTGCCAGCCGTGGTGGTGGTGTTGCCAGCCGTTGTGGTGGTGTTGCCAGCCG